>VFSW01008548.1_pt1 | contig 14690 bp, 14 predicted proteins | sample 5358111 | NCBI WGS metagenome assembly VFSW01 (sample SAMN11554181, study PRJNA540505) | mine drainage metagenome | isolation source: sediment from site ElyBrook_90M | place: USA: Ely Copper Mine, Vershire, VT | collected 2017 | reverse complement strand
CACCAAAAGCGCCGAGATCAAGTCCCGGCCCCTTCCCCCTGGCGGACCCGCGATCGACTGGGCGGAAGGAAGCAATCTGCCGGCGTCCGCGGTGGTCACTCCGGTGGAGTTTGCTTTCAGAAAAGCCGAAGCGCCGCCAGACTATAAGATCAGGTTTTATGGCTTCTGGCTGGCGGGACTAGGTTGCTGGTACATGGTTGGGCGGTTCTTTGACGACGTGTCGCGGTGGCGGCGCACCGGAACGTTGCCGCGCAAGCATGCCGGAGATCTGGCTTTCGCGCTCCTCGCAACTCCAAGCGCGAGCCTGCTCGCAATCGCTTTCAGTGAAGCCGACGTACACGATCCAGTCGAGGCGACATGGGGCGCAATCTGGGTCGCGATTACGGGCGCGGCGTTCGTGTTTCGTGTGGCGCAGGTTATCCGGCAGCGAAGAAAGCCTGCCGCCCACTAAGAACTACTTCGGCGGCGTATGGGCAAACGGCAGCTTCAGGTAGCGCACCTTTTCTGCCTCGACAATCAGCGCAACGCGGCTTTCCGGGCCCCGCATGGGAAACGGCTTTCCCGTGTACCTTTGCGAGATTGTGTCGATCGTCTTCAATTCCGGATCGGGTCGCCGCTCGACCACTCGCCCCCGAATCTGCGCTTCTTCATAAGGATTATCGAAATCGACAATCGACAGCGCGACTCTCGAGTCGCGCTTTGTATTCCTGCCTTTGAGTGACTCGTCAGAGGTGCAGATGACAATAAGATCGCCTTCGCGGCCAATCCAGACCGGTGTGGCAAGCGGCGAGCCATCCGCCATCACAGTGGCCAGATGGGCGAAGTTCGGGCGGTCGATGAGCTGCTTCACTTCCTGCGACAATGTTGCCATATATCCTCCTGCTGCAACCTCCGGGCTGCGATTCAGGGCAATCGGTTGATGAGCGAGGCAACGTAGCCTGCTCCGAAACCATTATCAATGTTTACCACGCTGACATTCGAGGCGCAGGAATTCAACATGCCCAGCAGCGCCGCCAAACCTTCGAATGACGCGCCGTAACCAACGCTCGTGGGCACCGCGATGACGGGAACGCCGACCAACCCTCCAACGACGCTGGGCAAAGCGCCTTCCATGCCAGCGCAAACAATCACCACCCGCGCGCGTGTCAGGGCCTCGCGACTAGCCAGCAGGCGGTGAATGCCGGCCACGCCGACATCGTAGAAATGTTCGACCTCGTTGCCCATCAGTTCGGCCGTGACCACGGCCTCCTCAGCCACGGGGATGTCACTGGTTCCCGCCGACACTACGGCGACGATGCCTTTGCCATAGATCGTGGAATCGCGCCGAAGCACGACGGCGCGGGCCAGTTCGCGGTATTCGGCGGCGCGAACTTTTTTTCTTACGGCGGCGAACTGCCTGGAATCGGCCCGGGTAGCCAGCCCGTTGCCGCCATGTTTCGCGAGGCGCGCAAAAATTGCGGCCACCTGGGACGGAGTCTTGCCCTGTCCCAGAATTACCTCGGGCATTCCCGCGCGCAGCGCGCGATGATGGTCGACTTTGGCGAAGCCGAGATCCTCGAACGGCATATGCCGCAGGCGAGCCACCGCATCGTCGGGGCTCACCGAACCCCGGCGTACCTGCTCGAAAAGTTTGCGGATGGATTCGGCGTTCACGTTCCGGATCTCGGCAACGGCCTTCGGGCCGGGTCGAGTTCTAGATTAGCATTGGAGAGCGTTTGATTGGCGTGGTTGCAGCGAATCGCCGATGGCTTAGCCCAACTCGGGAGTTCCCCCCGGTATTCTGCAACTACGTAGGATTCGAGAGCTATGCGGTGCGCAATTTGGCGAGCACGGCAGTGCAAACTTTGCGCGCCACGCCAGGCTCGTCGAGGTGGGCCAGGAACAGTCGCCGCAGCCCGCTGGGCGCGACTTTGCCGGCAAGGTACGCGTCATAGATCTGACTTCCGATGCGATAACCCCAGTCTCGCGCAAGAGTTTCAAACTTACTCTGGTCGCCGCGGGGAGCGGCCTGCGCCGCCTTCTCGCAACCGGCGCGGGATAGTCGCGATGCATCGTCCCAGTTCGCCGCCGGGCGCGCTGGGTAGAGCACGCGCGATCCGAAAAAAGCAACCGCGTGTTCAATTACATGCGTATAGAATTCGTCGCCGGCGCTTCTGCGCCGGCTGGTTCCCTCGCTCTCCACTCGACGGTTGATGCGCTGCGGCAGCCCCTGGCAGGCCTGATGAAGGAAACGAGCGGCATCTTCAGCCGCGTGGATCATCTGAAATTCGCGGACATAGAATGAATTCACCTCCGGCAGGTAGGCGCTCCCGCGCTCTTCGACACGCGCGAGCATGGCGGCCCGATCCTGCTCGCCAACGCCGTTGCGCGACAGCAATCGCCGCAACATGGCATCCGACGCGCCGCCATAAACTTCCGGCAGCAGGTCGACGAGAAATTTCGGCTGCGTGCCGTTGTGCAGCGAATAGCGGTTGATCTCCAGAAAACGCGCCAGACTGTCGATCAGGTTGTAAATCGTCGGAGCAAAATCAGGGGCATTCTCGCAGCGGCTCCATTGGTCAAGAAACAGACGGTAGCTCTCGTACTTCTCCAGCGGAGTCGCGTTGAATACGCACAGGACCTCGTCATTGACGCGGACGGCTTCCACTTTGTCCGCCCGCTCTCCCGCGGCGCGCCAGTAAAGCGCGTCCACGTTCTGCAGGACGGTGAGCACCCTCGTTCCGGGCATCTGCTGGTGCAGCACGCGCGGCAGGTGTCCAGGGGCGAGATGCGACTCGCCAAACAGCACAACGATAACGGCGTGCGGGTGGCGCTCACGTATCTCGGCGATCTTGGCGGCGGCGTGGCGGTCGCGGGCGCCGATGCGCCGCAGATCCTCGCGTGGCATGCAGTCGAGCCCATAAACGCCCTCGGCGTGATCGCGCGCGCTTACCAGCAATTCGTGAAATGGGGTCCAGTCGTAGCCCCAGTCGAGGTCGAACCGGATGCGCTGGCGAAGTTCGTCCTCGTCGATCTCGCGCCGCCACCATTCTTCGAGGATGTGCTGATCGCGGGCGAAGATTGTCTCCACTCCCAGAACCACGGGACGGTCGCCGCCCAGCGCGCGCTGTTCCACCAGCGCTGCAGTGTAGCGCTGCGCGGCCGGCAGGGCGTGGTAGTCACCGACCAGCACCACATCAGCGCTCCCCAGAGCGTTCTCCATCTGCTGAGAGTCGAGCAGCGAATCGTAGCTGCGGAAGGCCCGGTTGAACTCGCGAAGATATTTTCGCCGCGGGTGGGAATCCTGGGCGCCGATTTCGCGCTCCACTCCCGCCAGCGCGTGCAATTCGGCGGCGCTGCGGCGGGATCGGAGATTCGTAGTCGATGCCATGTTTCAGTGGTCCAACTTTTGATTTGAAGCTTCCAGCCCCGCCTTGACTTCTCTCTCTCCGACTGCCTATGCTGCCAGCCAGGGTCGATGAATCATCCGCCAAAAAATTTGACCGTTGCCACAACCGGGGCCAGCGGCGCCATTTTTCTCAAGCACTTCCTGCTCGCCGTTGGACGCGACCCTCGAGTCTTGACGGTCAACTTCATTGCCTCCGACGGCGCCCTGCGCGTCATGGCCGAAGAGTTGGGCATCCAGGGACGATCCAACCTTGTGGGCCGGTTGCTCGGCTTTCCCGGCGGCCGCTCTTCGCGCAAAATTCAACTTCAATCCAACGCCGATATCGGCGCCAATGTGGCCAGCGGTTCTTATCCCACCGACGCCATGATCGTCATCCCCTGCAGCGTGGGCACTCTGGCCCGCATCGCGAATGGCATCGCTTCGCAACTGATCGAGCGCGCCGCCGACGTCTGCCTCAAAGAAAAGCGTCCGCTGGTGCTCTGTGTGCGCGAAACACCGCTCAATAAAATTCATATTCGAAACATGTACCGCGCCGCCGACGCTGGCGCCACCGTCTTCCCGCTCATCCCAGCCTTCTATTTCGGCGCGGCAACCCTGGATGCCATGGCGCGCGAATTTGCCTATCGAGTGCTGGCCCATATCGGCCTGCCCCAACCCGGCGCCTTCCGCTGGAAAGGCTGACCGCTCAACCACTTGGCGCCTGCCGTCAAAAACACGTCGGCCTGAAGAGCATCTCCAGGGAACATCGGCATAATCGGGGGAGAATTCAAGTGTAGAGAGCCGGAAGTACCGCTCCCAGATATCCGCCGGACATGTACGGTGGGGTGATCGGTTCAGTTTTCCGCTGGCTGAAATTTCCAAAACGGCGAGTTCGATCCAATAGCGCAGAAATGCGCCCAATTCCCGTTGGAAAAAGTATCCGCAGAATTATTGACACGAAATACCGAGAACGGATAATCTGCAATTCACACCGGAAAGGAGGTGGTCGAATGACAAGTTCTGAAGGCAGTAGTTGGGTTATTCAAAGACCAGGTGAGGTGGCTGAGACTTAGAGCTGGTTGCTCTAAGCGGGGCTTTAGGCGCACCGGCGCTTGAGGCTACAGCCCGCACACTACCGGTGATTAAGGATTGATTCCGCCTGACGCAGGTCGGTCAGGAGCCCGGAGTTGCCGCGAGACGGCCACGTAGAGTGACCACCTCTTGGTCAATCCCAACCAGACCACCGAGCGGCCTATGAGCTGTCTAGCTTGTGGGCCGCTTCTCTTTTCTTCGCTCTTCCGCTCATTGAGGGCTAGCCGTGGCGTGACTCTCACGAAATCAGGCAGAGGCTGCGGTTCCTTTTTCCTTTTGCATCGCCAAAAAGCTGGCGATGGTTTGTTCCAGCTGAGAGTCCACCTCGTCCGCGATGATCATAATATCCGGCAACACCACCGTGAAATCCACGGTGGCGAAGTTGAGTTGGATGGTTTCGAAGATAGTCACCTGCAGCAGTCGCGACTCTTGCACGATCATGGGCGCGGTGTAGCCCTGGCGGTAGCGGCCTTCTCCGTGTGCCGCGGCCGTCGGAGAGGGCCTGTCGATCCCTTCCAGGTCGCGCGTGTTCCACAACCGCGCGGTAATGCTCTTCATCATGTCCGGTAGATACGCTGCACGTTCCTTCGCGGTAAGAGGAATGGCAGCCAATTCTTGAATCTGTTCCACGCGTGCGAGCCAATGTTTTTCCAAGATCGCAAGATTGCGTTCCAGGATTTCGGCGACTGCCTCTTTGACGGGCGGCGCGGGGTGGGGCGTCGACCTTCTCCTATCGACGAGTGCCGCCAGTTGCTTGACGTCGAAAGGCTTTACCAGGATCTCGTCCGCTTGCAGAAGAATCGCGTTCATCGCTCTTTGCACATCAGGATAGTCGCTCGCCACCAGGGTCAAGGCTTGAGGCTGACTATGTCGCATGGCGGTCACTACCGCGAATCCATCCCCGGCCTCTGGCATGTGAAGATCGGTCAGAAGAACGTCGAAGCTTTGCGTGGCAATCTGCTTGAGTGCCTCGGTCACACTTCTTGCGCAAACAACCTCGCATTCTTGTTTTTCCAGCGTCTTGCGCGTCAGGAACAGTTCGTCTTCATCGTCGTCGACTAAGAGAATCCTAGATCGTGCGATTGGATTTAGCGGACGACTCCTATCGCGAAGCGGTTCCTGCTCGCCAGCAGCCAGTTCCGAGAGCGCGGGATTCGGTTTCTCAAGCACGGCAGACGCTTCTTGTGGCAATAACATGGCGGGCTCCTAAGCCAAAGACTAAAGCTGCGGAAAGCACAAGAGTGTTCAAGAAAGCTCATACGGGCAAATCTGAGGAACATTTAATTCGCGAAGGCGGAGGCCCTAACACTGGGGGGCACGGTGGGACCCACCTCTTGAGTTATGTTGCTGACTCGTCGGATTTCGCGTCGTGCCATCCGCCATGGGTAGCTCATCTACGACGCGACCTGTCGGGCAAAACCCTTGCGGATCACGTCCTGGGTATCCTCCGCCAGGTTGAGCGCCGGGAGTTCTTCTCTGCGGAACCAACGGACATCGGCCGCATCGTCGGCGGCTTGAAGTTCTCCGCCAACCCGGCGGCACAGAAAGTCAATCAGTACGTAGTGATACTGCACCCGCTGTTCCGAGTTGCGCAGCACGCGGTCATAGACCCCGAGGAGTTCGCCGGGTTCGACGATGAGCCCGGTCTCTTCGCGCGCCTCGCGCACCGCCGCCTCGCGGATCAGTTCGCCGACTTGGAGCACGCCTCCGGGAATGGACCACTGCCCCTGCAACGGCGGGCGGGCGCGCATGACCAGAAGAACGCGGCCGTCCTCGATGATGATCGTGCCCACGCCCACCAGCGGAGTTTCGGGGAACTCGCGTTTCATGGTGCGAGGATTTTAAAGCATGACATGCACGCCGGCGTTTCCTCGGCGTCTGTGGGTCTCTGTGGTTAAATAGTGTCCTTTATGGCGCTCGAAGAATATAAGCGGAAGCGGAGGTTCGAAGAAACCCCCGAGCCCCCGCCTAAAGTTGAGACGAAGGCGGGAAACCGCTTCGTCGTACAAAAGCACGATGCTACGCGCCTGCATTATGATTTCCGGCTGGAAATGGAAGGCGTGTTGAAGTCCTGGGCGGTGCCCAAGGGACCGTCGCTCGATCCCGCGGACAAACGGCTGGCCATGCAGGTCGAGGATCATCCCGTTTCCTACTTCGATTTCGAGGGAAATATTCCCGAGAACAACTACGGCGCCGGAACTGTGATTGTGTGGGATGTGGGCACATGGCAGCCGCTTTCACCCCTGGCGGTCGATGGCAAGTACGTCCCCGGCACAGAAGCCGAAGGGGCGGCGATGCTGGCCAAAGGCGATCTGAAATTTCGCCTGAACGGGAAACGGCTGAAGGGAGATTTCGCGCTGGTCAAAATGCGCGGCCGGCGTCCCGGGAGCAAGGGCAACGAGTGGCTGATGATCAAGAAGCACGACAACCATGTCGAAGAGGGATACGACATTGAGGCGATCGACGATTCGGTGCTCAGCGGGCGCACTCTCGAGGACGTAGCCGGGGATGCGGGATCACGAGAGTGGAAGAGTCGTCCCACGGGGCGTGGCAAACTGAAGGCGGCCTGGCTCGCCGACGCGGTGGCCGAGCTGGATCGGAAAAAAGCGGCCGCGACCGGCCAAAAAAAAAAGCAAAAACAAAACGACAGCGCAGGTCCGGAACAAAGTGAAAATAAAAGCCAGCCGGTAGCGTCTGCGCCGGATATTCCATCCCCTCAAACTCTGTCTCAGGCCAGCAAAAAGAATGCCGGCAAAAAGAAAACGCTCCTGGCGGCCCCGGTCGCCGCACCCTCCAAATCCGCGCCCTCGGAACCAGTGAAGAGGCCGATGCCCACGACCATCCACCCCATGCTGGCCGAATCGATCGACAAGCCCTTTGACGGCGTCGAATGGCTGTTTGAAATCAAGTGGGACGGATATCGCGCCATCACGTTTATCGGGAATGGGCAGACTCGGCTGGTGTCGCGGAATCAGAACGATCTGACCGCGCGCTATCCCGAACTCAAGAACATGGCGCAGATGGTCAAGGCCAAGACTGCAATTCTGGATGGCGAAGTCGTGGCCCTCGACGCCGACGGAAAAGCCTCGTTCAGCCTGATGCAGCAGCGTACCGGCTTTCGTCCCTTCGGCTCGCTGCGCTCGCTCAGGGCAGGCTCCGGCGGCAGGCGCGCCGCGGCTGATGCCGATGTTCCCGTGCTCTACTACGCCTTCGATCTGCTCTATCTCGATGGCTACGATTGGCGGCGCGTGCCCCTGGAACAGCGCAAGCGCAAGCTCGCATCTCTCCTTTCACCCGACGACGGAGTTCGGTTCTCCGACCATTACGAAGAGCACGGCCAGGCTCTCTTCGAAATTGCCCGGCAAAAAGGGCTGGAAGGAATTGTGGCCAAGCGGCGGGCCAGTATCTACGAAGAGCGTCGCACCAGGGAGTGGCTGAAGATCAAGATCCGGCACCGGCTGGAAGCCGTGATCGGCGGCTATACCGAACCCGAAGGCAGCCGCGCGCACTTCGGTTCCGTGGTTCTCGGCCTCTACGACAACAAAGGCCGGCTGGTTCACGTGGGGCAGGCCGGCAGCGGCTTTAACCAGAAATCGCTCGCCGAAATTTCCAAGGCGCTAAAAAAGCTGGAGACCGGGAGCAATCCCTTCTTCGGAGACGTCGAAGCCTTGCGCAAAGTAACCTGGGTGAAGCCGGAACTGGTTGCTGAAATCGAATACGCGGAGTGGACTGGCGGGACCAACGAAGGCAGCGGTCCCAAACTGCGCGCCCCCGTATTCCTGGGATTGCGCGACGATAAAGACCCGAAAGAGTGTCTGCTGGAGGAACAAGGAATCACGCGCACCTGACCGCCGAGGACCGACGAATCGCCTACTTTATGTCCTTCATAGCCAGCATGGTCCCGTAGTCGCGGCCGCTGGGATCCACGGCGCGCGCGACCATGCCGCCGAACGCATCTTTCACCTCCGGATATTTCGTCGCCAGAGCCTTCATCACCGCCACGTTGCTCTGATACGCCAGATTGGTGTTGGAAATGTCGGCGGCCTGATACTTCACAATTAAATCGAGATCGTTCCCCACCACTTCCGGAAACATTGCGGTGAGCTTGTAGGTTTTGGCCCCCGCGGAAAGGTCGGCGGGCTTGCCGTCAACCGGGACGTCGACCGGTTGCAGGCTCTGCGACTCGTCATACAACTTGTCGGTGGCCAGCGTGCTCATAAAAGGCAACGGCGAAATCAGACCCCGAGCCTCCGCATAGAAAAACCAGGCGTTGTGCATCTGCCCCTTGGCCTTGTACTCGCGGGCGCGGGCTGCGAACCAGTCGCTGTCGTGACCCGCCACCTGGGCGGACTTCACGTAGAGACCGCCCAATTTCCAATCCGTCCCCATCTGCTGGAGAATCAAGGAAAACATAGCTCGGCCCTTGGCGGAACTCGCGTCCAGCAGAACCACTCCATACTTTCCCGGAGGAAGATTGTCCAGATAAAAGACCGCGCTGCCGGCAGTCTGACCGTTCCTGTTAAAGACCCCGCAGTCAAATTCAGCATGGGGCGCTGGTGCCGCGCCCTGGGTTTCGAGCAGGAAAACGGACTTCACTGCGCCCTGGGCGCCAGACAAATCCTGCTGGTGGTCTTTGACCGTAGTCTCGATGCCCGAGAAGTCAGACGCGAGACTGGGGATGGCATTCTGCCGCAAGGATGCCGCATCGGCCTTGGCGGCCATCTCGAAATAACGCTGTCCGGCGGCAGTGAGGGCGGCGCGGGTGGCGGCGTCGAGATCTCCCGCCGTCTGGCAGCTTTGCGCCTGAGCGTGCACTGCGGTCAGCGCAGCTACCGCCAGGGCACTCCCCAAGGCACTCCCCAAGGCACTCCAAAGAGCTGTGGCAAGCCCTCGCGACGCCAGACTCATGATCGTTCCGCCTTTGCTTTCAGAGAGTTGACGACACCCAAGCCAGTTTACGCCCGATTCGCCTTGCCCTCATAAGATTTCAACCCTCCGGAAATGGTTGACTACAATCGACTTGCAATCGACCTATACGATCGTCCCCGCTTCGTGCTATAGCATCGAAGGGGCGCAAGAGAGTAGGCTTAAGACGTTCTAATGGTGTGAAAGCAAGGCACTGCGGATTGGCACTTCTTGCCCGTTCCGGGAATCAGCCTCCCGGGAGGAGTTGTTAATGAGCACAGGGATCGGTACGGCGGTCAGCGCAGGAACGAGACTCGCGAAGTTTGCCGGCGTTATGCTTCTGAGCCTGGGGAGTCTGTACGCTTTGGGCGCGGCGACCACGCACGCACAGCGCAAGACGAAAAAGCCGCAATTGCCGCCTTTGCCCTCGGGACCGCTGGGCCCGGTTCCGCAGATTCCTTTGGACTCCATTGCACCGGTAGCCCCGCAGGTTAGTTTTCAAAACGGGGAGTTGAGCATCATTGCGCCCAATTCTACGTTGGGCGACATTCTTCGAGCCGTGCGGAAGCAGACCGGTGCCGACATTGACATTCCACCGGCCAACGAGCGCGTGGTCACGCGGCTGGGCCCAGGGCCGGTACGGCAGGTAATGGCGGAACTGCTGAACGGATCGCGCTTTAATTACGTCCTGTTGGGCTCCGCGCAGGACTCCAACCTTCTTACCCGGGTGGTGCTGGTGGCGAAAACAGGGCCGGAAAACACTGTCACGCCGGCCGCCCAACCACAACCCTCCGGACCGATGCAGGCAGGGAACGTAATGCCTGCTCAGGACGTGGGAGCGGATGTGGCGGAGGCCGACGCCGCCGACGACAGCGCGGATGAAAACGCCGAGCAGCCGGAACAACCGGAGTCAGCGGATCAGCCCGGCGCTTCGCCGGATCAGCCTGGAGTGAAGACGCCGCAGCAGATGCTGCAGGAAATGCAACAGCGGCAACTGCAGATGCAGCAGAATCCGGGCCAGCCGATCCCCGTTCCGCCCCCCGGTCGGGCACCCCAGGAACAGTAGCGGAACATCCTGGCGAGGAGCAGAGGTGGAGCGCAAGGCTCGGCACCCGCGTCAGGCTTGGAATTGTTCTGTTTCGGACAGCCGATCTCTAAGGACGGTTGCCGCGGATGTTTGCCTCCGCGCGCTGCCCGGAGCGCCCGGTCCAGCGCTCATCGCTCCCGGGGATGGTCTGCTGTAACAGCTTCCAGTCGCGAGCAACCTCACTCTCGGAAATGCCGTTCTCCGGTCCTCGGCCTAGTTCTGACTGTAACCGGGCCTCAAGGAGTTGCCGCACCAGTTGCGGAGGAGTGCCGCTGTTAAAGAGATTGTCTGCGGCAGCGCCGACCATTACGGGATTGCCATCAATTTCCATTTGAAGAACCGGCCTGCCCTGCCCGTCCACTTCGGCCCGTGATCTGGATTGCAATTTCTCCCATGCCCGGTCTACTCGCTTGCCGGATGTTTCCGGATAGGCTCCAGCCAGGTAATGCTTCAACTGCTCCTGATAGGCGCGGCGATCTTCGCTCCCCAGCGGCTGCTCCGGTCCGCTGCCCACCACAAAGACCATGGCATTGCGCGCCGGTTCGAAGCGCCCGGCGCCGGTGCCCATATAAACCGCAGCCACGCATCCGGCAAAAATTGGACTGACTACGGCGCTGGGCACAATGTACTTCTTCGACTTCAAGAACGACTCCACCACTCCATGGACTGCGGTGCTGCGCGGCATGCCGCCCGGAACCTGCGCAATCACCAGCCGTGAAGACCGCAGCTCGGGATGGCGGTCGCTAAAACGCGTGAGCATCTTCGCCATCTGTTTGGGTGTGGTCATTCCCACATCGGCAACAATGCTGCGATGCAGCGATCTCGGAAAGTAGAAGTTGAGCACGTCCTTGGCGAAATCGGCACAGTTGCGGGAGACCAGATGAAAGTGAGACACATTGGGCGACGAGTTCAATTTGCGAATCAGCGCATCGTCCTGCGTGGCCGTAGTTTCGATCTCGAATCCATAGATTGTCCGGTCGTAAGAAGAGCCCACCAGTTCGTACCAGTTTCCGCCCGGAACTTCCCCATGGTTGGCGTCCGGAACCAGACCTTCGAGGTGAGTACGCCGATAGCGGTCGCGCAGAAAGGCGACCATCTTGGCATCCGCGAATAGCGGCACATCTTCGGGCCGATCGACCGCATATAAATACGGGATGAGCGGAATGGCAATCCAGTCATAGCCGGCAACGCCATCGTAGCGGCTGATCACCACACCCGTTTCGCCGGGAGCGCAACGGCGCAGCAGAACCGGAGTCTCGGCGCACACGCCGGACAAATACACCGCGGCGTGACCAGTTGCGGTAAAAAATCCCATGCCGCCGTAAGGCTCTTCCAAGAGCAGAGTAGCCGAGGCCGCGGAAAGAGATGCGCAGGCCATCAACAAGACCGCTAACAGGCTGAAAATGCGCCGCATGGGCTGGATGTGGCGTATTGGCATAGGTCAGTCCCGGAGTTCAAACCTGGACTGACGGTAAGAACCCCTTGGGGAGAGATTAGTTGCCGGAAATGGGAAAAACCAGTTACCGAAGTCCGAAAGAATCAGGGTGGAAGGGGGTGGGCGCATGGGAGAATAAAAAGCGACAATCGGGATCGGCAATATCGAGCAGGCCATGGACCCCGGGAAATCGATAACTCGAACTCATTCGACATCTTCTTCCAGCAGGCGAGCCTGGGCCCAGCGCGCACACTCCGCCACCGATTCGTCTTCGTCGGCCGCCAGCTTTTCAAGGAGCGGAAGGAATCCGGGATCGCCGCTGTTGCCTATGACGATCGCCGCGTTTCGGCGCAGGCCGGTGCGCTTGGCGCGGCGAATGGGCGATCCGCGGAATTTTTCGCGGAATTCCTCCACCGGCATCTCGGCCAGCCACGCCAAGGCGGGATTCACCAAGCCCTCGCGCCACTGGAACTCGGCCGCGCTGGTCACCGGAGCTTTCCGGTTCCAGGGGCAGACATCCTGGCAAATATCGCAGCCGAACACATGACGCCCCATTCCCGCCCGCAATTCCTCCGGAATGGATCCCTTCTTTTCAATGGTGAGGTACGAAATGCATTTGTTGGAATCGAGTTGGTAGGGCGCGAGAATCGCATCCGTCGGACAGGCCTCGATGCAGCGCGTGCAACTGCCGCAGCGGTCGGGCGCCGGCAGGTCGGCGGCGAGTTCCAGCGAAGTCAGAATCACGCCCAGAAAAAGCCATGAGCCTTTTTGCTGGTTGATGAGGCACGTATTCTTGCCGATCCAGCCCACGCCGGAGTACTTCGCGAAGACTCGCTCGACGATAGGGCCAGTGTCGACATAGGAACGCGTGAGGATCTCAGCGGCATTCACGCCGGACGCTTCCGCCTCTGCGGCCCGTCGCAAAGCGTCCTCGACCTGTCGCAAGCGGCGCAGGACGGCTTCGTGATAGTCCTCCTGGCCCCAAGCGTAGCGCGAGATCCAGCCGCGACTGGCGTTCTGAGAATCGCGATCACGCAACTCCGTGGAATAGGGCTGCGCCGTGTTGTAGTTGATGGCGCAGACCACTACGCTTCGCGCCCAGGGCGCGACCCGCGCAAGCGATGCGCGCTTGAGATCTCCGCGATCATCGCGGGCTTCCAGATATTTCATTTCGCCGGCGTGGCCGGCGGCGATCCAGGCGGGAAAATGTTGGAGCTCCTGGGCATCCGTGGCGGGAGCAATGCCCGAGAGGTCGAACCCGGCCTGCTCCGCGGCGCGTTTTACGATGGCCTTTACGTCGCTGATCGTAGTCGCCAATGGGATCGGCCTTTCAGCCCCCGCTCCTACACGCCCAGCTTCTTCACTTCCTCGTTGTAATATTTCCGGTAGAGAATATCCCACTCCTGCGAGCCTTCGAGGATGGTGCGTTTCTGGCTCTCGATTTTCTGCCGCGCGGCGGCGTCAATTCTTGCCTCCTGAGTGAGCAACTCTTCGAGGATCTTGCGGGTCTCCTGACGGATGGTATTTGGGTCTTCGATGAACTCCACTTCGTCCATCTGCTTGAGCACGTCGGAAACGGCGCGGGCCAGCACGTTGACTTTGTCGCGGCTCAGTCTCACAACACCGCCTTGTACTTGCGCACCAGTTCGGTCTTTACCTTGCGGAACATTTCCTGGTAGTTGGCGCCGCTCTTTTGCATTTCTTCCGAGTAGGCCTCGAGGATGACGCGAACCTCGTCGTTGATGCGGTCCTCAAGAGAGAGCTCGTCGACCAGCGCGGCGTGCACACGCTCGGTGACCGCAGGCACCGCCGAGGTCTCGATGAACTTGCCAGCAATCAGTTTCTTGGTGACTTCGCGGGCCAGATAGCCCACATATTCTTTGGAAAAAAGCATGTGCGGATTGGAAGTCCTGCCTGCCTAGGATTCTGAGTTGAACCACAGAGTGTAACACAGCGGAAGTCAGGGCTCAGCGCTGCCGGCCACACTGCGGCGGGCGTCGTCGCATGGTGACGCTCGACTTCTCACTTGGCGCTATCGGCTGACCGCTACCGGCCGAAATTCGCCAGCAGAGTCTCAATAATCGCGGCAATTAAAAACCCGAACACAAAGTAGCTGGCAATGCGGCTCGGCTGATCTTCTGCCTTCGTTCCAGACATGGCGCCTCGCAGGGTAAAAGATTTTACGCCACAAATTTACGAATCGGATTATACACCGGCGCCGCCAGCGCGGCGCTCACGCATCGCTACGGCGTCTGCGTCTGCGGCTGGTCTCGCAGCGTATAAATGAACCGGGGGATTTCATGGCGCTCCCGCTCCTCCACCTCCGCCGACTCTTTCGACATCAAAGCGTAGACCCTGAGCTCCGCTTTCGCCTTGTCGGCCTCTCCATTCCGTCGATAGGCCTGGGCCAGGCGATAATGTGCCTCCTCCAGTTGCGCGTCGCAGTGGATGGCTTGCTGGTACTCAGAAATCGCTTTGGGATAATCTTTTTGCTCATCCCGCAGAATTCCCAATTGCAAGTGCGCGGCCGCAAACCTGGGGTCGAGCTGAATCGCATGATTCAGCAAGGCTTCGATCTGGGCAAGATTGGCCGTGTCTTCAGGACTTTTCCTTAACTTCAAAAGACCGACGGCGTAGTAGTAATTCGCCTCCGCGCTTCGCGGTTGCAGAGTAACGAAGCGGTGCAACTTTTCGACTAACTGGCTCGACGACGCCTTCTCCGCTCCCTGGATTCGCCCCAGAAAAACGTCTGGGGCCGGATCGCTGGGATCTAAATCGGATGCCTCGGAAATAGCCCCCACCGC
>VFSW01008547.1_pt1 | contig 14691 bp, 11 predicted proteins | sample 5358111 | NCBI WGS metagenome assembly VFSW01 (sample SAMN11554181, study PRJNA540505) | mine drainage metagenome | isolation source: sediment from site ElyBrook_90M | place: USA: Ely Copper Mine, Vershire, VT | collected 2017 | reverse complement strand
CTACACGATCTCCACGCGGTTCAGGAAACTAGCCCCCGGAACAATTCTTAGCATAGACGGCAAAGGGCGCGAAGGAAAAGAGACAGTCTATTGGTCGGCGCGCGACGTCGCCGAGCGCGGCACGCGGAATCCATTCTCCGGGACCGATCCGGAAGCAGTCGATGAACTCGAACGGCTGCTCCGCGATTCCGTTCGGCTGAGGATGATCTCGGATGTCCCTCTCGGGGTCTTTCTCTCCGGCGGATTCGACTCGACTGCCGTCACCGCTCTGATGCAGACGCAGAGCCGTCGGGCCGTGAAGACATTCACAATCGGCTTCCACGAAAACGAATACAACGAAGCTGGTTATGCAAAAGAGGTGGCGCGGCACCTCGGAACCGACCACACGGAGCTTTACGTCACTCCGAGCGAAGCATTGTCCGTAATCCCGCGCCTTCCCCAGCTCTACGACGAGCCGTTCTCCGACTCTTCGCAGATCCCGACCTATCTGGTGTCGGCTCTGGCTCGGCAGCACGTCACGGTCAGTCTCTCCGGCGACGGCGGCGATGAGTTGTTTGGCGGGTACAGCCGATATTTCTGGGGGCGCAGCATCTGGAGAAAGATCGGGTGGATGCCGGCGGGGGGCCGGCACGCGATCGCCCGTGCGCTCGTCGCTCCGGGCCCCGCGTTCTGGGATCGCACGTTTGCCGCGATCCGTCCCATCCTCCCGCGGCGCGCGAGACTGGCTGCGCCCGGAGACAAACTCGCGAAACTGTCGGCCGTCCTCGACGTCACCTCTCCCGACGAGATGTACCACGGTCTCGTTTCGCACTGGAAAGAGCCGCTCGACATCGTGCGCGTCGCGTCAGAGCCGGCGACCGCACTGACGCGACCCGACATGCGCGCGGCGCTCGGAGACTTCACCGCTCGGATGATGTATTTCGACTTGATCACGTACCTTCCCGATGACATTCTCGTGAAAGTCGACCGGGCCAGTATGGGTGTCAGTCTCGAAGCGCGGGAGCCTCTGCTCGATCACCGCCTGATCGAATTTGCCTGGACGCTTCCGATGCGGCTGAAAGTGCGAGGAGAAGAGGGAAAGTGGGCACTCCGGCAGGTTCTCGATCGTTACGTGCCGCGCCGGCTCATGGACCGGCCGAAGATGGGATTCGGCGTCCCAATCGATCGCTGGTTGCGAGGCCCTCTCCGCGAATGGGCGGAATCGCTGCTCGATGAACGCCGGCTGGCGGAGTTCTTTAATCCCGCTCCGATCCGTGCGACGTGGCAGGAGCATCTCTCGGGGAAACGCAACTGGCAGTATCCGCTTTGGGACGTTCTGATGTTTCAGGCGTGGCACGAGGCGGCGGCGGATGCCGTCACCGGCCCGCGGACCGGCGACGTGCCGGCGTCTGCTCCGGCTGCCGGAGTGAGATGACGAGGAACTTACCGTCGGGCGAGCTCATGATGTGGGGTTTCAGTGCGTCGGCCAGAGCGGAGTAGCGAGCGATCGCCTCGGACGCTCCGTCGAACGATTCGACCTGGAACGGAGAATTGTCGATGTACGTTCCGGAGGTGACCTGGCGGACGACAAGCCATCGGCCGTCATCGACGGCCACCGGCACGGCAAAGACGCTTGGATCCCCATTTGCCCGCACCAGCGATGCCATCGCGCAGTTCCAGGTGTCGCAGACGGTGACCACCCAGACTTTCGAAGCCGGTACGCACGGGCAGACGTTTTGGGCATTCAGTGTGAGCGGGCTCACTGAAAGGATCACTGCGATCAATGCAAGTTGAATCTGGCGGAGAGAGTTCATAAGCTAGGGCCTCGCGCTTCACCGTTTCTGAAACATTTGTTCCACATGGATCCCGGACAAAGGGTCCACGGAGCGAGAAACCATGCGTCTGACAAAGTCGTGCTTGCTTTTCATTCTGACCTGCGCGGGAGTGTCGCAGATCGTGACAGCAGCGTCGTTCGTTGTCCCGCCCGATCGGGAGATCGTGCATCGAGCGGCCGCCATCGTGGTCGGATCCGCACTGACGTCTTACGCGGAGCACAATCAATACGGCGGCATCGACACGGTCACGAACTTCTCGATCGAAGAGGTGATCAAGGGATCGTTCCCCGGCGGAACGGTCGAAATCCATGAGCCCGGTGGGGTTTTGGGAAATCATGCGATGTCCATCCCCGGGACGCCACGATTTCAGGACGGTGAGCGCGACCTGCTTTTTATGATCCAAAGCAATGACAGCCACTGGCACGTACTTGACCTGACCCTGGGCCGTTTTCAATTTGCCACCGACATAAGCGGTCACAATCTGTTGCTCCGTAGGATGAACGACGTGGCCGCATTTGAGCTGAACGGAAGGCCGCATCGGGAGAAGACTCGCGCCGCCGAGCCGTTTCTCAATTTCGTCCGGGCGGTGGTGCGAGGTGCCCCGTCCCGTGAGGACTATCGGATCGATCAGGAGCCGCTACTCGGGATGTCCACTCCGATTCGTCAAAACGCGGCCAACGGTCATCTGAAAGTGGAGCCGCTGACGACCTATCTCGCGTCTTCCTACACCTATTCTTTAGATAGAACGGAAACCGGCTATGGTGGCCGTTGGTGTGGATCGATAAATCTGTTGGGGTCCAGCCCTCAGGCGTGCACGAATCCTTTTCCCGCGGTCGTCAACTTCGGAAGCATCAATACATTCCCGGCCGGCGCTACGGCAGCCTCAAATGCGGTCAGTGCATGGAGTAATGCGAGCGGCGCGAGCGTGAAATATGCGTACACGGGCGTGGATACGTCAGGGACAACGAACTCGCCCTGCAGCGCGGGAGGAGATGGCAAGAACACGATCGCATTCGAGTACGACTTTACGACGCTCGCTTCATGCGAAGGCATCACGCAATTTTCGTGTACCTCCGGCGGCACTCTGGGCTTGGGCGGCATATCAAACGCGACGACTCCTTACAATACGGCCGCTGATGGATCGCAGTTCTGGACGACATTGGAAGGCGACGTCTGGATGAACCAGGGGCTTTCGGCGTGCTCCACTCTGATCAGCAGCGGGGACCTGAATTCCGCGGTTGCGCACGAAGTTGGACATACTCTCGGTTTCCGCCACGCGGATCAGACGCGCGCCGACAACCCATCCATTGCCTGCGAGACCGACTCGACGCTCGAGTGCGCAGGAACGACCATCCATACGGCTCCGGCGATCATGAAATCTTTTGTTTCCTCGGGACTGAATGGAGTTCTCCAGCCGTGGGATTTACACGCCGTGTCTTCGCTATACCCGTGTACGACATGCAGCACGTTCGTTCGCGGCGACTTCAACGGCGACGGCAAACCCGATCTCGTTTGGCGCAACTACTCAACGGGCGACTTGAACTTGTGGCTGTTGAACGGGACGCAGTACATCACCGGAGTCAACGTCGGCAATGTCGCCGACGCGAACTGGCACATCGAGGGAGTCGGCGACTTCAACGGCGACGGCAAGTCCGATCTCGTCTGGCGCAATGCGTCGACAGGCCAGGTGGCTGTCTGGTTCATGAATGGAACCAGCTATCTGTCGGGTGCCGTAATCGGTACGGTCGCTGATACAAACTGGAAGATCGAGACGATCAACGATTTCAACGGCGACGGCTACGACGATATCGTGTGGCGAAACTACAGCACCGGCGCGGTCAACATCTGGTTCATGCACGGCACGACGTATGTGTCGGGGGCGCAGCTCTTCTCGGTGACCGATCTGAACTGGCACATCGTCGGCTCCGCCGACTTCAACCACGACGGACACCCTGATCTGCTTTGGCGAAACTACTCGACGGGCGACGTGAACGTCTGGTTCTTGAACGGAACGACATATCTCGGAGGGGCGAATCTCTACAACGTGTCTGACCCGAAATGGAAGATCGAAGCTGTCGGCGATTTCAACGGCGACGGCAATCCCGACCTGATCTGGCGGAACTACAGCACCGGAGCGGTAAATGTCTGGTTCCTCAACGGAACGACATATCTCTCGGGTACATCGCTCTTCAGTGTGACGGATTTGAACTGGAAGATCGAAGGCCCCCGGTAATGTCCTCATGAGAGTGCTTGCGTGGAGCGCTCTCGCTCCGTAAAATCGCGCTGCCAGATCGGTATCGTTGAGGAGAGGCGAACCAGGTTCGGGGCGCCGCTCTGTCGATGTCGCGCTCGCGTCACGAATGCGGCTTGCCCTGACTCTCGGATTTCTCTCAGCGACGTCGCTCGTCGTTGCATTCCTGCAGCAATGGTACGTCGTGGTGGCCATTGGTCCCGGGGTTCAGACGGACGCGCTGTTCGCGGGAATGGCAATTCCCCAGCTCATCCTTGCCGTGGCGAGCGGGTCGCTGGTCTACGTCATCGTCCCTCTGCTGTCGGGCGAAGAAGTTCAGAAGGCGAGGGCCGACGCCTGGACGTTGCTCGTCACGGTATTGGCCGTCTTTTCCATCGTGGCGGTGATTCTGATTGGCGCGGCGCCGCTCTGGGCTCCCCGACTCTTCCCCGGCTTTTCGACCGCGGCGAGTCGGCTGCTCATCGCGCTGGTCCGGATCCAGCTCCTCGGAATGATCGCCACGGCGATGATGGGCGTGCTCGTGGCGTGGTGCCATTCGCAGCGCAGATTCGTTCGTGCCGAGCTGTCGCAACTCCTGGCTTCGGTGGCCACGTTTGCCGTTCTCGTCTGGGCGCTTCCGCGATTCGGCATCGCCGCCGCGGCATGGCTCTCCGCTGCGCGAGCGGCGCTCGCGGTCGTGTTTCTTTTCTCCGCGCTGGGATGGGTCGGAACCGCCGTCTGGTCGCGCGACGTCCTGCGCGAGGTATGGAAGCGGATCCGGCCGCTGTTGCTGGGGACGACCTATTACAAAACGGACCCGGTCGTGGACCGTTTTCTCGCGTCGATGTCGCCGGCCGGCGAGCTGTCACTCCTGCATCTGGCTCAGCAGATGTTCTCCGCGGCGAGCCAGATCGTGAACACCGGACTCGCAGCCCCGGCGGTTCCGCTTCTTTCGGAAGAAGCGAAGCTCGGGCGATGGGAGACCTTCCGGCTCATCGTCCGCCGGCGAGTGATCGTGATTCTGGCGCTAACGCTGATGAGCTACGGCGGCTTGGTGGTCGTCGGCCGTCCCGTGCTGTCGCTCCTGATCGGACACGGCGGTGTTACACAAAGCAACGTCCGATTCCTCTGGCTCGTCCTTCTCGGACTCGGCGGAGTGCTCGTCGGCGGAGCCGTCGGTAGTGTCACATCCGGCGCGTTCTATGCGAAGGGCGACACGCGCACGCCGACGGTGCTCGGCATCGTTACGTATACGATTTACATCCCTCTGAAGATCGTCGCCTACTTGCGCTGGGGCGTCATCGCGTTGGCGGTCGCAACCAGCGTCTTCACCATCGTCAATGTCGCCGCGCAATTCATTCTTCTCGAGATCCATCGCTACCGAGGCCTTCGGGTCGTCCATGAAGTTGTCTGAAGATTTCACACGGCGCGCCAAGTACGCCGACCTCGGTCGGTGGTTCATCACAACGTTTCTCAGGAGAGTCGCGGCGCAGATCCCGCCCGGGGCGCGGCTTCTCGATGCAGGCGCCGGCGAGTGCGCGTACAAACCATTCTTCGACCACTGCCGCTACCGTGCCGTGGACCTCGCTGTCGGAGACTTGAATTGGAACTACATGAATCTCGATTGCATTGCCGAGCTGCATCGGCTGTCATTTCGCGACGGCTCGTTTGACATCGTAATCTGTACACAAGTGCTCGAGCATCTGAACCGGCCGGTCGAATCTCTCGCCGAGGTTCGACGTGTCCTTCGCAGGGGCGGGACGCTGTACCTCACGGCTCCGATGGCGCATCCCGAGCACCAGGTTCCGCACGATTTCTTCCGGTATACATCGTATGGACTTCGGTCCGTATTGCGCGACGCCGGATTCGCATCCTGCGACGTCGTTCCGTTCGGAGGCTTGCTGATGCGTTGGGCCTACGAGTTGCCGAGAGCCATCGAGCTGTTCCCGGGCACAGGGCTGAAGTCGGGACGGCCGTCATTGAAAGGCATCGCCGTCCTTCCTGCCAAGGCTGCGGCAGGGATTGCGATTCGTCTTCTGCAGCCGGTCCTGGCGTATCTCGATCGGTACGATATCGCTCATACCGATCCGTTCGGGTGGTGCGTCGTGGCAACGAAAGGGACATGAACATCGTCTCCGACGTGAAGATTCATGACACCGCGCCGGCGGACGTCAGGCTCGAATCGCAGCCTTGTCCGCTCTGTGGGTCAGCCGCGGCTGTCTTCGTGACGAAGGGATTTGATCGCATCAACGGACTACCGGGATCCTTTTCGATCGTGCGCTGCAACGGTTGCAGTCTGATGCGGACGAACCCTCGTCCGACAACTGACACGATGTCGTTCTATTACCCGGATGATTACGGGCCGTACCGTTACACGCGCGTCGAACCGGGGCAACCTGCGCCTGTTTCAAAACGCTGGAAGCGGGCAATCCGGCGTCTCATGGACACTCGCGCCACCGCAGTGCCCGATCTCGCGCCGGGACGGATGCTCGAAATCGGTTGCGCGTCGGGTGCTTTTCTTCATGCGATGCAACGCAAAGGATGGGCGGTACAGGGCGTGGAGTTCTCCTCGAGCGCCGCGCAGTCGGCGCGCGATGCTGGTTTGAACGTCTTTACCGGCTCAGTGGACAACGCTCCATTGGTGGATTCCGCATACGACCTCATTGTCGGCTGGATGGTCTTCGAACACCTGCACGATCCGGTGGCCGCGTTGCGCAGATTGCGAAGCGCAGCCGCTCCTGGCGCTTATCTGGCGTTCTCTGTTCCGAATGCTGCAGCAATCGACTTCCGTCTCTTTGGCAACGCCTGTTACGCGCTCCATTTGCCTGCCCATCTCTTCCATTTCACTCCGCAGACGATCCGGCAAGTTCTGCGTTCGACCGGGTGGCGCATCGAAACCTTATACCATCAACGCAGCGCTGCGAATCTGGTCGGCAGCTTGGGAAACTTGATCGCCGACCATGCGCGCCGCTCGATATTTGCGGAGAAGATGCAGAAATTTCCGGAGAGTTGCGGCCGAATCCACGACGTACTCTTCCCGGCCGCGCTTCTGCTCAGCCTCTTCGGACAAAGCGGCCGTATGACGATCTGGGCGCGACCGGCGTGAAGATCGTCGCCATCACATCGGGACAGAACGTCCCTTCCTCGCGTTTTCGGGTCCGGCAGTACATTGAGCCGTTCGCAACACGCGGACACCACGTCATCGAGTACTGTCCGGCGATTGCAAAGTATGCCGGTCCGCGCTTTTTGCCTCCCGAAAACGCCGTATCGCGAACAGCGCAACGGATTGTGTACGGGGGGGTAAATACAGCGAAACTCCTCGGTCGGGCTCCCGGTGTGATCGCCAGCCGCGCCGCCGATGCCACATGGCTGGAGCGCGAAATGATCGCCGAGGCGTTCACGCTCGAACGGTTTTTGGGCAAGCCGCTCGTCTTCGACGTCGATGACGCGATCTGGGCAGGAGGCGATCAGGCGGCGCGGTCTGCCGAGCGGATCGCCGAACGCGCCGATGTGGTCCTCGCGGGGAACAGCTACATCGCCGAGTGGTTCGGCTGCCGTGCGCGCGACATCCGCGTGGTGCCGACCGGGCTCGACACGGCTCGATTTTCGCCGGCGGCTCGAGAGGGTGCGCGGCGCTTCCGCCTGGTTTGGACGGGGCTCGCGTACAACTTCACGTATCTGTATGCCATCGAAGACCTCCTCGCTCCGTTTCTGACGCAACGCGACGCGGAAATCGTGATCATCGCCGAACGGTCGCCGCAGTTCAGACGGATCGATCCAAACCGCGTCGTGTTCGTGCGTTGGTCGCCCGAAAATGAGGCGCAGGCACTTCGGTCGGCGGACGTCGGGCTGATGCCGCTGCCGGACGATGAGTGGTCGCGCGGCAAATGCAGCCTGAAGATGATTCAGTACATGGCGACCGGGCTTCCGGCTGTCGTATCACCTGTCGGCATGAACCGCGACATTCTGGCGATGGCTGAAGTCGGGATTGCCGCGCAGGAGCACGACGACTGGCGTGCGGCACTCGACCTGCTTTGGGGCGACGAGCCACTGCGCGCGCGGCTCGGATCCGCCGGTCGCGATCTCGCCGTGAGCCACTTTAGCCGCGATGCCGTCTTCCGGATCATTGCCGATGTCTTCGAATCACTGAGTTGAAGTGAAATCGCGAGGAGTGTGCCTCATGATCCCGATCCTTGCGCATCCGGGAGGCGCCGTGCGCGTGGCGATTGTCGGCCGCAAGATCCCGTACGGGAGCCCGTCACCACCCTGAGGACGGACTCGTCCGCCGCCGCCAATTCTTCGGTGAACCGGATGCAGCGAGTGCGGAATCTTGCGATGCAGCGGGAATCGGTACATGCCCTCAACGCCAGCCTCCGCAAGACTCAGCGGACAATCGATCGGTGCAGGGAAACGGGGCCCGCCCCGGGCAGCCTCCTCAGCTGACCGGCTTCCGCAGAATTGGGACTCGGGCGAAGCAAGCCCGAATCGCCCAGAGAACGGGTGGAAACCTGGCAATTCTTGCAATCAAAAGTGTCCGGTTCCGGTGACTCGTCTCCATGTACTCGCGTTCAGCGAAGTAATACTGGAATCCCAATCTTCGCCAGATTCTGCGATATCTCAGGTTTCCAACATAATTGAGTCCGTCCTTGTAGTAAGCGGCGTTCAGTCGCGCAACTTGTGATGCACTCTTTCCCTTCTGGAACTGATTACGAATCCCGAGCATCGCCCAAATTCGGTACCACCACCGGTAACCGATGAGACCACCGAGTGGAACGAAGACGTGCGGTTCTACGAGTTGATATTTGCCAGGAATGACATGGATCGATACGCCGCCCGGTTTCAAGACTCGATAGAGTTCGGCGAATGCGAAATCTTGATCGAGAACATGTTCGAACACCTCATCGGAAATAATCAGGTCGAATGTGCCATCCGGGAAAGGAACACGCCCGCCGGGATCGATGTGATAGTTCGATTTGTCAGCTGCCCGATCGAGGTAATCAACGATATCGAAACCTACTGCATTCGCGTACCCCAACAAGCGCAGCGCGATGACCGTGTTCCCAGCACCGCAGCCATAATCGAGAATCGCCGCATGCTTCTTTATCTCGACCCCAAGCGTCCGAAGTACCGCAACCTTATGTTCGAATAGTTGTTTCGCCTCTGTGATCGGATCGGCGGTTACACCGTGACTGAGCATTCTCGCAAGTCTTACGATCATGAGTGCTCCGCCGTTGCATTCGCGATCAAGGTTGCAGCCGTCACAAAGTTATGAGTCGCCGACTTCTCCGTACGTGAGCATGATGCCATCGGTTTGGGCTTGATTTCCGTTTCCTCCGACAACCGTATTCGCCAGCTCTTCAGAGGAGCCGGCATGCGGCGTAAGTCATCGACTCCGCCGGCATACTGCTGTTTCTGATTCTCGGACCGGCGCGCTGTTGCTTGCGTACCGGCCGCCGGCTTCATTGTGGCAGATACGTTGTTCAAATCTTTCTGCATCGTTTCGCTGCTGCTTCTCCGATGGGCGTGTCGGCGCGCCCGGCGTCGCTTTCATCGATGCGGCGACTGGCGTTCGGTTCGCGCTGCGTCCGGCTTGCATCTTCGAGATGCATGCATCGCAGATATCGCGCGGCTCGCGTGCAAATGATGCCTGAAGATGATTCAATAGATGGGGAGCGGGCTTCCAGCCGTCGTATCGCCGGTCGGCAAGAGCCGCCACATCCTCGGAATGGCGAAATCGGTATTGCCGCGCAGCAGCAGGACGAGTGGCTGCGGCACTCGATCACCTTTGGGACCACGAGCCACTGCGCACGCTCGGATCCGCCGGTCGCGATCTCGCCGTGAGCCGCTTTAGCCGCGATGCCATCTTCCGGATCATTGCCGATGTCTTCGAATCACTCACCTAAAGCGAGAGCGGGGCGAGTGTGCCTCGTCATCTCGACGCTTGCGCTTCCCGGAGGCGCCGAGCGAGTAGCCGTTACGCTGGCCGATGCGTGGTTTCGTGCCGGACGGCCTGTCACCATCGTTACGACGGACTCATCCGCTGCTCCTCCATTCTTCCGCGTGCCGCCGGGAGTCGATGTGCGGAATCTTGCGATCCAGGCGAATTCAGTCCATCTGCTCGAAGCGATCGTCCGCAACATTCACCGGATCTTCTCCATCCGGCGGGCCGTGCGGGAAGTTTCACCCGCAGTTGTGATCAGCTTCGTCGATGTCCTGAACGTGAGTGTCATTTTCGCCTGCGTCGGCACAGGAGTGCCGGTCATTGCCGCCGAACGGACCTCGCCTGCCAATGCGCCCATCGGGCGAATCTGGACTTTTTTGCGTGACGTCGCGTATCGAATCGCGGACCGTGTCGTCGTGCAAACGTCAGGGGCGTATGCATACCTCCACGGCCTCGTCGGTCGACGGCTGACAATCATTCCGAATCCAGTACCGGAGTTGCGCGTCGAGCGGCAGAACCGCAACGGCTCGTGCGTGATCGCCATCGGACGTCTCGGTCAGGAGAAGGGATTCGATCTTCTCATCCGCAGCTTTGCAGTTCTCGCGGAACGCTACCCCGGCTGGAGGCTGACGATCTTCGGGGATGGACCGCTTCGGTCGGATCTCGAATCGCTCGTCATGTCGGAGGGGCTCGCAGGTCGTGTGTCTCTGCCGGGCACCACGACCGATGTCGCCAATGTGCTCGCGGATGCCGACATTTTCGTCCTCAGTTCGCACTTCGAGGGCTTCCCGAACGCATTGTGTGAAGCCATGGCGGCCGGCGTGGCGTGCATTGCGACCGACTGCCCTGATGGGCCGCACGAGATCGTCCACGACGGCATCGACGGCGTTCTGATACCGCCCGGCGATCGCGACGCACTCGCCCGCGCGCTGGGACAGCTCATGAATTCTCCCGGCGAGAGAGAGCGCCTCGGCGGCAACGCAAAGCAATCGGTGGCACGCTTCTCCACCGATCATGTCGTCCGCCAATGGAATGAGGTCATCGAGAGCGTCACGGGGCGAATGGCAAAACATGTCCCCGAGAATTCGGGCCGAGGAGCGGAGACATGAGCCGGGCACTCCGACGCTGGCTCAGAATAGCGGCTGCGCGGTTTCCGCGATTACTCGCGCTGCTTTTTGTCCTGGACGATGTCCGCTGGGGTCTGCGCCTTCGCTTCGGCCGGCTGGAGACGAGCTCTGGAGCCTCGCACGCGCAGCTTTCTCTCGATGAATCTGTCCGCTATGTCGAGACCGTCTTCCGCGACTACATGGAAATTGCGCAGCTGCAGCGCTGTGCCGGTCGCGCTGCCGAGGTGGGCCCGGGCGACAGCGCGGCTGTCGCGTTGCTATTGCGCCGGGCAGGCTTCGCGCAGGTCGATATGATCGACCGCTACGAAAGCGCGCGTGACGTCAAGCGGCAGGAGCAGATCTACGACGCTCTGGACCAGCGCCATTCACTTGCATCGATGAAAACCAGTACCCACTGGAACATGCGGTCTCTTCGTGGCGTGTCGTATTACACGGGCGCTCCGGCCGAGGAGTACTTTGCGGCGGCGCGCCGGAACGGGATCGAGTATGACTTCATCGTCTCCCGGTCGGTCCTCGAGCACATGTACGATCCTCTGGCCGCGCTCTCGTCGATGGTAAGCGTGCTTTCACCCGGAGGGACGATGGTGCATAAGATCGATCTCCGCGACCACGGAATGTTCACCCCCACCTCTCCGGAATTGACGTTTCTTATATTCTCCGATGCGCTGTACACGAGGATGACGCGCAACAGCGGCCGGCCAAATCGTGTGCTGCTGCCGGAATACCGATACGCCCTCGAGTCTCTCGCCAGCGACGGCGCGATTCGATTCGAGATCCTTGTCACGCAGTTGGTCACAGCAGGCGAGCTCCCGCGGCCGCTCTGTGAGCCGGACCTGCCACCGAATTTGCTCGCAGCGGCCAAAGCGGAGGTCGACCGGTACAAGCCTCGATTTGCCGCTCGATTTCGATCGATGCAATCATGCCAGCTCGCCGTCAGCGGCTTCTTTCTTCGGGTGACGCGCGGCGTCAGATGAAGATTGCGTTCCTGATTCGATCGCTCAACGTCGGCGGCACGGAGCGGCAACTCGTGAATCTCGCCGCAGGTCTCCACGCGCACGGCCATGATGTTTCAGCGGTTACCTTCTACGGCGGTGGGGCGCTTGCGAGAGATCTTGCAAACCGTGGAGTCGCCGTCGTTCCGGTCGAGAAATCTGGCCGATGGGATGTCCTTCACTTCGGCCGCTCGCTCCGAAAAACATTGGTCTCTCTTCAGCCAGCGGTGATCTATTCGCTCCTGCCGGTGCCGAACATCGTTGCCGGTTGCGTGCGAAAGACGATCTCACCGCAACCGTGGCTGGTGTGGGGAATCCGTGCTACCCGCCTCGACCTTTCTTCATACGACCGCACAACGCGGCTGAGTTACGCGTTGGAGAGGAGGCTGAGCTTCCTTCCGGACGCGATCGTTGCAAATTCATCCGCTGCGTCAAATGAATGGCGCTCAGTGCGAGCGGTCTATGTCATCCCAAATGGGATTGATGTTGGCCGGTTCACCATCAACCGCGAGGCTGGCTTTGCCCTGCGCAAGAAAACTGGGATACCCGCCGACGTTCCGCTGATCGGTCGTGTGGGGCGGCTCGACCCGATGAAGGATCACCGGACGTTTCTTGAAGCGGCAGCACTCCTCTCGGCCGCGAATAACCGCGCCCGTTTTATGATCGTCGGCGATGGGCAGGATCCATACGAGCGCGATATGAAAAGAATCGCCGCTCAGCTCGGGCTGGCAGAATCGATTGCATGGATTCATGATTGCAGCGATATGCCTGCTGTCTACAACGCTCTTGATGTCCACGTCTCGTCGTCGGCGAGCGGCGAAGGATTCCCGAATGTCGTTGCCGAGGCGATGGCTTGTGGAACACCTTCTGTCGCTACTGACGTCGGCGACTCCCGAACAATTGTTGGAGACGACACTCTCGTTGTGCGCCCCCGTGACCCGTCGAATCTCGCGGAAGCAATCGAACGCGCGCTGCGCGCGGACCGTTCACTGTTGTCAGATCGACTGCGAGAGAGGATTGTTACGCGGTTTTCGAGCGATGCGATGATCGATCAAACGGAAGATCTCCTTCTCAAAGTCGCGTCTGGAGATATTTCGATAGAACGGCGCATCCGAGCGCATTGATTGGCGATGTCGCCGGTCCGTACAACGAACGACGTCTGTTTTCATGCCCATTGCTACCGAGGATAGCAAATTGGTTCGGCGGCACACTCGGCGGACTCATCTGTGGTTCCTCTGACGAAGAGGGCTACGGCTGTTAGAATGTACCCACGCCGCAGACGTAGGAGTTGTAGTGACGATCGACGATCTTAGACTTTCTCATGTTAGCGCCGACGATGTTTCCCTGAGGCGGCGTATCGCCTTCGGCGTTTGGGCCTGCGCGCTCGTGTATGCCGTACTGATTGCAATGACATATGTTTGGACCGGTGAACGCGGTGCCGTTGTTTTGCTCGTGTTAACGGCATCGGCCAATGCGGCGATGGCGTTGACGTGGAAAGCCGCGGAAGGACGCTCTGCGTCACTCATCCTGGCGATCGGAGTGCTTGTCCGATCCTTCGCCGCTCTTGCCTTTCACCGCGCCGCAATCCTGGGCGGCGATCCATTTCGGGGAAGTCCCGATGCGTGGAGCTATTACAGTTGGGCGTCACGTCTGGCCATAGATTTCCGGCATGGCTGGTTCCCTGGTATTACGGCGTATTACCAGACCGGACGTTGGGATGTCGGGTATTTCTACGTCCTTGGTGCGTTCTACGCTGTCTTCGGACGCTCGCTTCTCATTGGCCGGCTGATCGGCGCCATCTCAGGAGCGCTGGCCGCCCTGATGCTTTTGTTGATCGCGCGCCGCGTCGTTCCAGAACGCTCAGCGGTCAAGGCAGCTCTGCTATACGCGCTGTGGCCGATGTCGATCGGCTGGTCGAGCGAGACGATTCTTCGCGATGCATTCGTCTGGTTCCTCCTTTTGGCCACAACCTTGCTCGCAGCGCGTTTCATAGAGACGCGGACCGTCGTCGGTTTTGTCGCCTTACTCGGCTCGATGGCGTTCTTGCGTTACACGCGCCCTTACGCGGCGTTCTTCATTTACTTCGCTCTCGGTGTCGCATTCGTACTTGCCATGGCGAGCCGGAGCCTTCGCCCGCAAGCCAGGGCCTTGATCCTGCCGATGGTCGCACTCGTGATCGCGACGGAATTGTTCTTTATGTCGGTCGGTCTGCCCAATGCATGGCAGTCCGTTCGCGCGTATGACGTGCCGCACTGGTTTGAGCATCCGATACCGACAAAAGCCGTGCAGCTACCGCAGAACGCACATCCGGCAACGAATCGCCCAGCCTTTGACGACTCTGAGCAGTTCGCGCCGCCGCCTGCCATCGCACCGGAGGACACGGCAACATCGGCGCGAAGCACGTCGTTGGCCGGAAATGGAGTTCGCCTTCTCCTCGCTCCATTCGGCTGGACGTTTTACCTACCGGGACATTCGAAATGGCCCGTGTATGCCGTCTGGCCCTGGTATTTTCTCCTTCCTGCAGCAGCAATTGGGGGATTCGCACTTCTCAGACGTGGATCTCTCATGAGCAGAGTGTTCGTGATCG
>VFSW01008546.1_pt1 | contig 14691 bp, 15 predicted proteins | sample 5358111 | NCBI WGS metagenome assembly VFSW01 (sample SAMN11554181, study PRJNA540505) | mine drainage metagenome | isolation source: sediment from site ElyBrook_90M | place: USA: Ely Copper Mine, Vershire, VT | collected 2017 | reverse complement strand
GCCCACGCACGTCTACACTGACCTGGTAATTCCGCTGGCGGGCGCCTATCAACTAGAGAATGCGACGCTCGCACTCGCCACTCTGGAGCAGTTGCGTGAGCGCGGCCTCTCTTGGGATGAAACAGCCCTACGTGCTGGCTTGCAGTCCGTGCGCTGGCCGGGACGCCTGGACGTTGTTGGGCAACATCCCACGCTGGTCGTGGATGGCGCGCACAATGCTGACTCGATGCAGCAGTTGATGCTGGCACTGCGCGAAACCTTCGACCCGCCCCATCTGCTGACCGTCTTCAGCGTGGCACGCGATAAAGACCTGCCCGGCATCGTGCAAGTTCTGGCACACTCTGATAGCGTTGTTCTCACGCAGATGCATAGCCCACGTGCCGCGAGCATTGCTGCGCTTCAGGCCCTCTTTCAGGAACATGCTCCCCATGTGCGCGTCTATACCGCACCCGATAGCACCCAAGCCCTGGAACTGGCTCATCGCCTGGTAAGCCGCGATGATCTGATCTGCGCGACGGGTTCGCTCTATCTGGCAGGCGAGGCCCTGCGCTGGGCGGCGGCCCATGGCAACGAACGTGCTGCCCAGGCCATCGAAGGCCGCGATCATGCATGAGTAGGCCCCCTATGTCTTGAGACCTGAATAGTGTATAATCCTAACAGAAAATTAGACGACCCGATGTTTTCAATGCTGTTCGTTCTATATCTTCATTGAAGAGGAGTATCCACCTATGCAAAGTCTGATGATGGACTTTCCCCTGACATTACAGCACCCGTTTCAGCGTGCCACAACCATGTTTCGTCGCAGGGAGATCGTAACGCAGACAGATGATGGACTCCATCGGTATACCTATGCCGATTGGGGCACACGTGTCTTCCAATTGGCGAACGCGCTCAAGCAGGCCGGGGCGCAGGATGGCGATCGTATCGCCACCTTTGGCTGGAACACCTATCGCCATTTTGAGCTGTATTATGCGATCCCTTGCATGGGTGCGGTTTTGCATACGCTCAACATTCGCCTTTTTTCTGAGCAATTGGTGTATATTGTGAATGACGCGCAAGACAAAATTGTTTTTGTCGATGGCGATTTGGTCCCCATGCTAGAAAAACTCTCTGACCAGTTGCCGACCGTGAAGCTGTATGTGATTATGGGCGATGCTCCCAACGCTACCGGCAAACTTCAACCCTCTGTCGATTATGAAACCTTTATTGGCGGCCAACCAACAAGCTATCAATGGCCTACGCTCGACGAGAACGCCGCCGCCGCCATGTGCTACACCTCTGGCACAACAGGCAACCCCAAAGGCGTCGTCTATAGCCACCGCTCGATTTATCTGCACTCCATGGCCATCGCTCTGGCTGATGGGATGGCCCTGGCAGAGCGTGATAGCCTGTTGCCCATCGTGCCAATGTTCCACGCCAATGCCTGGGGCGGACCGCACGCGGCAGCGATGGTGGGAGCGCGCCTCGTCTTCCCCGGACGCTTCATGGACCCGCGCCGAATCGCCCATCTGATGATCGACGAGAAGGTTACGGTAGCTAGTGGTGTGCCGACCATCTGGATTGGGATGGTCTCTGTCGTCGAGCGCGAAGGGCTGAAATTTCCCCATCTGCGCGCCATTTACTGCGGCGGCTCCGCCGTGCCGCGAGCCTTGATCGAGAATCTCCAACGCAACCATATCTCTATTGTCCATGCCTGGGGTATGACCGAAACATCGCCGCTTGCCTCGTTGTGCAATCTGCGCGCTCATCAAGAAGCGTGGTCGCAGGAAGAGCAGTTCCGCGTGCGTGCCAAGCAAGGAACGATGTTGCCGGGCGTCGAGTTCCGTGTCGTCAATATCGATAGCGGACAAGAAGTTCCCTGGGACAATGCCTCATACGGCGAGTTACAGGTGCGTGGTCCCTGGATTGCGCGCATGTACTACCACGACGAGGAGTCCAGCCGGACAAAGTTTGCTGATGGCTGGCTGCGCACGGGCGACGTTGCCACCGTTGACGAGGATGGCATCGTCCAACTGGTGGACCGCACAAAAGACCTGGTGAAATCGGGCGGCGAATGGATTTCCTCAGTCGAGCTAGAGGGCCTAATAATGGGTCATCCAAAAGTGCTCGAGGCCTGTGTGATTGCCATTCCCGATGCCAAGTGGTCGGAGCGACCGCTGGCCTGTGTGGTGGCCAAACCCGAATTTGAGGGCAAGATCACTAAAGAGGAGATTATCGAGTTCCTGCGTCCGCAGGTTGCCAAGTGGTGGCTGCCTGACGATGTGGCGTTCATCGATGCCGTGCCCAAGACCAGTGTTGGCAAATTCGACAAAAAGGTCTTGCGCTCGCGCTTTGGAGCCTACTCTACCGCGCAGGACTAGTACACACTCTCTCGCAAACAGGGGCAACGCAGCCTTGCCTTGCCCCTGTTTGCGAGAGAGAAACATAATGTCAAACAAATCGTATCATTAACCTCTCGTCTTAAAATCTTCTATTCCAAACATGCGGTAAAACAATTGCGTCGTGAACACAAAAATTAGTTCACGACACACCTGCTTCTGCTTTAATAGCTTCTTTACGCTTTCTGCATCAAATAATCCCGTTGCGCGTAATGCTTCTGGTGAGAGTGTCTGCTGGAATAGCTCGTCTTTGCCGCTCTGAAACAATGCCTGCATGGGCAATCTTAGCGCAAGTGGTGCGTGTGCCGTCGCAATGTGCGGAAAGTGATGTCGCAACAGTTGAGTTAGCACCAACTCTCTGGGCGTGCCATTGGCAAGTTGGGCTGGTAGGCGGCTCAGCAGCGCGAGAATATCGTGATGCAGATAGGGCGAGCGCAAGGCGATGCGCTCTTGTGTGGCAATCTGAAAGGCCTGGCCCGTCTGATAATCAGGCAGGCGGAGATGGAGATCAAGATAGTAATGAGCCTGCGCTGCTGTCTGATAGCTAGCCGCCTTAAAGGCCAGCTTGCGCGCATGGTGTGTCGTCTCCCATGCATTTTCTCTGCTCATGCGCTCTTGCGTCTCCCGTGACCAGAGCGGCAAGCTGCTCTCTGTGGTCAGGCTGCGCCGATAGCGTGTCAGTATATCGTCCGTTCCCGCCGTTCCCGCCTCTAAAAGGGTCGGAAACTGGAAGGCGGCCAGTAGGTATGCGGCTCCCAGCCCAGTCACGGCGACGCGTGCCCCTGTTTCGGCGGCAACGGTGTGCATGAGTTGATGGAGCGCGAGTGGCAGCGTATCGGTAGCGGGCGCTTCAAGCTCTGTCAGTGCGGCTTGCCAGTAAGCTAGTTGATCGACACCAGCCACCGAGAGAAAGGGATGCTGACAGCTAGCCGCGACCTGTTCGAGTGCATGCCAGTATTTCTGCCCACGCCCTTGCTTATAGCCAAAAGAGGCGAGCAGGAAAGGCAACTCACTGTTCTGCCCGGCCAGCGTAGTTGCTAGCACGGAGGGAGCCGCTCCGTCAGTCAGGGCGATGAGTTGCTCGTGTGGTGGCAGCAGCCCCGCACTGACATGGCGCAACTGCTCGAAGAGCTGCTCATGGATATCCGCAGCGGTGAGCGTCTCATCGAGGCGATACTCGGTGGATGCATTCACCACTAGCTTCGTGTGTTGCCAGCGCAAAATAGAGCCAGCAGGCACGACCTGGATATCCTGAAACGCCGTCAAGGGCGCGGGAATAAAGCCGTAGCGGTGCAAGGCATCCAGGGCAGGTAGGGAGAGATGGCGTGGCACACCAGCGGCGAGCAGTGCCTTGATCTCGCTGGCAAAGAGCAGGTTGCCCTCGGCTGGCCAGTTTTCTATGTAGTACAGGGCGTGTGCCCCTGAGAGTGGACGCCGATAGACAAGCGTGCGGCGATCTGGAACCCAGTCCAACACGGGCGGTTCATCGTTGCGCTGCATGGCATAGGCCGTATCAGCGAAGGCGATCAGGCCCGCCCCTGGCGAGATTGTGCGCGCAGGCTGGCCGCCATGACGTTCCAAGACCGCGCTCATGGCAGTTAAGAGTTGGTCGATGATTTCGGCTGAAACCTGTTCGCCTGTAATCCATCCGGCAAGTGTAGGCATAGCTATTTCCTGTCATCCATGCAGCGGTTTAGTTGTTGCGGTCTTTGCGCCAGGGGGTTTCTGCACGCCGTAGCCAGCGATTATGAAAGAAAATATAGGGGTCCTCGCGATTGAAAAAAGAATCGGTGAGATCGCATTCTTCCCACATGGCCGTCTCACCCTCCGTCTGCATCTGCTGCGTGATGGTGCTAATCAGGATTGGCCCATCCCCTAAATCTACCCCTGGGAAAAGCTCCTCTGTAATGTCCCCCTCTTGCTCTACGGGGGCCGTGTTGCGCGTGCCACGCAGGACATAATAAATATACATGCTGGTTCCTCATTTCTCTTCTAGCAAAATGCAGGTGTGTTCTGCTCTCATCTATCATATATCATTGCCAGTCTTCTGTCATCGGTATGTTTATCGTTTTGTGATAAGCGTGGGTCTTGCAATCTGCATGTGTCATGATGCATACTAACAACGATACATTTAACTTGGCGAAGAGAACGCCAGTAGATGGCGAGATCATTGATAGCTGCTCGGCAGCATATTGGTTGTGGTGTAGTCAAACTAGGATTGGAGCGGTGCATGTTCTTTCTCCTGCTGGCGTTGTTTGGTATTGCCTGTATCCTGATGCTCGTCGGCTGGTGGCTGTCTGTGCGCACTCAGATGCAGCAGCGCGATAGTGTAGCAGAGCTACGATCTCGCAGAGAGCCGCGTTTTACAAATGAGCGCGCGTCTGATGGCCGACAACCCTATCCACGCCAAACGGGACGCACGTCAGCCCAATCGTCGACCCAATAAATACGCCAAATGGGTCGCACGCCAGCCCAATCGTCGACCCAAGAAATACGCCAAGTACGACTGACTGAAGAGCAGCGGCGCAGGCGGCAAAATGGCTATGTGGCGCAAGACAGTCTGAGAAGAGCAGGGCAAGCCAGTATGCAGATAAGCATCACAAAAACGCCCTGGCTAGGGATCATCCTCATTATGCTCTCGTTGTTCCTCTTTGGTCTGTACTCGCTGCATCAGGTCTTACCGGGCAATAATATGGTCGTGGCGGCCAGTTGGCCCGACGCCGCTGCTGCTGCCGCGCAACCAGTCACCACCACATCATCCACACAGGTGAAACAAGTCTTTACGGGGCTGCTTGGTGCTTCTGCCGCCCTGAAGCGTATTTATCAGCTGGACCCCGCGCAATATGCTTCCACTCAGCAGTATAACACCTGGTCGTATTCGACATGTTCAACCGCTGCCATGGCGGAGGTCATCAATGCCTATGGGCATCACTATCGCGTCGCCGATGTGCTGAGTGTGGAGTCTGCCATCCACGAGATCACCCCCGACCTGGGCCTGCTGGAACCTGTTGGCATTGAGAATACCGTTGCGCGTTTTGGTTTTCAGACCTACTGGCCCGCCCATGCCTCATTGGACGATGTCATCAATATCGCCAATAGTGGCCGACCCGTCATTGTGGGGTTTCCGCCCGCTCTCTGGTCTGGCGGGCATCTGTTGGTGGTAACGGGTGGTAACAGCACCACCGTCTTTATCGCCGATTCTTCGCGCCTGAACATCCAGTCATTTACACGTGCCAACTTTCTCAAGTACTGGGTCGGTTTTGCCGCAGTAGTCACGCCAACCAGCTAATATGCTATCCGCTTATCCCCGCTGCACAGGCGAGAGCAATTCCTGCGACTGCTCTCGCCCTTTTCCTCTCTACGCCCCTGTGCCTTCTTCCTTTGGCTGCGGTGGCACATACAGCTTGATACGGCGGAATGCCTCGGCAAACTGCATGTCAAGCCCTTTTTTCTCTTTGGCCTCTTGTGCGATGCTGGCCGCCCGTTCTCGCACACGCTTGACCATCTCGGCCTCTGGGCCAAACTGTGAGGCGTGACTGAGCAACCCCTTGCCTTTGATCTCAATGCTGTCTGTGACATCCACATACGTATTGACTTGCGATGTCGCATAGAGATACAGCTCGTGAACCTTGTAGGGTGGTAGGCCCTCGGCCAGCAACTCACGATACGAGCGCGGATTGCCGACGTAGGGGAAAATAGCATCTAGCACGATATTGCCCGTTGCGCGATGATCGGGATGATTGAGATACGCCGTGTCGTTTGGCTTCTCATCTGGGTCGGGGGCGAAAAAGTGCTGTGTTGGATCATGTGTGAAGATGACACGCGGGCGATACTGGCGAATGAGACGCACAATCGCTTTACGCGCTGCCTCGTTATTGACCAGATGCCCGTCGGGGAAGCGCAAGAACTCGACTGCCTGCACACCCAAGACCTCGCATGCCATCCGTTGCTCCTGCTCGCGTAGCAGCATCAGTTCGGTGTCCTTGAAACTGGGAACCTCACTGCCTTCCGTGCCATCGGTCATCACCACCCACACCACTTTTTTCCCCTGCTTGACCCAGAGCGCACTGGTTGCCCCCGCTCCAAAATCATCGTCATCAGGATGCGCTCCAATGACCATTGCTTCGTAATCTGGTGTGGTAATAACCTGTAATGCACCAGATGCGTTTCTATCTCCCATCGGTAAAAACCTCTCTCCAATGATTATTTTCTCTTCAAATGATAGAGACTGCGTGCAAATCACGCTGTGGGTGAAAGCAGCACGCGCTCAAATGCGCTGATAACTTCCTGGGCTGTCACGCTACGTCCCACTAATACATCTAACCCAATCGCGCGTTCAAATAATCCCGTGCGCAAGTGTTGTTGCTCTTCGTCGGTCTGTCCAAGCAGTTGTGCCAGCAGTTCTGTATCCCAGTGCAGTAGCACACCGGCCTGAAGCAATGTGCCAACGCGGCGACGAACCATGTCCAGCCCCACCACTTTGCGCTTGCCAGACACCACTTCATACGCTGAAAGTGTGCCATAGCAAGCTCGGTGCAGCAGCGACTCGTATGCCTGCGTCTCTGCCTGTTTACGTAATGCGCGTTGAGCATGCGCCTCTGCTGGCGGTACGATGCGCGTCTGCATGCCGAGTGTGTGCAAGGCCGCCACCCACGCTTCACCGAACCAGCGGTATGACTCGACAACATCTGGCAGAATCAGGGGATGCTCGGTCGGCAAGATGACATCCAGGCTGAGCAGGTCGGGACCAACTAGCACGGCCGTCCCACCGGCCCGGCGGTGATAAATGGGCAGTTGCAGGCGTTCCAGTGTCTCTTGATTGAGAACATTTGCGTGCTGTGAAAAACCTAACACGAGGCCCGTTCGCTCAGCCTGTGACCAATAGAGACGCCCTGCTGCGCCCACCGTGCTGTCTGTAAGCAACTGCTCACTCACGGTGATATGCTCTTGCTGGTCAGCAATCGTGAGGGCTGAGAGCGACCAATTACTCGTCATTCGTAAGGATGCTTGATTCTGCAACACTTTTCTCCGCCGGCTTACGTAGTATCCAACCGCTGATAGCAGCGATGAGGCTGAAGATTGCCCCCGTCAGTAAGGCGATAGATGCCCCGAAGAGGTGGGCCAATATGCCGGTAAACAGGTTGCCAATCGGCGTGCTACCCGCGAACACGACCATATAGACACTCATTACTCTACCACGCAGATGATCTGGTGTCACGGTCTGCAATGCCGTATTGGACATTGCCGAGAAGGCAATTTGTGCAAACCCCACTGCCGCAATCAGCACTAGCGAGATCGTATAGAGGTGCGAAATGGCAAAAACGCCTTCCGCTACACTGAAGACAATCGCCCACACTAAAAGCGGGGCAATATGGGGACGTTTGTTGCCCCACGCCAGCCAGAGGGCCGATAGCAGTGAGCCAAAGCCAAAGGCCGACGAGATGAAGCCAAAGCCTGTCGCTCCCACATGCAGAATGTCCGTGGCGAAGAGTGGCAAAATCACATTAAAGTTGATGCCAAAGAGCGAGACAATGCCGATGACCGCGATAATCAGGAGAACCGAGGGCGTCGTGCGAATATAATGCACGCCCTCGCGCAAGCTCTGCCACGTCTTCTGTTTCTGCTGCACATGGTGCGCGGCATGCAACTTTGTAATGTCAATCAGTGCTAACCCAATGAGGACTGGAATAAAACTGAAGGCATTCAGCAAGAAGAGTGGCGCAATGCCAAGCCAGGCAATAATCAGGCCGCCGAGACCAGGCCCAACTGTGCGCGCCATGTTGAAAATTGAAGAGTTTAACGCAACTGCATTGGGTAAGTCTTCACGTCCAACCATCTCGGCCACAAAGGCCTGCCGCGTTGGCATATCGAGGGCGTTGGTTGTGCCGAGCAGCGTTGCTAGCACCATTACATGCCAGAGCTGCACTGAACCGGTAAACACGAGTAGCCAGAGAACCGTTGCCTGCACCATCGCAAAAGATTGCGTAAAGAGCAAAACCCGTCTTTTGGGCAGCTTGTCTGCTAACACCCCCCCAAACATCGCAAAGAGCAATACAGGCAAAAACTGCAAAGCCCCCGTGACACCAAGCAGCAATGCACTGTGTGTCAACTGCAAGACCAGCCATGCCTGCCCAATAGACTGCATCCATGTCCCGATCAGCGAGATCAGTTGGCCCCACCAGAAAAGACTAAAATTTCGATGGCGTAAAGCCGTAAAGGCGCGTAGCAAGCCTTTGTGTGGTTTTTTAAATTCGTTTATTGTTACCGGGAAGGCGATTTCTCTGCCTTGTTCCTGGTTGGGAAGCGTTTGCATATTCGTCCAGACCTGTTCGTGAATACAAGAAAAAGCACTACTAAATGATCGATGTGCCCATCCGTTGCCTGCTGCGCAAAAGAGGCTATCATTGCTGTTCGGATTGCGTGCGTTGCGCGTTGAGTAGTTCCGCCTTGAGATGCTCATGGCGTGCAAGACGCTCGACGAGTATTGTTCGCATCTGCTTCAAGCCCTGTAATTTCTGCTCGATCATCTGAAGTTGGGTGCGCGTCAACTCATCGGAACGCTCCAGTTGGGCAATTTTGCCCCCAGTATCGGTTTCCTGGCGGTACGCCATTCTGATCTGCCCACGCTCATCTTCTGTTTGCAGCAGATTGCGAATATCGCCCAACGAGAAGCCGAGCAGATCGCGTAACTCCTTAATGCGCTCAAGTCGCTGGATATCTTGTTCGGCATAGCGGCGATAATTACCTTCCGTGCGCCCCGTTGGTGGCAGCAAGCCGACCTCTTCATAGTAGCGCAAGGTGCGTTTAGTCAGGCCGGTGCGGGTGGCCACCTGTTCGATAGTGAAAAGAGCGGCATCGTCACTCGGCACTGCCGCTTGCTGCTGTTGCTCGTCCGTCGCAACCATTGTGACCCTCTCTCTAAACATTTCAGTTATTTCGTACCATCATTGTCTGTAGTATAGCATAAGTTTAACGTTTACGTCAATGTAATCTCCTGCCATCCCGCCATGATACTACTCACCGATTCCAGGCCTTCGCCCTGCGACACTTGAGTAGATATGGTAAAATACGATGCAGTGTTATTTTGCTTTGTCGGGTTCAGCTCTGTTCAGCTCTGTGCCTGAGAAAAATGGAACGTATGCGCAGTTGTCGTTACAGTAAGGATGGAAGAGTATGCACGACACTCTGGCTTCCCTGGTTGACAGGGCTGTGATGGGAAGTTATCGCCCATTAGAGTTTTATTTGCGTGAGCATAGTCGTCTTCCAGGACCACGTGCTAATCTGGAATTGGTCAATGATGTGAGCTATTTGCTTGCTACGGCTGTTTCCGCACATCCTGAAACTGTACGTTCTTTGCTTGATTACTTTGCTAATGGCAATCGTAAAGTGGTGTTGAGCAACACACCCGCAGAATTTGTCATGTTGTGTGGTATTGTCAGCTATGGTGCGTGTGCTGCGGTCCATGTGCCCTGGCGTGCCGAGGTCCGCGAGCTGTTGAAGCACTATGCCCGTAGTTCCTATTGGCGTATTCGCGAAGCTGTGACCATCGCCTACCAACGTTTGTTGGTCACTGACACCCATGAGACGTTGCTCTATCTTACCGCTCTTGTCAAAGAGGGAGGGGTTTTGCAGCAACGGGCGGCTATCGCATCGGTTGCGGAATCTGCGGTGCTGGTCTCGTCAGAGACGGTTGCTGCCGCCCTGGCGATACAGCGTATTGCATTAGAACGCTTGCATCAGATTGTTCCGCAGGACCGGAAAAATGAAGATTTCCGCATCTTGAAACGCAGCCTCGGCTATACGCTCAGCGTGGTCACGGCAACCAATCCTGAAGAGGGTTTTGCTCTGATGCGCACTTGCGCAACCTGGGGTGATGCGGATATCACCTGGATTCTGCGTGAAAATCTTAAAAAGAAACGCCTGGCAAAATTCGTTGAGGATACCGAGGGCGTATCACAGCTACTTGCGTAGCTCCGTGCTGTGATGGAAAGTTACACGTGGAAGTGAAATCGTTTTATTGTATGACGATGCCTGGTCTAGAAACGCTGGCATTTAGTGAAATCCGTGCCAAGCTTGCAGATGCACAACTCGTCAAATTTGCGCGTGGCATGGTCCTTTTTCAAACCGAGGCGGTTCCAGAGAAACTGCTAGCTTTGCGCACCGTTGAAGATGTCTTTTTCATGTTAGAGCGTATCACCGGTCTGGGGCATGGACCCGATGCCTTGCGTGTGTTGCATAGCGCATCGTTGCGCGCGGATATCGCCACCGCGTTACTGCTCTGGCGGCGCGTGCATACGGGCAAACGGGCCAAAACGTGGCGTGTCGTGAGCCAGATGGTGGGCACACATGGCTATCGGCGCGTTGATGCCGGTCTCTCCGTCATTGATGCCTTGCGGCGTGTGTTCCCGTCCACAATGCACCTGGTCGAGGACGATGCCGATCTCGAGGTTTGGCTCTGGCTCAGTGGTAGCGAGGCCTTGCTGGGCGCGCGTTTGAGCAATGCGACCATGCGGCATCGAACGTATAAGCATGAACACCTGCCTGCTTCCTTGCGCCCGACCGCGGCTGCCGCCCTTAACTGGTTGTCGCAACCCACCGACGATGATGTCGTCCTTGACCCACTGTGTGGCGCGGGAACCATTCTGATCGAACGCGCTTTACTGGCCCCCTACGAGCAGTTGCTGGGCGGCGACAAGCGGCGCGAGGCGGTCGCCATTGCGGAGCGCAATGCAACTGCTGCTCATGTCTCTGCTACGTGGCAGACCTGGGATGCGCGTGCGCTTCCACTCGATGCCGCCAGTAGCACGCGCATCGTCACCAATTTGCCCTTTGGCAAGCAGATTGGCACACATGCCGAGAATCACGCGCTCTATCAAGCCCTCATTAAAGAGTTTGGGCGCGTCCTGGCCCCCAAGGGGGTGCTGGTCACGCTCACCAGTGAAGACCGTCTATGGGAAACCATCATCCGCGAGCAAGGCTGGCTCGTGCAGAAAAAAGTGGTGTGTGTAATACTCGGCCAGCCCGCGAGTATCTTTGTGGCACACCGTTCTTAGTTGGCTGCTGCGCAACCCTATAAAGTGCGTTAATCGTGTTTTCTCGATGCGCATCAGCCTGAAGTCACGTGAAAAGAAGAGAGGAGCTTACTCCATTGGGTAATATCACAACTGCCGATTTTCGCAACGGCATGGTCATACGCTTTAACAACGAACTCTATATCGTCACCGAATTCCACCACGTTAGCCCCGGTAACTGGCGCGCCTTCGTGCGCACAAACCTGAAAAGCATGCGCACCGGGCGTGTGATTGAGCAGCGCTTCCGTGCCGGTGAAGAGATTGAGGAGGTGCGTGTTGAGCATCAGAACTGGCAATTTCTCTATGTGGACGGCGACGAATATGTCTTTATGAACACCGAAACCTACGATCAACAGCCCGTGCCCAAAGAGTTTCTTGGCGATTCCGTCAAGTTTCTCAAAGAGCAAGATGTCGTAGAATTGCTGGTCGATGGCGAAACCATCATCGCTGCCGAACTCCCCAATTTTGTTGAGCTAGGCGTCGTGAGTGCCGAACCTGGTGTGCGTGGCGATACCGCGACCAACGTCACCAAGCCGGCAACCCTGGAGACGGGGGCTATCCTCAACGTTCCCCTGTTTGTGAACCCCGGTGATAAAGTTCGCATTGACACACGCACCGGCCAATACGTCAGTCGCGCCAAATAAGCTGTGCATCGCCGCGATGGTCTTGGCCCTCTCTGCCCTGCCCTGCCATCGCGCCTGCTCTGTTATACCACAATATTGAATAGATGTTCTGTCAGAGGGAGGTGCATATGCACCGCTACCGCATACGTATTTTATTGCTTGTTTTGATGGCTATGCTGTGTTCTCTCATCCTACTGCCTATGTCTCCTGTTGCTCATGCCGATACTCAACCCATCAGTGTGGTGACACGTAGCGCGCACGTTCAATTCTCTACATCCATTGATTTTTCTGTGACGGCGACCGATAGTTCCGCCACTATTACAGCGGCAACGCTCAACGTGTCCTATGTGATGGGCGGCATCTACGGCGGCTCGCAAAGCACTAACCACGCGGTCAATGTCGCGCAACCCGCACACACTGTCACCTTGCATGATAGCGAGAGCCTTTCCCTCAATTCTTTTGTTCCTGTGGGTACGCCTGTTGATTATACCTGGGCTTTCCAGGATAGTGCAGGCCATGCCTTCACCGACGCGACACAGCGGATTACGGTTACCGATACCCGCTACCCCTGGCAAACGCTCTCACAAGGAATGGTCGTAGTTCACTGGTATAACCAACCAACCAGTTTTGGACAAGGCATTCTGCAACTCGCTGTGCAACATCTTGCTCGCATTAGCACTCATCTGGGCAGTGCGCCACTTGCCCCCCTCACTATCTGGATTTATGCCTCGCACAATGATTTCTTTAGTGCGATTGAACCCTATTCCAATGAGTGGGTTGGTGGCATTGCCTATCCACAATATAGTGAAGCTATGTTTGTCATCGCGGATTTACAGGATGTTGCCCTCAATCGCGATATGCCGCACGAGATGACCCACCTCGTTTTTGCACAATTCGAGTCTAGCGCACTGGCTATCCCTACCTGGTTCAATGAAGGTCTCGCGGTCTATAATCAAGCCTATCATGAGCCGGCTATGATGGCCTACTTCCAGCAAGCATTAAGCAGCCATACGCTCATTCCCCTCAAAACCATCACCGGCTCATTTCCTACAGATACGCAACAGGCCTATCTGGCGTATGCCGAAAGCTGGCAATTGGTTGCCTATATGTATCAAACCTTTGGGCAGGCCAAAATGACTGCCTTCTTCAAGACCCTCAATAGTCCGCTGATCGATTTTGACACGGCTGCCAAACAAAGCCTCGGGGTCGATAGCCAGCAGCTAGAGCAACAATGGTTGACGTCACTCGGACAGCCAAGCTCGCCCGTCTTGCCCTCAGCGCACAATACCCCCACCGTCGTGACACACCCTGCTGCCTTGGCACAGACCAACCTGCTTCTCGTTGAGGGCACGCTCGTCCTGCTCGGACTTGCTTTGTTGGTTATCATCCTGGTTTTGGTGACCATGGGCAGGCGCAAACGCCTGGAGCCATCAGCCTCGTTTCCATCACACGAGAGCGCGGGCGTGCCTGATCTTCCTCCACACGAGCCGCAAACACCGTTGCCTTAGTCGACTAGAAAAGGTGTTGGTGTAGCAGCAGATACCACAGATGTGGCCCGAAGATCAAAAGGCCGATGATGATGGAGAGTAGCGCACTAAGCAAAACGGCCCCAGCGGCCACATCTTTAGCGGTTTTCGCCAGTGGATGATAGTCTGGTGAAGCAAGCTCTACGCATAATTCCATCACTGTATTAAACATCTCGGCAATGAAAACGCCTGTGATGGCAACGAAGAGCATGGCGAACTCAACTGCCGAGATGTGCAACAAAAAACCCACCAGGATGGCCAGCAGAGCGATGGCAGCATGTACACGGGCATTACGCTGCGTGCGCAAGGCATACCAAAGGCCACTAAAAGCATAGCCAAAGCCTGCAATAAATTTTGCCCACTCGCCTTTGGCTTGCCCATGCGTGTTGGATGGCGGTCTCGTCTGACTCATACCTGTGGCGCACTCTTTTGTAGCACGGCCTGCTGAATTTGCACCATTGCCTGATAGCCAGCCTCCGTGTGATCGTCGTATCCGACAAGATGCAGCACGCCGTGGGCCAGCAGATAGAGCAGCTCGTAGACGGGGCTATGACCAGCCTCGCTTGCCTGACGCACGAGTGTGGGCCAGGACATCACGATATCGCCCAGATTCATCAGCATAGCAGGGGGGGTGATAAATGCTGGCTGTTTAGCTGCCTCCTCGCCATCCTCGGCTAGCTGCCAGAGCTGATCGGCGGGCGCCTGCACTAGAGGTTGCTCTAGCAGCGGAAAGGAGAGTACATCGGTGGGTTTGTCTTGCTGGCGATACTGCTTGTTCATCTCGCGAATGCCATCGTCATCGGTCAAGAGCAAGGTCAGCATGACCGGGCGCAGGATGTTGACGGCGTGCAACGTTGCTAAAACGATACTGTCGAGATCGACGGCTGCGAGGGCCTGTTCAATGGCGGCATTCTGCTGTTCCTCGCCAACACTGATATAGAGTTCCATCTGTGGATGTTCTTGCATCTCACTTGACCATCCTTATGCAGAAAATAATAGCGTGTTGTAGTCCTCTGTCAAACGGCACGTGACGGCTCGCACATGACACATGACACATGACACATGACACATGACACATGACACATGACACATG
>VFSW01008545.1_pt1 | contig 14692 bp, 14 predicted proteins | sample 5358111 | NCBI WGS metagenome assembly VFSW01 (sample SAMN11554181, study PRJNA540505) | mine drainage metagenome | isolation source: sediment from site ElyBrook_90M | place: USA: Ely Copper Mine, Vershire, VT | collected 2017 | reverse complement strand
TTATTATAGCTGTCAACTATATTTTGAATTTCTCTCCTCAACCTATCTTCATTTGGTGTGTATAACTCTAGAAATGATTGGTTTCCCATAAGTATCCCATTCGATATTACACTATGTCCTACAACAAATTTAAGCTGATTGGTTATTTAATTGAGTCCTGCATCTTACCCCATTAACTTAGGAACTTCAGTTCAGGCTTATACTTATGGTAGCGAAGACTTATCAGTTTTATGGTAAGGAGACCTGTAATCCTTAAACTACGCCAGCACGAAAACCTTCCGTTTACGTGGGCTAACGTCCCAACGGACTGTAATCTGCCACCAGAACCGAAACCAGAGCCGATTTTGTGGGGGGGTCAAAATCGGCCGCCTTTTGTAGACAAAAGACGTAGTTTCGGCACCGTCCATGCCTACAAAGTAGCCGTAGCCCGCCTAACACCACCGAAGGTGGTTCAGGAGGCGGGCGGAGGCTACTTAAGACCTCAACTAAAGAGGTCTGCGACCTTCTTTAATGGTAAGAAGCCCCTCGTGAAATCCAAGGTCTTTTGGTCGTGCGTCGTGGACTTACTAAAGACCTATGGATTGAGGGGTCTTTAGTGGGGTCTCTACATGCGTCTCTACATGGACGACTATAATATTAATGTGCAGTAGCACGAGGGAAAAATGACCAATTTTGGAGACTTACGAGGGAAGTTTTCTCTACATGGAATCCTCAAGTCATGTAGAGAACTTTGGGGCATGTAGAGAAACTGCTAAAACTGCTTGGAAAGCCTCGCTTTCAGGCCAGAAGCTCTTTCTACCGAAAAGGCTTCGTCCACTGCCTTGTAAAGCTCGTCTTTTCTCGTGTTTATGTAGGTCATGGTGGTGCTAGGGTCGCTGTGCCTAGCGAACCTGCTAGAAAGCACCACATTACCATTGCTCTGCCTTGCGAAGCTGGTTATTGCGTAGTGCCTTAGGCTATGGGTAGTCAGCCTATGCAGCCTTCTAGGTGTCCTTCCGTATGACTCCTCGCTCTGGTCGTAGACTTCGTCCAGCTTTGCCGCTCGGACATACTCCCTGAACACCTTACGTACGTAGTTCTTCTCAAGGAATGGCTCGCTCCTAAGGCTGTGCCCAAGCTCTGCGAAGAACACATAACCGCCAGCTTGTGTGATCGCCAGCTCGTTGCGGTTAATGAACTCGATAGTTTGCCGAAAAAGTGGCACAGGAATAAGCATGGTGTCTATCACGTGAGCCTTTTCCGTTTTCACGGTTAGCTCACGTGTCTCGAACTTGATGTCTTTAACGTTCACTTTGACAGCTTCGCCTATCCTGAGTCCAAGCATAGCTTGATACCCAAACAGAAGGCGAAACTTGTCATTCTCTATAACCTTGAAGAAGGCTTGCACCTCCTGTTCCGTGAAGCCCTTATTCAGGCTTCCATACTTCGGAGGTGCATTGCCTCTGAACCTTCTCTTTTTGATTTGGTAGATTTCGGACAGGACGTCCTTAATCTCGTGGAAACTAAGCTGCGGAAGCACCTCTTTGATGTGCTTCTTGAGTTTTTCGGGTTCGGTCTCCGTGATGGAACCGAACCGTGCTGCGTTAAATTCCTTCTGCTTGGCTTGCGAACCGAACCCGAGTTTGCCGTCGAAAATCTGATTTGCTCCCGCCGGGATTTGAACCCGGGTTACAGGGTTGAAAGCCCTATGTCCTTGGCCGGACTAGACGACAGGAGCCTTTAGCATCTTGTCTGCTATCTGAATTATATCTTCGCTCACTTCTTTAATGCTTCTATTCCCGTCTATTATGTAGTAATTCTTGTAGTGCTTCTTTAGATCCAGATATATCTTCCTTGTTTTCTCAAGAGTCTCAAGTTTTTCATATCTCTCGCGTTTGTCTGCCTTTTTCGCAAGCCTCTTCTGCTCACCCCTGCTCTCTATGCGTTGCATTGCAGTCTTAGGATCGACATCTATGAAAAATACCGCATCTGGTTTCATGAATCCCTTGAACACGTCTATAAGCCAGTTCTCCTCAAGTCCTGAGGCACTTCCAAATGCTATTGTGGAGTAAAAATACCTATCAGAAATCACAATGTTGCCCTGCGATATATTCGGCCTGATGAACTTGTTGAGGTGGTCGGCCCTGTCCGCTATGAAAAGCATCTGGAGTGTAAGCGTGTCCACGTCCTCTCTTCCCTGCATTATTCTCTTTGTAAGCCTTCCCACAAAACCCGAAGTTGGCTCTCTTGTAGTAACCGCCTTTATTTTTTTTGAAAGCATGTAGCTGTGGAGAAGCTCGATCTGCGTGGTCTTCCCTGATCCGTCTATTCCCTCGATTACGAAAAACAAGAGCTCACCGTGAATACTTACCTAAAGAAAGTAATTAAAACTAATGATGGATCAAATGAAAAGAAAAGAATCAGAAAAATAAACTTATCTTGACAGGTCGTTGACTTCTTCCCTTGAAGCCTGGTCCTTTGCCTGGCCCTGCGCAGATACCATCACAACGTCGCCGACGTTCTTCACGTTCTTGTACAGAATGCTCTTCTGCCTAAGGACCGTCTTCACGTCGCCTCTCGCGTTCTTCCAAGGTACCATCAAGAGCCTGCTGACTTCGCCTCTCTCAAGGTCTATTATAACATCTTGAACATCGCCAAGATATTGCCCGCCGTCGCTGTATATGTCCATATGATACATGTCTGACAATTTCATACCATCGCCTGATAGATTGTATTATCTCAATATTTATAAATACTATCTATAGAGGGGCTAATAGCGGAATAACACCTAGGGCTGTATCCAGTCTATCTCGTAGTAGTCCTCATCGCTCCTTTGAAGCTCTATCTGCCTCACTTTGTAGTAGGTCACTGCAGTCTCCCTGTCCGCTATCGCTATTATCAGCTCGAGCTTGTGGGCCTTGGCCTCCCTTATCGCCCCGGAGAGCTCCCTTCCTCCTATATAATCCTCTTCATTGAGGGAAAGCATGGCGTATTTCGGGGAGTCCTTCTCCGGATCCTCGACCTCCCCTCCCTTCCTATGATACAGTATATAATCAATCTTCACCTTACCCCTTCCTGCCCTTCCTGGCATTACCAATATGAAAGTCTTTCTCACAGAGTGCGCCACGCGTATGACCCTTGCCCACTCGGATATCAAGAGCCTTGACTCCTTTGGAAATATGTTTATAACGTGCTTTGAGTGTATCCAATCATTGCCTCCGTTTGACGGCTTTGCCCCAGGGAAATATATCCTGAAATGCGTTCCGAACTTGAACCCTGTTTTTATCACATATCCCTTCTCCCTCCAGTCCTTGTAGACCTCGTAGAGTTTTCCGAAATCGCGCCTTCTTGCAGTGGCATGCCTTACAACATCCCTTTTGCTGCAGTTCCTTAGCGACAGGATCTTCTTCTCCATCAGGAACACAGTCTCATATGCGTCGAGTTTGTTTGATCTGCCCCTGTCAGACGCCTTGTACGAGCCGTATTGTCCGAACCAAAAGTCGTCGTATATTCTCTTTGAGCCTTCGCTATCATCCACTATAGTGACAAGATCGCTAGGAAAGAACAGGCCGTGCAATTTCAGCTTCGGAAGCGCCAATGATTCCGCAGGATATTTTTTTACGGGGGTCTTGTCCGCAGTCTTGTATTCGAATCCCTCTCTCTTCGCCACAAGTCCGCGATCCCTCCAGTCCTTGTAAGTGAAATATCTTGTCATCAGGTTCTTGTTATTCACAAACTTCGCTACAACGTCTTCAAACCCGATCTTCTTCCCATTTGATTTGCAATCGGCATTCCTAACGTCTATCGCGTATAGCGCCTCTTCAGGATACAAATACAGTTTTCCACCGCTCTCGTATCCAAAGCTGCCTTTCTTGAGTATGTCCTTGCTAGACTGATCCCTTGCAAATATCTTCGTATTTCGCATCTCAAGCTCAAGCATCTAACCACATCAGTTGTCGTTCTCTTTGTTCTTCAAAAGCACAGAATCAAGATCGGCTTTTGTAACCTTTGCGAGATTCTTGTTGAAAGCACTTACATCTTTCAAAACTCTCTCCTTGAACATCTGCTTCACCTCCCCGCTCAGTATCTTTCCGGCCCTATAGTCCGCAAATAGTTTTTCAGATTCCTTGTGGCTGAGATAATAGCTCCTAAGGTACATGCACGAAACATCTACATCCGGATCGCCGCCATGTTTCCTGTGCTCTTCTATACTCGCCCTGCCGCCGCTGAACGCCTTTCCAATTTTCTTCGATATAATTTGATCGTTATCGTGATAGAATATCGCATTGTCCCTTGACTTTGACATCTTCTCACCATCAAGCCCCGGCAGGAATACCGTGTGAAGGACTGCAGGTTTCTCGTATCCGGACCTTGCAGCTATGTCACGCGCAGCCCTGAGGTGCGAATCCTCGTCAGGGCCTATCGGAACAAGCACGTTCTTTATTCCAAGAAGCTCCTGCGGGAGTATGACGTGCGCAGCCTGAACCGAAGGGTAGAAATGCATCCCGAGATTGTCCTCGTTCTTGTATCCGTATATCGCCTTTATCTCCGACATCGTTATGTGCCGCGATAGCTTTATCGCGAGGTTGTATATGTTTGTGTAGACCTGGTCGATTATTATGTAGGTGTTGTTCTTGTCAAACCCGTATGCTAGCATGTCCTTTGCAAGATTTATTGCATTTATCAGGGCTATGCTCTGCGTTGCGGCCTTCTTTGTAACGTAACTCTCATCATCTGATATCGGTATGAATACCTTCACCCCATATCTCTTCTGGAAGAAAAGGTTCGTGTCGAACACAACTTTGTGCCCAAGATGAAGTGTCCCGGACGCGTTCAGTCCCGAAACTATCGCGCTCTTCTCTCCTTTTTCAAGTCTGCTCATGAAACTCGAGAAATCTCGATGCGAATATATCAGATTGTTGGTGAAAGTGTAGAAGTCAGGGAGATTCTTCACTCTAGACACGTGTTCCGCATTGAACATCTTGACCAATTTTTCATTGTCTTCTCCAAGCATTTGATTCACGAATCTATTCTCTCAAAAGTATATTAACTATGCAGATATGAGCATGCAAATTCTTTATTTAGACGTTTTGCAAGTAACCATTAAAAAGGTGTAAAACAATCGATATGGGAGAATCATGCACTTAAACAAAGCCAGTATCTCAGAGCAACAGAGAAAAGAGAGATTTGAATCTGGCTACATCAGCGATCTCTACCGCCGGCTGCTAACTAGTCTTAATGCAAGCGAAGTATTAATGCGCCTTCCAAAGAACTTGGAGGTTGAGATTACCGGTCTGGACGGGAAGCCAATTTCAGAGAGGACGCCAGAAGAGGCAGAGGCTGCAAGGAAAACGGCAAGAGGAATCAACGAAGAGAACTTATGGAAACAAAACCTCAAACCTAAGGTAACGAGCAAGGAAGCATGCGATATGATATTACAAGAGATACTCGAAGATGTTGCCCCCATAAGGGAAAAATACGGCAACATTAAGGGCTGGAAGGGCGAAGATGTAGTGTCATTCTACTGCTGCTCACTGATCGCAAAGGACATTGGGTATAGCCTTGCAGCCGCAGGATTCTCAAGCGCTGCGGCAGGGCTGATAAATTCGCAACCAAGCCTAAGCCAAAAGGAATTCGCGCAGATCGAAGAGCTGCTAAGGGATGCAGAGACCTACTACTCGGAGTGGAGCGAGAAGAGGCGCACAGGAGACGGGTCGATGGGCAGCAACATCATGAAAAATGTAGAGCAGACACTTGCAGATCTAAATAGAAAGAGAGCGATCCAAGATGCGCTGCGCAAAAAAGAAGATCCGCTGCAATCCTAGCGGCAATTTAAATTCTCGCCAGAACGCAAGAGTTTTCCAAAATGCCTTAAATCTATTAAATTTGACTTGCAAATAATAGCAGTGATAAAATGAATCCTGTAGTACACTTTGAGATGCCTGCGGAAGATAGAAAGCGCATGATGGCTTTTTATTCAAAGGTATTCGGCTGGGAGACAAAGCAGCTCGGACCAGAAAGGGGCAATTTCGTAACCGCAAATACGACCGAGTCCGAAAACTACATGCCAAAGAAACCAGGCGCGATAAACGGCGGCTTCTATAACAAGACCGGAGACATAGGGCAGACTACTACAGTTACAATACAGGTTGATGACGTCAAAGCATACAGGGAGAAGATAGTAAAGGCCGGCGGGAAAATCTCCGGCGATATAATGGATATGCCAGGCCTTGGGAAGTTTCTCTCGTTTTTCGATACAGAAGGCAACAGGGTCAACCTTATGCAGCCTGCCTATTAGGCCTACAAATATACTAAAGGTAAGGGAGAAAACAAGAATTTATAAATATGTTTGTATTTAAATACCATCTCTGTAGCAAACGTTAATCCTAGCTTAAGCTCCTTTTTAGGTCTAAGGTGTATCTTTGGTTGCCAAGAGAGAACGTGAACACGAATTTGTACCTGTGCACGAAGTGCTCAGCGAGTCCGAGGTAAAGAAGGTGCTCCAGGAGCTCGACACAACGCCTGACAAGCTCTCAAAGATATTCGATTCTGATCCAGTCGCAAAGAGGCTCGAGGCAAAGCCAGGGCAGATAGTCAGGATATACAGGACGGACGGGGGCAACGACTACATGAACTACAGGCAGGTTGTCAAGGCTTGATGGTGTTTATATGGGGAATGAACTTCTAGAAGCGTATCTCAATTCTACCTCTCTGATACAGCAGAACATAGACGGATTCAACAGGTTCATAGACTTCGGGCTGCAAAGCGTGGTCGACGAGCAGAAGGTCATAGAGCCTAACGTCGAAGGGTTCGCGCTAAAGCTCGGGAGGATAAGGCTAGACAAGCCATCCATCATAGAGGCCGACAGCTCAAGGCGACAGATTCTTCCAAACGAGGCAAGGCTTAGAAACCTCACCTATTCTGCTCCGATGTTTCTGGAATTCATACCTGTGGTTAGGGGGATAGAGAAGCCAGCATCGTACGGCGAGGTGTTCGTTGGGGAGCTGCCGATAATGCTCAAGTCAAGGATGTGCAACACAACGATAATGTCAAGGCAGCAGCTCATAGAGGACGGAGAGGATCCCGATGATCCTGGAGGATACTTCATAATCAAGGGGACTGAGAGGACGCTCATAGGCCTTGAGGACCTTGCGCCAAACAGGATAATGACTACAAAAGAGAAGGGAGGCGCAGAGGTGACAAGCAAGGTATTCTCGACTTCGGCAAACTTCAGGGCAAGATGCACAGTGACGAGAAACCAGCACGGGCTTTTCTTCGTGAACTTCCCTACCGCCCCAAAGAACATAGAGCTCCTACAGCTCCTAAGGGCGCTTGGAATGCAGGTCAAGGACGTAGTGGAGGCGGTATCAGAGATAAAGGCGGTGAAGAACGACATGCTATTCAACAGCGCGGCAAGCAAGGCAAGCGACATGAGCCCAAGCGAGGCGATAGTCGACCTTGGAAGGCAGTCTGCGCCGAACCAGGCGAAAGAGTACCAGCAGAAGAGGGCGGAGACCCAGATGGACGTGTACCTTCTATCGCACCTCGGATCGACCCCTGAGGTCAGAAAGGAGAAGGCAAGGTACCTAGTAGAGATGGCAAAGAAGGCATCGCTTGTTGCAACGGGCTACATAAAGCAGGACGACAAGGACCACTATGCCAACAAGAGGGTGAAGTTCTCAGGCAAGCTCATGGAGGAGCTATTCGCATACGCATTTCGATTCTTCGTAAAGGACGTCAAGTACCAGATAGAGAGGACGAGCGCAAGGGGAAGGAAGATGTCCATACAGACGATAATTAGCCCTGACACACTCACAGAGAAGATAATGTACGCAATGGGAACAGGAACATGGGTTGCAGGGCAGACTGGAGTCTCCCAGGTTCTTGATAGGACAAATATAATCAGCACATACTCGCACTTAAGGAGGATAAAATCGCCTCTTGCAAAGAAGCATCCGCACTTCAGGGCAAGAGACGTTCACGGAACACAGTGGGGGAAGATATGCCCGTCAGAGTCTCCAGAAGGGCAGGAGGTAGGCCTTACAAAATACCTTGCAATAATGGCAAAGGTCACGATCGGCGCAGACGAGAAGATGACAGAGGAGAAGCTCAAGGAAGTTAGCAAGATAAAGGATCTCTAAGGTGTTATATTGGCTGGAAAGATAAACGAGAAATGCTATGTGTATCTCAACGACAGAGTGATAGGCTACGTCGAGGACGGCAGGCATTTTGTCGGAGAGGTAAGGGCGGCGAGAAGGAAAGGACTGCTCTCCGGAGAAGTGAACGTTGCATACCAAGAGAAGCTCAACATAGTGCACATCAACACCGACTTTGGAAGAGTGAGAAAGCCCTACATAATAGTCGAGAATGCAAAGCCAAAGCTCACAGAGGAGCTCAGGGAGAAACTTAGGACAAAAGAGATAGACTACAATTATTTGACAAGGAACGGAATACTGGAGTATCTCGACGCAGAGGAGGAGGAGAATGCGTACGTTGCATTCCACGAGGAGGAGCTCACAAACGAGCACACGCACCTTGAAGTAGACATAACATCGATGTTCGGATTCACGCTAAACACTGCGCCTTATCCTGAGCACAACAGCGTAGCAAGGCACGCAATGCTCTCGAACTTCACAAAGCAGAGCCAAGGGCTCTACGCCACCAACTTCAACTTGAGATTCGACTCACGCGCATACGTCCTATTCTATCCTCAAAATCCAATAGTCTCGACTTCCGCATACAGGAACTCGAAGATATCACACCACCCAAGCGGGCAGAACCTTGTGATCGGACTCTCCACTTACTATGGGTACAACATGAAGGACGCAATTGTGCTAAACAAGGCGTCGGTTGACAGGGGAGTCGGAAGGAGCATGTTCTACAAGACGTACTCCGACGAGGAGAGGAGATATCCAGGTGGCCAGAAGGACAGCTTCAAGATTCCTCCGCCAACATCGGAAGGATTCCAGGGAGAGCATGCCTATGCAAACCTCAGCGAAGACGGGATAATCGAGCCAGAGACAAGAGTCGACGAAGGGGACGTGCTGATAGGAAAAGTATCGCCGCCTAGATTCCTGGAAGAGAACATAGGTCCGAGCGGGCTCGAAGAGAAGATACGCGACGCCTCAACATCACTGAAGGCCGGAGAGAAAGGCGTTGTGGACAGCGTTGTATTCACTGAATCGACAGGCGCAACAAAAGTGGTCAAGGTTAGGATTAGGGGAATAAAAGTTCCTGAGAACGGCGACAAGTTCGCGAGCAGGCACGGGCAGAAGGGAGTAGTTGCGCTTCTAGTCCCGCAAGAGGACATGCCATTCACTGCAGAGGGGGTAGTTCCAGACATACTTGTAAACCCGCACAGCATTCCAACAAGACTTACGTTCGGCCATCTTCTCGAGCAGCTTGCAGGAAAGGCGGGCTCAGTATCGGGAAAGATTGTCGACGGCACTGCTTTCACTGAGAAGGGAGTGGACAGGATAGACGAATACGGAAAGATGCTTGAAGACAACGGATTCGAGAAGACAGGGGACGAGGTTCTATACGACGGAATAACCGGAATGCCTCTGAAGGCAAAGGTCTTCCACGGAGTCACATACTACAACAGATTATACCACATGGTAAGCAACAAGATGCAGGTAAGGAGCAGAGGGCCGGTGCAGATCCTAACGCACCAGCCAACAGAAGGAAAGGCAAGGCAGGGGGGACTTAGATTCGGGGAGATGGAGAGAGACGTATTGGTCGGATACGGCGCTAGCTTACTGCTAAAGGAGAGACTTCTGGACCAGAGCGACAAGTCGACTGTGCTTGTATGCGAAGAGTGCGGAAACATTGGCTATTTCGATTACGTGAAGAGGGTGAGAGTCTGCCCGATATGCGGAGGCAACGACCTAAAGGAGCTTGAGATAAGCTACGCGTTCAAGCTGCTGCTCGACGAGATAAAGTCGATGCACATATTCCCCAAGATAAAACTCAAGGAGTGATGATATGCAATCAGAATTGATAGATTATATTAAGTTCGGAATCCTCTCGCCAGAGCAGATACGCAAGGCGAGCGTTGCAAAGCTATCGGTTCCTGACACATACAACGAGGACGGATATCCTATAGACGGGGGGCTTCTCGACCAGAGGCTTGGAATAATAGACCCCGGGCTTGTATGCAAGACATGCGGAGCAAGGGCGAAAGTATGCCCGGGCCACTTCGGCCACATAGAGCTGGTCAGGCCTGTTGTGCACAGCGAGTTCTCGAAGATAGTATACGCTGTCCTCCAGAGCGTCTGCCAGAACTGCAACAGGCTCCTGCTAGAGCAAAGCGACATAGAGATAGCGAGAAAGGAGATAAAGGCAATAATCGAGGAGGACAAGCCCCTCACAGAGCCTGCCACCACCGTGAACCAGGACAAGGACGCAAGAACAATCATGTTCAAGAAACTAAAGACGATCAAGAAATGCCCGCACTGCGAGTTCATCCAGGAGAAGCTCAAGTTCGAGGCGCCGACATACTTCTATGTCGGGGACAGGAGGCTAAAGCCTGACGAGATAAGGGAGTTGATGCAGAAAGTCAGCAACGAGGATCTTAGCGTTCTGGGAATAGATGCGACTACAAGCAGGCCAGAGTGGCTGATAATATCCGCGCTTTTAGTGCCTCCAGTGAACGTTAGGCCATCGGTCACTCTCGAATCCGGAGAGAGGAGCGAGGACGATCTTACGCACAAGCTTGTGGACATAATGAGGATCAACCAGAGATTGGACCAGAACATAAACGCTGGTGCTCCGCAGATCATAATCGACGACCTCTGGGAACTTCTGCAATACAACGTGACGACATACTTCAACAACGAGACTTCAGGAATCCCTCCGGCAAGGCACAGATCAGGAAGAGCGCTCAAGACACTTGCGCAAAGACTAAAGGGAAAAGAAGGAAGGTTCAGGTACAACCTGAGCGGAAAGAGAGTCAATTTCTCCTCAAGAACAGTCATATCTGTAGATCCGTTCCTAAACCTCAATCAGGTCGGAGTGCCAATCGAAGTCGCAAAGAAACTCACGATCCCATTCTACGTTACAGAGTGGAACCTTGCAGAGGCAAAGAAGCTTCTCGAGAGAACGGAGTATCCGATGTCGGTTAACGTGATTGCAAGGGACGGAAAGAGAAAGAGGGTTGCCGAGACAAACAGGGAGGAGCTTCTCAAGGAGCTTGTTCCCGGAATAGTCATAGAGAGGCAGCTGATGAACGGCGACATTGTAATATTCAACAGGCAGCCATCGCTCCACAGGATATCGATGATGGCGCACAACGTAAAGGTGCTGCCTGGAAAGACCTTCAGGATGAATTTCTGCGTAACGCACCCATACAACGCAGACTTCGACGGAGACGAGATGAACATGCACATACCCCAGACGCTGGAGTCGCAGGCAGAGGCAAGATACCTCATGGCCGTGCAGGACCAGATATTCTCTCCAAGGGACGGGACTGCAATAATATCCGGAGACGAGGACGACATAACAGGAATGTTCCTGCTCAGCGGCGATGACACTGCGCTCTCAAGGGGCGAGGCAACGTATCTTCTCAGCCTTGTCGGAATATACGAACTTCCAAAGCCTAACAGGCAGGGATTGTACGATGGCAAGTCGGTATTCTCAATGCTGCTTCCACAGTCGCTTAGCATGGAGCAGAAGACGAAGACAGGGATGTTCAAGATCGAGAAGGGAAAGCTTGTCGAGGGAACGGTCAGCAAGGATGTTTACACAAGGGGCAGCAAGCTGCTTCTTACGATAGCCGCAGACTACGGGATGGGAGAGCTAAAGAGATTCATAGAGCTATCTGCGAGGATGGCAGATGCATACGTGACAATGTCCGGATCGACAGTAGGGATAAAGGAATACGCGATAAGCAGGAAGGTAGAAGAAGAGAAAGAAAAATCTGTAAAGGAGATATTCGGAAGGATAAACAGCCTGATCGAGCAGTACAAGACAAAGAAGCTCGAGCCGCTTCTTGGATACACACTAAGACAGTCACTTGAAAAGATGACGCTTGCAGAGCTCTCGCAGGTCATCGACATAGAGGGTGACATCATAATGAAGCACACTCCAAAGGACAACCATGCACTTCAGATGGTAAGCGCAGGATCAAGAGGATCAGTTTTCAACTTCGTGCAGATGTCGATGCTGCTAGGACAGCAAGCAACGCAGAGCGGAGGAAGAATCAAGAGAGGTTATGCAACCAGCAGAGTTCTGCCTCACCTAAAGCCAAATTCATTGAACCCGTCGGCAAAAGGTTTCGTAACGACAAACTTCTACACAGGTTTGTCGCCTGTAGACCTATACATGCACGCGATTGGATCAAGAGGATCTGTAGTTTACAAGGCACTTCTCACAGCGCGTTCGGGTTATCTGCAAAGAAGACTTATCAACGCACTTCAGGACTACTACACAAAGGGAGACATGAGCGTAAGAGACGTTCATGGAAATATAATCGAGACGCTATACGCAGGTGACGGAATAGATCCTGTGAAGAAAGCATTACTTAACGTGGTAGAAAAGGAATAATCATGACAAGCAAAAAAGAACAACAAATAAAATCATTCAACGTGACCCCGGGCGAGCCTGTCGGAGTAGTCGCTGCGCAATCTATAGGGGAGCCGGGAACACAGATGATTCTAAGATCATTCCACAGGGCCGGAGTGGCATCAGTAACAGCTACTTCAGGTCTGCCAAGGATGATTGAGATAGTGGACCTAAAGAAGAAACCGGCCACGCCATTCACTTACATATACCTTGAAGACAACGTAAAGAAGAACTTCGAGAAGGCGCTTGCAATAACAAAGAAGATAAACGAGGTAAAGATAAGGGACATATCAAAGAGGATGCTCGAGAACTTCGCAAACGGCACGATAATGCTAAGGCTCGACAAGCAGGCGCTAGATTCCAACGAACTCACTGCAAAGGGAATAGCTTCAAAGATAGAGAAGCTCATGAAACTCGACACTGCTGTGCAGGAGAACAAGATACTCGTCAAGATGCACACAAAGAACCTAAAGCTGGTCAGGAGCACGGCTGTGCAGCTTGCGAACATGACGGTGAACGGGATACAAGGGGCAGGAAGAGCGATGATACAGCAGGATCCAAAGACTGAAGAGTTCTACATAATATCCGCAGACAGCAACCTGGAAGGGATAATGGAAGTGGAGGGAGTCGACAAGTCAAGGCTCTATACGAACGATATACTAAAGATGTATCAAGTGTTCGGAATAGAAGCCGGAAGGAACACCATAGTAAACGAGCTTCACAAGACGCTTAAGGAGCAGGGAATAAGCGTTGACAACAGGCACCTAGTATTGCTTGCAGATGCAATGACTGCAACAGGCGAGATAAAGAACGTTGGAAGGCACGGAATAAGCGGAGAGAAAGACTCTGTATTCGCAAGGGCAGCCTACGAAGAGACGGTGAAGCACCTTGTAAACGCAGCTGCATTCGGCGAAGTGGATCCAATGCTCGGAGTAACAGAGAGCGTACTGGTCGGAAAGCAGATACTTCTTGGAACAGGAACAGTAAAATTAGCTGTAAAGAAAGAAGACTTGGCAAAAATCAAGCCAAAGTCAGCGAAATAACTAATCAAACTCACTTTTCTTTCTCCTATGCATTAAAAAAAGTCCTAACACTGCAGGAATTCCTGCGCTAGCATACCCGATAGCCCACTGCTTTAGCCCATCTAACTGGGATTCTGAATTATTCCCTTCTATAGCAGCGACTCTAAATGCAATAGCTGCAACATCTGGATAACGATCTCCAAGGGCTTTTTGACCGTCTCTAACCAAATTTCCCAGCTTTGCAGGATCTCCAGTATCTCTGTCTATTGCCTGCGCGTCTTGTATTGCTAAACTAGGTGCTTGTGCTCTTGTCGATGCAACAGTTGCAACTGCGCCTGGTCCTGGTACATCATAATTACATCCTGCCAAGCCTGCTCCTCCCAAAACTGCTCCTGCCAATGCCAAATTTCTTATTGTCTTATTCATATTATCACATAAATATTACTCTTTGGAATACTATATGTTTATCTCTTAAATTGTCTACCAAAAAGGCATTTTAGTAAACGTTTTTCGATTTTTCGCGCGTTTTATACAAAATTCTTATTCTATCCTGTAAACCTTCTCGAAGGCCGCGTACACTCTTTTTCCTAGCCTCTCAATCTTCTCATTGGTACGGCCCAATCTGCTGTCCGCAGATCTCTTTATTCTCTTGAGCTGCGTCCTAAACCCTTTTGACCTATTTGCAAAATCGTTGCATTCTCCTGCAACATATTCGGGATCGTGCGCCCCTTCTGTCTTTTTTGTAGCAGCATCGCTCTCAAACGCCTTTATCGCATAATCCGCATGCTTAATCGCCTGTTCATAATCCCCAGACATTGCATAACCTAATGCAGAATCCAAAAAGAACTCTCCAGTTAGGGAGCTTATGCCTTTCTGCTCATCTTGGCTAAGCCTGGCGTAATTTCTGCCCAGTGTTGAAGAAAACTGGCCATAATCCCTCCATTTCGACCGGGCATCAGATATATCGGCGCTGTTTTGTGCAGATGCTCTCATGTTAAACAGATTGCCAATTGTCTGCTCCAAACTCTCCATGCGCACTTGCTGCGCCCCTTTATGCTGCACATTATCACTAATCTATATTACTCTTTACACTGCTATATCCGTTTTCGTCGTTTTGTCTCACAAAAAC
>VFSW01008544.1_pt1 | contig 14693 bp, 10 predicted proteins | sample 5358111 | NCBI WGS metagenome assembly VFSW01 (sample SAMN11554181, study PRJNA540505) | mine drainage metagenome | isolation source: sediment from site ElyBrook_90M | place: USA: Ely Copper Mine, Vershire, VT | collected 2017 | reverse complement strand
GCCCTTCCCCACCAAACCACTGCCGTACGACCGCCAGGGAGTGACTCCGGACGATCTGGCCGACTTCACCCCCGAAATCAAAGCCGAGGCCCTGAAAATGGCCTCGGAATTCAAAATGGGGCCCATCTATACGCCCGCTATCGTGTTCGATTCGAACGGCAAAAAAGGCACGCTCATGCTGCCCAACGCCACCGGCGGCGCCAACTGGCAGGGCGCGGCCGCGGACCCCGAAACCGGCATGATCTTCATTCCCTCCGTGACCAACCCCAGCGTGCTCTCGCTCACGCATGACGCCGAAAAATCCGACATGAACTTCATCGGCCGCACCGTGCCGGTTCCGCGCCCGTTCGGCCTGCCGCTCGTGAAGCCTCCGTACGGCCGCATCACCGCCATCGACCTGAACACGGGCGACCACGCCTGGATGGTTCCCAACGGCGAAGCCTCCGCCGCCATGAAAAGCAACCCGGCGCTCAAAGGCATCGATCTCAGCAGGGTCGGCGCTCCCGACCGCGCGCCGCTGATGGTGACGAAATCGCTGCTCTTCGCCGGCGAGGGCGCCGCCGGACCGGGCTTCCGCGCGCTCGACAAGAAGACCGGCGACACCGTCTTTCAGATGACCTTGCCGGGCAATGAAACCGGTCTCCCGATGACTTATATGGTCAACGGGCGGCAGTTCATCGTGGTCACGGTTTCGGGCCGCGAAGGCTCCGAACTGGTCGGCCTGAGCCTGCCCGCGCCGCAGCCCGGCAGGCAGAGGTAATGGCATGAGATTGCTGCTGCCTCTGCTGTTATTGGCCGGAATGGCCCAGGCGCAAACGGCGCCGTGCGGCGTGCATGGCGATATCGAGATCCTCTGCGGCACGCATTCGCCGGAAGATCTGGAGCTCACGCCCGATGGCCGCTACCTCATCGTAAGCCAGTTTGTGAATGGCAGAGGCGGCGCGGGAGCGGGCCTCGTGCTCTTCGATCTGGCGAAGAAAAGCTTCGACAGGATAGCCATTACCAGCGATCCGAAGAAGGGCTGGGGCGATCCCGCGTGTCCCGGCCCGGTTGGCGATGCGCTCATCCCGCACGGCATCTCGCTCGCCAAACGGAGACTCTATGTCGTCAATCATGGCGGCCGGCAATCGATCGAAATGTACGAACTGAAGCCGTCGGCGGAGAGCTGGGCTCTGGTGTGGCGCGGCTGCGTGGTGGCCGCGAAGGAGTATAACGACGTGGCGATCGCCCGCGACGGCGGATTTGCAGCCACCCATCCGACCGCGCTGATGACGCCCGGGCAGGGCAATGTGCTGAGCGGCGAGCCGAGCGGCTTCGTCGGCCGCTGGACACCCGGGAAGGGCGAAACCGAATTGCCCGGCACTCGTCAGGGCTATCCGAACGGCGTGCTGGTGAGCCCGGACGGCCGCTACGTCTACTTCAACGCATGGACGGCGCGCGCCGTGCACAAGTACGACCTCAAAAAGGGCGCCGACGCCGCCGTGCTCCAGCTCGACTTCATGCCGGACAATCTCACGTGGACGAGTAACGGCCGTATCCTCGCGGCGGGAGTGAAAGGTGCGCGCGGCGATTGTCCCGCGGGCAGTGGCATGCCCTGCAATCAGCAATTCGGCATCGCCGAAATCGATCCCGCGAAGTGGACCGCGAAGACCGTTTTCGATTCGCAGGGCAAGGGCAACCTGATCTCCGGCGTCTCTGTAGCGCTCCAGGTGGGCCGTTCGATTTACATCGGGGCCTTTCAGGGCGACCGTCTGGTCCGGATCGACGCAAAGCAGTAACGAGGAGCTTGCATGGCAAAACTCAGGCTCACCATGGCCTGCTGGAACTATGACAGAACGCGCGCCCTTCTCGAAGGCCACATCCCCGTGGATGGCGTCGATCTCAACTATCTGAATCTCCCCGTGGAAGAGATCTTCTTTCGCATGTTGCGGCACCGCGAGTTCGACGTGGCCGAACTGTCTCTCTCCTCTTATACGGTTTCGCTGTTCCAGGAAAATCCCCCTTTCGTCGCGATCCCGGTTTTCCTCTCGCGCTTCTTCCGCCACTCCTGCATTTATATTCATGCCGGCAGCGGAATTCACGAGCCGAAGGATCTGATCGGCAAGCGCATCGGCAACCCGGAGTATCAGATGACAGCGCCCGTCTGGATTCGCGGCATCATGAGCGACGAGTACGGCGTGCCCGTGACCAGCGCTGTTTATTGCAGCGGCGGTGAGGAAGAACCGGGCCGCCCGGAGAAGATCGCGCTTTCTCTGCCGCCTGAGTTCCGCCTGGAGGCGATTCCTTCCGATAAGACCCTCTCCCGCATGCTGGAAACCGGAGAAATCGACGCGCTCTATACGGCTCGCGCGCCTTCCACCTTCGGCAACGGTTCGGGCAAAGTAAGACGTCTGTTCGAAAATTATGCGCAGGTCGAACGCGAATATTACAAAAAGACCGGAATCTTTCCGCCCATGCACATCGTGGCCATTCGCCGCGACGTTTACGAAAAGAATCCCTGGGTGGCTCAGTCTTTGTACAAGGCCTTCCTGGCCGCGCAGAAGGAGACTTATGCGGAACTGCGGGAAATGGGGGCGCTCAAGAGTATGCTTCCCTGGCTCACTCATCACGTGGCGGAGACCGAAGAACTCATGGGCCGCGACTACTGGCCTTATGGCTACGAACCCAACATCGGCGCGCTGAGCACGTTCCTCCGCTATCACCGCCAGCAGGGTCTTTCGAAGCGTCTGCTGACGCCGAAAGAACTCTTCGCCCCGGAGTCTCTTGAGTCCTTCCGAATCTAAGTGGTGGTTACTCACCCGCGGCGATATCGACGCTACTGTCGCCCAGGTGGGCTTCAACCTGGCGCAACTGGTGATTCCTGTCTTTCTGCTGCTTCCCGCGGGCATACCCGTGGCTTTCAGCGTCAGCCATCTGTTGCCGGGTTACGCGCTGGGGTTTCTGGTTGGCTCGCTCGGCCTCGTACGCATGGCGGTCAATCTGGCCCGCCGCGAAGGGCGCGATAACGTCACCGCGCACGTTTACGGCAACAACGTCCCGGCCATCCTGGCTTACACGCTCTCGATCCTGCTGCCGGTCTACCTGCAGACGCACGATGCCATCCTTGCATGGGAAATCGGCGCGGCGTCCGTAGCCTGGACCGGCATTATCAAACTCGCGGCCGCGCCTTTCGCGCGCACTATCCGGCGTGCGATTCCCACGCCCGCCGCCATGACCGTCTTCGGCGCGGCCATGTACAGCTATCTGGCGCTGGTCCTGCTGCAGCGCGTGTTCGACCAGCCTCTTGTCGGGCTCGTGGCGCTCGCGATCGTCATGACCTGCGTTCTGGCGAACGTTCCCATTACGCGCTGGCGCATTCCGCCGTTCATCGCGGCCTGGACGGTCCCTCTGGCGCTGGGCATGGCAATCGGCTATGTGCGGCCGGAATGGCGCGGGGTGTCGATGGTCGCGCCGTTCGCGCTCACGCCGCAACCGCTGCGGGCGATGGCGATGGCCTTGCCTTACATGTCCGTGATTGCGCCCATGGCGTTCTATCACGTGCTCCAGGATATTGCTTCCGTCGCGGGCGGCAGCGCGGTGGGCGACGATTACGACGTGCGCGCCGTTCTGGCGTGGGACGGCCTCGGGACGCTGGTATGCGGCCTTGCCGGCAGCATCGTGGCGCCGGTGGTCTACGCCATCCTGCCTCCTTACAAAGCCATGGGCGCGCGTATCGGCTACGCCCTGTGGACGCCCATCGTGTTCCTTGCCGCGGTGATGAGCGGTCTGACCGTCTTCATCGCGCAGCTGTTTCCCTGGCCGATTCTGGCGGCGATGATCGCCTGTATCGCGATCGGCGTCGGCATGGCCGCGCTGCGGCGCGTGGAGCCGAAGTACTGGAGCGTGGTTCTCCTCGGCTTCGTGCTTCCGGGCGGCGCCGTGGTGGCTGCGGCGATCAACTCCGCGCTCCCCGCGCTGCAGCTCTCCGCCGCGAATCCAGCGGTGCAGGCGGCCCTGAATCGTTCCATCTACTGGTCGTCGATTCAGGGGCTCGGGAACGGCTTCCTGTTTCTGGTATTGGTCGTCGCGGCGCTGCTCACCGAGGCCATCGACCGCAATTTCGGGCGCGCCGCAATCTGGTGCCTCATCGCCGCCGTATTCTCCTGGTTCGGGCTCATGCACTCCGCCCTGATCCGCTGGGGCGCGCAGCCCGCTTATGCGGCCGGCTGGCTGGCCGCGGCGCTGATCGTGTATTCGGCCCGCTGGTGGAGGGTTTAGAACGTGCCCCAGACCCTGCGCGCCGTGTCCACGACGAGTTCCAGCTTCCGCCACTGATCGTCCATCGACAGCAGATTGCCCTGCGCGACCGACGCGAACCCGCATTGCGTGCTGAGCGAGAGATTGTGGAGCGGGATATAGCGGGCCGCTTCGTCGATGCGCCGCATCAGGTCGTCCCGCGATTCCAGCTTCGCTTCCTTCGTGGTGACGAGACCCAGCACCACGTTCTTGCCGCGCGGTACCAGACGCAGGGGCGCGAAACTGCCCGAGCGTTCCGTGTCGTATTCCAGCAGGAACGTATCCACGTCGAGCGAGCCGAACAGCGCTTCCGCGATCGCGTCGTAGCCGCCTTCGGCGAACCAGCGGCTGCGGCTGTTGCCGCGGCAAATGTGGATCGCGAGAGTGGCGCCCGAGTGCTGCAGCGTGTTGAAAACCGCATTATCCCCGGCGACGGCCTCCTTCAGTTCGCGGTCCGGATCGCGCCCGGCCGCGCGCATCCGCTCCCTCTGTTGCGGGTCGAAGTAAGCGGAGTAGAAGGGCGCGTCGAACTGGATGTAGGGGACGCCTTCCGCAAGCAGCCACTCGACCTCATCCCGAACGATGGCGACCAGATCGTCCAGTAAATCGCCGCGCGTGGGATAGAACCGATCGGAGATGCCGTCCTTGTAGCTCGACAGCACGAAGTTCGAAGGCGATGGAACGGTGATTTTGAACCGCCCGGGAACGGCCTGTTTCAGGAGCGGAACTTCATCGCCGGTCAACTTCCGGAGCTTGCGCAGCTTCGCGCCCACCGCATTGGCGGTGCTCGCCTCGCTGCCGCCGCCCGGCCCCTGCCAATTCAGAACCACGCGGTCCGGGACGAAGCCCTCCACGGCATCGGCCATGTCGCTGAGCCATGACCTGCGGCGCATCTCGCCATCGCTCAGAATGTCGAGGCCGATTGAGCGCTGTTTGGCGAGGGCGGCGAGAATCGCCTTGTCCTCAGCCGCGCGCAGATCTTCCAGAGGAAGCCGCCCCTCCGCATGGGCGGTTCTCGCCGCCAGCAACTCCGGCGGCCGCAATAAGCTGCCAACTTGTTCGGCTCGGTAACGCGATCCCATATGCGCTATCGATTGTATACGGCGCGCCGTACAATCGAAACGTCCCGCTCATGCCGCGAATCCTGCTTATCGCCGCGACCACCGGTTATCAGACCCGCTCGTTCGCCGAAGCCGCCCGCCGGCTTGGCGTTGACGTCACTCTGGCGACGGATCGCTGCCACGTGCTCGAAGATCCCTGGCGCGACCGGGCCATCCCGATCCGTTTCGACGAGCCCGAAAGCGCGGCGGACGCGCTCGGCGAAACCGCGGTCGATGGCATTGTCGCGGTGGCCGACCGGCCCACGCTCGTCGCCGCGCTCACGGCGGAGAGGCTCGGCCTGCCGTTCCACCCGCCGCAAGCCGTCGCGGCCTGCCGCGATAAACACCGCATGCGCGAACTTTTCGCCGCGGCCGGGATGTTGGTTCCCCGGAACTTCTGCGTTCCGGTGGAGAGCGATCCGCGGGAGGCTCTGCATCGCGCGCGTTTTCCCTGCGTGCTGAAGCCCACCGGGCTTTCCGGCAGCCGTGGCGTGATCCGGGCCAACGACCCCGCCGAATTCCTCTCCGCCTTTGCGCGCATCCGCCGTATTCTCGAACCGTCTCAGGCCATTCAGATCGAGGACTACATCGAAGGCCGCGAGTTCGCGCTGGAGGGGCTGATGACCCGGGGCGAACTCGAAACCCTCGCGATTTTCGACAAGCCGGACCCCCTCGAAGGCCCCTTCTTCGAAGAGACCATTTACGTCACGCCCTCGCGCGAGTCCGGCGCCGTGCAGCGCGCCATGATCGGCGCCGCGAAGCAGGCCGTGCGCGCGCTCGGGCTGGTGCACGGGCCCATCCACGCCGAGATGCGGGTAAACGCGAAGGGCGTTTACATGCTGGAAGTCGCGGCGCGCCCCATCGGCGGCCTCTGCGCGCGGGCGCTGCGCTTCGCGGGCGGCGTGACGCTCGAAGAACTGGTGATCCTCCATGCCATCGGCGCGCTTCCGGAGTTCCGCGCGCCGGCCTCGCCAGGCTTGGGAGTCATGATGATTCCGGTGCCGCGCGCGGGCGTTTATGCATCGGTCTCCGGCATGGAAGATGCCCGGGCCGTGCCTGGCATCGACGATGTCGTCATCACGGCGAAGCTGGGACAGAAGCTGGTTCCGCTGCCCGAAGGCGCGAGCTACACCGGCTTCATCTTCGCCAGTGGCGACGGCCCCGCCGCGGTGGAGAATGCACTCCGGCTGGCGCATGCGCGCCTCCAGTTTGAAATTCTTGCGTCGCTCGATGTCATTTCCGCGGAAACACCTGATATCCTTTGAGGAACTCGCGCAGACCGGACCCTCCGGCCCCCTGCGCTTTCACGAATCGGCTATGAATCAGACGCACCGGCGGCCCCTTCCCAAAATCTGTATTGCACTCGGTCTGCCGGACGTCCCCCGGCTGCTGGAACAGGCCCGCCGCGAGGCCGAAGCGGGCGAGAATTTCCTCGAATTTCGTCTGGATTATCTGAAAGATCCGGCCCAGGGCACGCTGGCTATCGGCCAGTTTCTCGAAAGCTACCCGAACTGCACGATTCTCGCGACCTGCCGCCGGCATCAGAACCACGGCAAGTTCAACGGCAGCATTGAGGAGCAGCTCAAGATTCTCGAACTGGCGATACAGCACGGGGCGCGCGCCGTGGATATCGAGATCGAATCCGCCGAACTGGTTCCGGCCCGCTGCGCGGTGCTGCGAACCCACGCGCAACTGGTGGTTTCCTGGCATCATTTCGAGACCACCCCGCCTCTGGACCCGGTGCTCAAGCGCATGCAGAAAGTGCCGGCCGATGTCTACAAGCTGGTGAGCACGGCGCGCAAGCCCACCGATACGGGGCGCATTCTGGCGGCCAGCCGGCTGAGCCCGAAGATACCCCTCGTGACGCTGGCGATGGGCGAACTGGGGTTCCCCTCCCGCGTGCTTTCGACGGGGCTGGGAGCGGTCTATACCTACGCGGCGCCGGGGCATGTGCAGGGCACGGCGGCGGGCCAGGTGAACGCGCGGCAACTCCGCTCTCTCTATCGCATCGACAAGATCACGAAGTCGGCGAAGATCTTCGGCGTGATTGCGGACCCCGTGCGGCAGTCGGTCTCGCCGCATGTGCATAACCGGGCGTTTCAGTGCCGCAGGATCGACGCGGTCTATGTGCCCCTGCTGGTCAACGCCAATCAGCTGCGCGATTTCTTCCAGCTCGCCACGGACCTGCCGATGGCGGGCTTCAGCGTGACCATTCCGCACAAACGGCGGATCATGCGCTATCTGGACCAGGTGGAGCCGCTGGCGAAGCGCATCGGCGCCGTGAATACGGTGTGGCGGAAGGCCGGCAAATGGCGGGGCGCCAATACGGACGCGGAGGCCATCTCGGGGCCGCTCGCGAAGCTCACCAGACTGCCCAAAGCCACGGCGCTGATTATCGGCAATGGCGGCGCGGCCCGGAGCGCCGCCTGCGCGCTGAGCGACGCCGGAGTTAAAGTGGCGATCACCGGGCGCAACGCGGATCGCGTCCGCGCTTTGTCGCGCCTGGTGTCGGGTGAGCCGATGTCCCACGAGCAGACGCTCCTGCGGCATTTCGACATCGTGATCAACGCGACGCCGGTCGGGATGTGGCCGAACGTCAACGATTGCTATTTCGAAGACAAGATCCCCGGCGAGATCGTCTTCGATTTGGTCTACAATCCGCTTGAGACCATGCTGATCCGGCGCGCGCGCGAGCAGGGCAAACAGGTGGTGCCGGGGTTGAAGATGTTCATCGAACAGGCCGTGCGCCAGTTCGAAATCTGGACGGGCGAGACCGCGCCCCGGGCCGCGATGGAAGCGGCGGCGCTCGATGCGCTCGAAACGAAGTATTCTGAACAACAGAAGCTTTGACATGAAGGTCACCCGCAGGCAGCTCGCGGTTTCCCTGGTGGCGGCGAGCGCCATCGCGCAGACTCCGGCCACACAGACCAGCCAGGACTGGGATAAGGCGGCGCTTGAATCGCACCGGCGGAATTCCATGGTTCTGGCGAGCTTTCCGGTTCCCATGTCCGTCGAACCCGCATTCCAGTTCAAGGCATGACGGACGACATCTTCTTCGCGACGATCGCCGATCTCAACGCCCGCTTGCGGAAGCGCGAATTCTCGGACGTGGAACTGGTGAAGGCTTTTGCCGGGCGTCTGGAGAAACTCGGACCGGGCTACAACGCGCTGGCCCTGCCTCTGACGAAAACGGCGATCGAGCGGGCGAAGCAGGTGGACGACGAGTTGAAGCGCCAGCGCTTCCGGGGGCCGCTCCAGGGCATTCCATTCGCAGCCAAAGATCTGCTGGCGGTGGCGGGGCAACCGACCACATGGGGCGCGAAGCCCTATGCCACGCAGGTTTTCGACGAGACGGCGACGGTGCTCCAGAAGCTGGACAAGACGGGGTCCGTGCTGCTCGGTAAACTCTCGATGGTGGAACTGGCGGGCGGCGGCGGTTACCGGATGGCGGCGGCCTCGTTGTTCGGGCCGGGGCTGAATCCGTGGGACGTCTCGCGCTGGGCAGGCGGGTCTTCGAGCGGTTCGGGCAGCGCGGTGGCGGCGGGGCTGGTGACATTCGCGCTGGGCTCGGAGACGTCGGGCTCCATCGTTACGCCCTCGGCTTACTGCGGCGTCACGGGCCTGCGGCCCACGTATGGGCTGGTGAGCCGGCATGGCGCGATGGCGCTCTCGTGGACCATGGACAAGATCGGCCCGATCTGCCGCAGCGCGGAAGACTGCGGGCTCGTGCTGCAGACGATCGCCGGTTCCGATTCGAAAGACCCCGGTTCGGCGGGCAAGAGCTTCTATTACGCGCCGGAGCATTCGCGGAAGTTGAGCGATTTGAAAGTCGGTTTCGCGCCGGACGATATGGGCTGGGCCGATCCGGCGGCCCGCCCCGCGTTCCAGGCGGCGATGCAGGCGATGCGCGAAACGGGCGTGCAACTGGTGGAAGTGAAGCTGCCCGATTTTCCGTACGGGCCGCTGGCCGATGTGATTATCGGGGCGGAAGAGGCCTCCGTCTTCGAACCGCTGATCCTGAGCGGCGAAGTGGATCGGCTGGCGGACGCGAGCCAGGCGGCGAGTTTGAAAGCCAATCTCGCGATCCCCGCGACGGAGTATTTGAAGGCGATGCGGATACGGTCTCTGCTGAAGCAGCAGTTCCGCGAGCTTTTCGCGGATATCGATCTGCTGCTGGCGCCCACGCGCTACGATGTGGCGCCGAAGCTCACGGACGCGCTTGACCTGCCCGATCCCGTGCCAACGCCCATCCCCGCGACGCCGGGCATGAAGCGTTTGATCCAGGCGGGCAACCTGGCCGGGATGCCGGCGCTTTCGCTGCCCTGCGGGTTCGTGGGCAATCTGCCGGTGGCGCTGCAAATCGCTGGGCCGGCGTTCACGGAGAATACGCTGCTCGCGCTGGGCAGGGAATTTCAGAACCGCACGGACTGGCACAAACGGCGTCCGCCGCCATTGGTATCCTGAACGTATATGGGCTGTGGCTCCGGCATCAATCTGAATTCCGCTCCGATCCCCGAGGGCACGCATAAAGTGTTTTGCGTCAAGTTCCAGCGCGAGATGGAAGGGCTGGAGGAGGTTCCCTTCGAAGGCCATCCTCTCGGCCAGCGCATCTACGACAGCGTGTCGAAGGAGGCCTGGAAGATGTGGATTGAGCACATGAAGATGCTCATGAACGAATACCGGCTGAATCTGGGGACGCAGGAATCGCAGGAGTTCGTGCTGCGGCAGATGGAGCAGTATTTCTACGGCGAAGGCGCGGCATTGCCGCCCGATTACGTCGCACCGCAGACGAAGTAATTCAGCGGTCCCGGTAATTCGAGGCGAAATCCAGCACGCACATCGTGCCGTAGACGGAGTGCAGGCCGCAGGCAATCCCCACATAGCGCCAGCGCGGGTTGAGAAGGCTTTTGCGATGTCCCCGGTCCGGGACTCCGTCATCGACGAGCAGGTTCGCGATGACTTCGCGGGCATCGCGCGCGCCGTAGGCGATGTCTTCGCCGATCTCGCCCGACCCGCTTTGACCCACCCAGGTTCCGTACCGGCCAATCCTTTGCGTGAACGTACTGCCGTCGGCGCCGTTATGGCCGGTGATGCCGCGCCGGCCCGTATCGAGCACGTGATCGGCGGCTGCATGCGAGAGACCTTTGGAAAGCACAACCGGCGCGAGGCCGGTATGCATGGACTGCAGTTCGGCGATGGCTTCGTCGAGCGCACGGACGCCTTCGTGCGTGATGAGTTCGGGCCGGCCGGGAAGGTCGAGATCTTTGCCGCGATAGTACGGGCGCTGTTGCCGCAGGACCGCGGCGTAGCGGGCCGGATCGGCGCGCACCTGGTTGAGCGCCTTGAGAACGGAAGGCTCGTAAGGGGGAAGAAGCTGCGCCGCGAATCCCATCGCCATGATGAAGACGAGCCCGGCATCCATGCTTCCAAGGCTACATCGAACACTACATCGAACACTACACTGGTAATTTGAGCGCGACTACAATAGCTGTGCTGGCCGAGAAGCCTTCGGTGGCGCGCGATATCGCGAAAGTGCTGGGTGCGACGGCCCGGGGCGAGGGCTATCTGCATGGCAACGGCTATGTGGTGACGTGGGCCATCGGACATCTGGCCGCGCTCGCGCAGCCGCATGAAATCCGGCCGGAGTGGAAGGCGTGGCGGCGCGATCTGCTGCCGATGCTGCCCGCGACGTGGCCTCTCGTTATTTACGAGAAAACAAAAGACCAGTTCGAGACCGTGCGGAAGATTCTGGTTTCGCCGCGCATTGCGAGCGTGATCTGCGCGACGGACGCGGGGCGCGAAGGCGAACTGATTTTCCGCTACATCTACGAAGCGGCGGGCTGCGTAAAGCCCGTGAGCCGGTTGTGGATCTCTTCGCTCACGCCCGAGGCGATTCGCAGGGGCTTCGACGGCATCCGGGCGGGCAGCGATTACGAGCCTCTGGCGGAAGCGGCGCGCGGGCGGAGCCGGGCCGACTGGCTGGTGGGCATGAACCTCTCGCGCGCCTACACGCTCACGTATGGCGATGAGCTGAGCGTGGGCCGGGTGCAGACGCCGACGCTCGCCATGGTGGTGGAGCGCGAACTCGCGATCCGGAACTTCGTGCCGGAGGATTACGTGGAGGTGGTGGCCGAGTTCCGGCCGAAGGACCAGCCCGGGGCGGCGCCCTACAAGGGCACCTTTACCGGCGCCTCGGGGCCGCGTCTGGCGCCCGATGGCGTGGAAGCGGCGGCGATTGTGGCGCGGGCGCGCACCGGCAGCGCGGCGATCGAATCGGTAAAGGCCGAGACGCAGAGGATGGGGCCGCCGCTGCTCTACGACCTCACCGAACTGCAACGGCACGCGAACCGGCTGTTCGGATTCAGCGCGCAGAAGACGCTCGATCTGGCGCAGGTGCTCTACGAGCGGCATAAGCTGATCAGCTATCCGCGCACCGACAGCCGGCATCTGTCGCAGGATGTGGCTTCCACTTTGCCGGCGATTGTGCGCAATATCGCGGGGCCTTATCGGGAACATCTTGCGCCGGGGACCGGTGAAAAGCCGCTGGGCCGCAAGTTCGTGGACGATGCGAAGGTCAGCGATCACCATGCGATGATCCCGACGGTGACTTCGCCGGACCGGGTGGATCTGACTCCGGACGAGCGCCGGATCTACGATCTGATTTGCCGCCGGTTGTTGAGCGCATGGCATGAGGATCATGTCTGGTCGGTGACCACGATCGTTACGGCGATTACGAACGGGGCCGGGATCGATCGCTATCACTCTTCGGGCAAGACGATCCAGCAAGTGGGCTGGAAGGTGCTCGAGCTGCAAGCGAAGAAGAAGCAGGCGGAAGAAGAGCAGTCGCTGCCCGCCGGCCTCGCGCGCGGACAGGCGCAGGACGTGCTGAAGGCCGAGAGCGTGAAGAAGAAAACGCGCGCTCCCAAGCGGTTGACCGAAGGCACGCTCCTGACCGCGATGGAGACGGCGGGCAAGACGCTCGATGAAAAAGAACTCTCGGACGCGATGAAAGACAGCGGCCTGGGGACGCCCGCCACGCGCGCCTCGATCATTGAAACGCTGCTGAAGCGCGAGTATATTGTGCGCAACGCGAAGAACCTGGAGGCGACGGACAAGGGCATCCATTTGATTGAGGTGGTGCATCCGGAGGCGAAGAGCCCGGCGATGACGGGGCAGTGGGAAGCGCATTTGAAGCGCATCGAGCGCGGCCAGGCGCCGTTGCAGCCGTTCATTGAAGGCATTGAGCAATATGTGCGCGAGGTGGTGGGGAAGGTGGCCACCATACCCGCGGCCGCGCGCAAGCCGGAGATTACCGGGCCGGCAACGCCGCCCCAGGCCGATCCGGTGCTCGCGGTTGAGAACGAACCGCTCGACGCTCTGCTGCACCGGGCGTTCGGGTTCTCGTCGTTCCGGGCGAATCAGGAAGAGGTCTGCCGCACGGTGATCGAGGGGCGGGACGTGCTGCTCGTGATGCCCACGGGCGCGGGCAAGTCGCTCTGTTACCAGTTGCCGGGCCTCGCGCGCGGAGGGACCACGGTGGTGATCAGCCCGCTCATTGCGCTGATGGAAGACCAGTACGGGAAGCTGCGGGAGCGCGGGTTCGCCGTCGAGTGCATTCATTCCGGGCGGGATCGCGCGGCTTCGCGCCAGGTCTGCATCGACTATCTCGCGGGCAGGCTGCAGTTCCTGTTCATTGCGCCTGAGCGGCTGCGCGTGAGCGGGTTTCCCGAGATGCTGGCGAAGCGCAAGCCGGGCCTGGTGGCCATCGACGAAGCGCATTGCATCTCGCAATGGGGTCACGATTTCCGGCCCGATTACCGGCTGCTGGGCGACTATCTGCCGATGCTGCGGCCCGCGCCGGTGATCGCGCTCACGGCCACCGCGACGGCCATCGTGCAGAAAGACATTCGCGAGCAGCTGGGGTTTGCGGACCCGGCCAGTTTCATCCATGGTTTCCGGCGTTCGAATATCGCGATCGAAGCGGTGGAGATCGGCCCTTCGCTGCGTCCGGATCTCGCGCGGGATCTGCTGAGCGACCCGGATCACAGGCCCGCCATCGTTTACACTCCGAGCCGCAAGCAGGCGGAGAGCGTGGCCGCGCTGCTGGCCGGGGACTTCCCGGCGGCGGCTTATCACGCGGGGCTGGATGCGGAGCGCCGGCGCAAGGTGCAGGAGGCCTTCCTTTCGGGGAAGCTCGAAGTGATTGTGGCCACGATCGCGTTCGGGATGGGGATCGACAAGCCGAATATCCGGTCGGTGATTCATACGGCGCTGCCGGGGAGCATTGAGGCCTATTACCAGGAGATCGGGCGCGCGGGGCGCGATGGCGAACCGAGCCGGGCCATCCTGATGCACTCCTATGCGGACCGCTTCACGCACGATTTCTTTTTCGAGCGCGATTATCCGGACGTGAAGCTGCTCGACCAGATTCACGGGCGGCTGAAAGCCGAACCGCAGCCAAGGGAGTTTGTCGAGAAGCAGAACAGGATCCCGGCGGACGTTTTTGAAAAAGCGCTGGAGAAGCTGTGGGCGCATGGCGGGGCGATTGTTGACGCTTCGGATCTGGTGAGCAGAGCGAATGGGGGCGGCGGCGCCGGCAGCGCCTGGCGCGATTCGTATATCGCGCAGGGTGAACAGAAACGCAAACAGATCGAGGCCATGATCCGGTATGCGCAGAGCAGCCAGTGCCGGATGGCGAGCCTGATCCGGCACTTCGGCGATCTGGCGGATGGGCAGAAGCCGTGCGGGATCTGCGATTTCTGCGCGCCGGACAGTTGCGTGGCGCAGAGGTTCCGGGCGGCGACGGCGGAGGAAGAGAAAGCAGCGCGGGATGTGCTGGATTCGCTGACGATGAACGGCCGGTCGGTGGGGCAGTTGCATGCGGAGACTTGCGGGGCGCGCGGGTTGAATCGCGACGAGTTCGAAGAGTTGCTGGGCGCGATGGCGCGCGCCGGGCTGGTGCGGTTGACGGACGCGGTGTTCGAGAAGGACGGGAAGCAGATTCCGTTCCGCAAGGCGCATATCACGCGGGATGCGGAGTACGTGGAGGAAGACGCTCCTCTGGCGTTGACGATTCGGGACACCGCTCCGGTGGCGGGCAAGCGGCAGCGGAAGGCAACCAGGCCGGCCGCGAAGAAGAAGGCCGCGCAGGCGCCGAAGGAGGCGGGCAGCGACAATTCCCGGCTGGAAGCGGCTCTGCGGACCTGGCGGACGGGTCAGGCGAGACGGCAGGGCGTGCCGGCGTTCCGGATTATGTCCGATAAAGTGCTGCTGTGGATTGCGCAGAATCAGCCGCGGACGGCGGCGGAACTGCTGGCG
>VFSW01008543.1_pt1 | contig 14693 bp, 15 predicted proteins | sample 5358111 | NCBI WGS metagenome assembly VFSW01 (sample SAMN11554181, study PRJNA540505) | mine drainage metagenome | isolation source: sediment from site ElyBrook_90M | place: USA: Ely Copper Mine, Vershire, VT | collected 2017 | reverse complement strand
GGCGGGGGCCGGGGCGTGGGTCGGAGCGCTCGAAGGGGCGGCCGACAGCGTCGCCTGCAACTGGGCGATACGTTCAGCGGCCTGGCGCAGCTGCTGGTGCTGTTGGGAGAGGCGGTCGCGAACCTTTTCGTAGTCGGTCGAGGCCCGGTCGAGGAAGTCGTCGACTTCAGTGATCGAGTAGCCCCTCATCCCCTGCTTGAACGTGACGTCCTTCAGTTCGTCGAGGGCTGAACGAGGCGTATCAGTACTTTCCATAGCCCTCCACCCTACCGCTCACCCTCGCCGAAAGGGGTGATGTCAAAGGAGACGCGAGATTACTTCGAGGAGGACCACCGCAATAATCGGTGAGAGATCGAGCGAACCCGGACCCACCCGGATCGGGCGCACTACCGAACGGATCGGTCGTAGGACCGGGTCGGTGATGGAGAACAGCACTCGTCGGATGTTGGCGAGCGTCCCGCTCGACTGGGGAACCCACGTGAAGATGATCGCGATGAAGATTATCCAGATGTAGATGTAGATCAGTTCGCGCAGGAGAGAGACCACTACTCCACCGATCGGTAGTTAGAGGCCTTGAGTGCCGCGCGCACTTCGGGGCTCACGCGCACCGAAGCCGGGTAGGTCAAGTAGACCCGACCCTTCTCCAGGGTCTCAATCTTCGCCAAGAAGGCGTAGACGCACCCCGAGGTGAAGTCGAGTAGCCGACGACGTACCTCCGAGGGCGCCTCGGTGAGCACGACCACGCTGGCCCGACCGTTACGTAGATTGTCGGCGATGGCCTGACACTCGTCGAAGGTCGTCGGACGAAGAATCTCCACCTCGGCCATGGGGGTCATCCCCCGAAGTCCTCCCGGGGGTGCGGGAACGGGCCTCGGACGGGGAGTAACCGATCCAGCGTTCAACACCGAGACCGACGAGGTCCGCGGGACCGGAGCCGGGTTCTGGTACGGCGAGGGGGGTGCCATCGTGCGCGGGCGCTCGTTGCGGGCCCGCACCGGTTCGGGCTGGGGTTCATCTTCGAAAAAGGGTCGCTCCATCGCGGGGTAGTCGCTGTAGTCGTCCTCCACCAGACCGAGGAATCCCAGGGCCTTGCGCCAACGTTCGTTCATGACAGTCTCCTTGCGGCTTAACCGCGTCGTTCTATGTTAGGGCAGCGCCGGACCGCGGCGCCCTCGGTCCAAAAAGTGCCCGTCCAATGCGGATCTCCGTGGAGCCCGCGGCGACGGCCCACTCGAGGTCCTCACTCATGCCCATGGACAGCTCGGAGAGACCCAGTCGAGAAGCCAGTACGGACAACTCCCCGAAGGTCCGGCGCGCTTCTTCGGGCTCGGGCGAGGCGACGGTCATCAGTCCCCTCATCCGCAAACCCCCGTCGCGGATCCGCGCTACGAGCGCGTCCACGCGCGCGGGAGCGGCGCCGCCGCGTTCGGGCCGTCCGGTGAAGTCGACCTGGACGTCCACCTCGAGGGCGGCTCCCAGGCGAATAAGTCGGTCAATCTCCTTCTCCCGCGACACCGAACTCACGACGTCGGCCACGGCCAACACTCGGGCCATCTTGTTGGTCTGTAGAGCTCCGAGGTAGTGCCAGCGCACCCGTTGGGGTGACGGAGTCGCGGCCCGAGTCACCTCCATCTCCTCGACGTAGTTCTCCCCCACGTCGAGCAGTCCGGCCTCCACGGCGCCGACGACGGCGTCGGGGCCAAACGTCTTCGTCACCGCCACAATCCGCACTCGGGCCGGGTCGCCCCCAGCCGCCCGAATGCGTTCGCGAATCTCGGCGAGACTCCCCGCGACATCCACCGGATTAGAGATCGCGCATGAAACCGGGCAGATCGTTATCCCCGAGGTCGAAGAAGTCGTCGCCACTCGAAGAGAAGATGTCACTGACCGGCGCCTCGGGGGCGGTGAGCGCGGCGGCCGGAGAGGTCGCGGTGCGCGGCGGCGTCGCCGTCGTGGCGGCGTGATCGAATCCGGCGGCGATCACCGTGACGCGCACGGTGTCACCGATCGATTCGTCAAAGACCGCGCCGAAGATGATGTTGGCGTCGGCGTGAGCGACGTCGTGAATGATGCTCATCGCCTCGGTCACCTCGTCCAGGGTCAACGTATTGCCCCCGACGATGTTCATCAAGATGCCCCGAGCGCCCTCAATGGAGGCTTCGAGCAGCGGCGAGGTGATGGCGGCGCGCGCGGCGTTGACCGCTCGGCCCTCTCCCGTCGAGGTCCCGACCCCCATGATGGCGGTTCCCGCGTTACGCATGACGGTGTTGACGTCGGCGAAGTCGGTGTTGATGAGGCCGGGCACCGTGATGATGTCGGTCACGCCACGCACCGCGGAGAGCAGCACGTCGTCGGCAATTTTGAACGCGTCGAGGAGCGAGGTGTCACTCTTCGCAACGGTGCGCAACCGATCGTTCGGAATCACGATGAGCGTGTCGACCTTCTCGCGCAGGGTCTGGATGCCCCGCTCGGCCTGGGAGGCGCGACGCTTGCCCTCGAAGGCGAAGGGGCGAGTCACCACGCCGATGGTCAAGATGCCGAGCGACCGCGCGACGTCGGCCACGACCGGGGCCGCCCCGGTTCCCGTGCCGCCCCCCTCACCCGCCGTGATGAAGAGCATGTCGGCGTCCTTAATGGCGTCCTCAATCTCTCCGCGGTGCTCCTCGGCGGCCTGGCGCCCCATCTCGGGGTCGCTGCCGGCTCCGAGTCCGCGGGTCAGGTTGCGACCGATGTCGAGTTTGATGTCGGCCTCGGAGAGCAAGAGTGCCTGGGCGTCGGTGTTCGCGGCGATGAACTCAATGCTGCGCATTCCCGAGGTGATCATTCGGTTTACGGCGTTGACGCCCCCTCCGCCCACGCCGACTACCTTGATCACCGCCTGGTAGTTGCTCTGATTCAGGCTCATGGACTTCCCTTCGATCCGACCTCGAGGTCGAGGGCCTCGCACACGCGGGCCTCGTTAGACAGGTCATTTTATGCCTCTTTTCCCCCTACGATGAGGAAGAAGGCCCAGAAACTGCGATTTCGCTCGGAGTCGACACGTCAACGACGTCGCCGGGGGCGAATGAAGCGTGGGCAATTGCCGAGGCAATGGCCACAAATTTGGCGTTTAATTCGGTCGCGGGACCGAGTACGAAGGTGAGCGGAGTGGTCATCACGAGGGAAATCGATCCGCTCGTCGACTGGTGAACCTCCCGTACTTGGGCGCGAAACGCGTTCGGTAACTGGGCCGCCACGCTCGCCGCGGGTGCGCCCCGAAAGATCCAACTCTTCTGTCCGTAGAGCCCGAGGGGACCCACGAGGGTGGGAAGAACCGAGGTGGACGGGGCGGGTCCGAGGTCTTGTCCCTGATCACCGACGTAGTAGAGGTGCTGAGTCCCGACGAAGGTCACCGCCACGGCGTGGGTCTCGGTCACCGTGATCACGACCCGGTGGGGCCAGTGGGTCACCACCGAGACGTGGTCAATCCAGTTAAATCGGGCCAGCCGAGCGGCCACGTTGGCTGGCGAGACGTCCATCATGGCCGGGTGAGTGCCGAGACCGGAGGCGGCGATGATCTGCGCGGAACTCTCGTGGGTCGCGCCCACGACCTCGATTTGGCTCACCCGAAAATAGGAGGAGTGCAGGACGACGCTCACCCCCTCGGCGAGTAGACCGGCGAGGAGTCCGGCCGCGAGCACCCCACCGATTCGCCGCCACCGGCGACGCCGACGGGGCCGAGCGATGTCGACGACGTTCTCTACTCCCTCTCGTCTCGGCTCGCGCGAGGGCGCTCGTCGAGCGGACCGAGGCTCACGCGAGGGCGCGGAGTCGTTCGTCACCCGAGAGTCGCGGGGCGACAGTTCACGTGGTACTCGCTGCGCGCGACGACGGCGCGAACCCCCTCCGTCGCTCGAGACGAGCGGTGTGCGACTCACCAGGGTTCCGCCAGTCCGATAAAGCGGTGCTCCGTCTCGAGCCAGACTCCGAAGGCCTCGTGGACCCCGGTGCGCATCAGGACCATCAGGGCGGCCACCTCCTCGGCGCGCGTGCCTTGCGCACAGAGGATGAAGTTGGCGTGTTTCTCGGAGACTTCGGCTCCGCCCACTCTGCGTCCTTTGAGTCCCGCCGCTTCGAGGAGGCGTGCGGCGTGGTCTCCCGGTGGATTGGTAAAGACGCTCCCCGCGTTTCTCCCCCCGGGTTGGTACTCTCGGCGCCAGCGCACAATCTCGCGCAGTCGTTCCTCTGACTGCTCTTTCAACCCCGGCTCGAGGGTGATCTCGAGGCGCACGACGAGGTCTCGCGCCCCGAGCAGAGAGTGGCGATAGGAAAGTCCGAGATCAGCCGCCGGTACGGTCACGATCTCTCCGTCACGCCAGAGGGTGACGCTCCGAAGAACGCTCGCGAGATCGGCTCCGTGTCCCCCGGCGTTCATCACCACGGCTCCCCCGGCGCTCCCCGGAATCCCGACCGCCCACTCAAATCCGGTCCACCCGGCGCCCGCCAGTCGTCGAGCGGCGACCGGAAGAGCGAGACCGGCCCCGAGACGCGCGGTACCCGACTCGTCGACGTCGAGGGTACTCCAGGCTCCCCTGAGTTGCACGAGGAGCAGGTTCCGGGCCCCCTCGCCGAGAAGAACGTTCGATCCCGCCCCGAGGATGCGCCAGGTCGGCTCGAGGGCGAGGAGTCCCGGGGTGAGTTCCTCGAGGTCGTCGACCTCCGACAGGGTGAGCAGGGCCCCGGCGCGAGCCCTCACCCCGTAGGTCGACAGAGAGTCGAGTTCGGCGTCGTAGACAATACGGGCGTCGTCTCCGAAGACGTCGCGGGGATTCACGCCGACACTCCGAGCAGAGTGGCGAGAGTGGGCACGTCACCCGCCCCCACGAGCAGGAGCAGGTCTCCGCAGAACAGTCCCTCCAGTTGCGCGGCGGCCTCGGCGAGATCGCGCGCGTAGAGGACCCGGCCAACCCGACCCCGACGAAGGAGAGCCTCCACGAGGAACTCACCGGTCACCCCGGTGGGGTTGGTTTCGCCCGCGCCGTAGATATCGGTGACGACGAGCAGGTCCAGGTCGTCGAAGGCCGGCGCGAAGTCGTCTCCCACCTCGAGAGTACGGGTGTAGCGATGAGGTTGGAAGACGACCACGGGATCTCGGTATCCGGACTCGCGCGCGCCTCGCAGGGTGGCCGCGATCTCGGCGGGTAGGTGAGCGTAGTCAATCACCACGTCGGCCCCGCGATACTCCCCGACGCGTTCGAAGCGTCGTGGCGCACCCCTAAAGGCCCCCACCCCCTCCGACACCGCCTCCGAAGAGACTCCGACACTACGAGCTAACGCGGCGACCAGGGCGGCGTCGACGAGGTTATGTTCTCCACCCACCCGAAGGTTGAGCTCGACCTCGTCGCCCCCCGAACGTAGGAGTCCGCGAATGGCGAAGGGGCGATGCTCGAGGAGGTCGAGTTCGAAGTCGGCTCCACTCCTCGAAGGTCCGACCCGCACGATCTCCCGGCGCGCCAGCGCGGCCGCGGTCGTCGCCCCCACGTCGGGTTCGTAGATCACGACGGGTCCCGAGGTGCGTTCCATCACCTCGGCGAAAGCTCGACGAAGCGAGTCCAGATCGCCGTAGTAGTCGAGGTGGTCGACGTCGACGTTCAAGACGGCGAGTCCCGCGGGGGAAATCTCGGTGAAGGTCCCGTAACTCTCGTCCAGTTCGAGTGCGAGGGGTCCCGACCCGAAGTGTCCGGCGTAGCCCAGGTCGCGCACCTCAGCCCCCACAATCCAGGAGGCGTCGCCGGCGGCGGCGAGGACGTGGGCGAGCATTGAGGTGGCCGTAGTCTTGCCGTGGGTGCCGGTGACGGCGAGAACGCTCCGGGTCCGAGCGAGATCGGCCAGGAGTTCACGCCGACTGAGGAGCCGACAACCCGACGCACGTCCCGCGAGGAGTTCCGGGTGGTCCTCACGCACCGCGGGAGACCAGAGGAGCACGTCGACGTTCTCCAGATGGCTCGCATCGTGACCCTCACGTACTCTCACCCCGCGGTGAGCGAGTTGGTCGAGGACCGGGCCCGGTCGCTCGTCACAGCCACTCACCGCGGCCCCCCACTCCGCGAGGTACACCGCGAGAGCACTCATGCCGGCCCCGGCGACCCCCATGATGTGGACCCGGCTCGAGGGGCTTAGAACCGTCACCGCACCACCCGCTCAATCACCTGGGCGATGTGATCGGCGGCGTCGGGTCGTCCGAGGGCCCGCGCACTCTCGGCCATTCGCTCACGGCGCACCGCATCAAAGAGGGACACGAGAGCCCTCTCGAGGCTCTCGACCGTCAGGTCCGCGTCGTTCACCAAGACGGCCGCCCCCCGCGAGTCGAGCCAGCGCGCGTTGGTGCCCTGGTGGTCCCCGGGCGCACCGGGGAGGGGCACCAGGACGGCCGGAATAGCGAGCGCGCAGAGCTCCGCGACGGTGAGCGCCCCGGCCCGGGTGACGGCCACGTCGCAGAGCGCCCACCAGAGGGTCATATCGCCGTAGGCGAGAACTCGGTAGTCGAGGTCACCCTCGACGGGGGTGCGGTAGAGGTCGAAGTCCCGTCGCCCGGTGATGTGGACCAGGGTGACGTCGGAGCGGTCCCGCCAGTGCTCGGCGAGAGCCCGGACCGCGTCGTTGACACTGCGGGCCCCGAGAGACCCCGACATCACGACGACAACGAGCCGCCCGTCTTCGATCGGTACCTCGAGTTGTCGCCGACGACGGGCTCGCTCCTCGACCCCTCTATCGATGTCGCGGATCGATCGGCGAAGGGGAGCTCCCGTGACGACGCCCCCTCCCGGACCGGCGAAGGCCCGACAGCGCTCGGTGGCGAGTCGAGCGAGCAGGCGATTCGTGAGACTGGGAGTCGTGTCGACGTCGACGAGGACGAGAGGACGACGACAGACCCAGGCGGCCACGGCACTCGGTGCGGCGGCGTAGCCGCCCACCGACACCACGGCGCGGGGTCGTTCGCGAGCGGTCCACCACAGAGCGTTCCCTAGAGCTCCCGCTAGTCCGAGTACCGCGCGCAGATTCGAAAGTGTGGCCGAGAGCGAGAGGGAACGACGCAGACCCCGCCCGCCGAGGAGGCGGCGCGCGAAACGACTGTCGGCGAGGATGGTGGCGTCTTGACCCCGTGCCGAACCCACGAGCACGATGGAGTCGCGAGCGACGCCTCGCTCCACCAGCGCCTCGGCGATCGCCAACATCGGGTAGAGGTGGCCACCGGTGCCGCCTCCCGTGATGACGATCTGGCGGTTCACCGTCGCGCAACCCTCTCGCGAGTACGCGGGCGTGTCCCCGTTCTCACGGCCGATTCGGGGCGAGAGGCCACTGCGCGCTCGTGGATATCGACAATCTGGAGCGAGGGACCACGACGACTATCACGCGCGACACTGTAGAGGACCCCGACCGCCGCGAGTTGCACGATGAGGGCACTACCCCCGTAACTAAAGAACGGCAGGGGGATGCCGGTCACCGGCCAGAGTCCGACCACCGAAGCCATGTTGAGCAGCGCCTCCCCACAGACCCACCAGGTCACTCCGGCGGCGAGGAGGCGGTTGCGGTCGCTCGACGCGCGCGCCGAGATTCTCATGCCAACGAGCAAGAAGGCGACGAAGAGGCCGAGGACGAGGAGGGTGCCGATGAGTCCCAACTCCTCACCCAGAATCGAGAAGATGAAGTCGGTGTGGGGGTTAGGAAGCAGTCCCCACTTCTCTCGACTCTGACCAAATCCCAGACCGCTCAGTCCACCGGCCCCGAGCCCAATCTTCGACTGCTGGAGTTGGTAGTTCGCCCCGGACAGTTGGCTCGAGGGGCTGAGAAAAGCGGTGAGCCGCGCCAGGGCGTATCCGCCCCGGTGAGTTTGCGCAAAGAGGAGAAGCCCCACGAACGCTCCGATAAGCCCCGTGCCGACCAGGCGGGGACGAAGTCCGGCGAGGAGGAGCATGACCACCACGATCGACGCGATAATCGACGTGGTCCCGATGTCTGACCCGTAGAGAACGAGGAGGAGGGCTAGGCCGACCGGCCAGAAGTGGCGGGCCAGGCCCTGCCAGGATTTGAGTTGGTGGCGGTGTCGTTCGAGCACCCACACCGTGAAGAGCAACGCCGAGAACTTCGCGAACTCCGAGGGCTGAATCGTGAGGCCGGCCACTCGGATCCAGCGTCGACCCCCGTTGACCGAGGTCCCCATCGCGACGACCGCCACGAGAGCGACGATGGCGGCTCCCATGAGGTAGGGGGCGACGCGTACGAAGATGTCGAGGTCGATTCGCGAGACCACTACGAAGGCCACCGCACCGATGAAGAGGTAGAGAACTTCGCGCATGAGGATGCCGTAGGGCGACCCGGTCGAGAGGGTCTCAATAGCGCTCGACGCCGAGGCCACCATGATGAGTCCCCCGGCGCAGAGAAGCCCGGTGAGTACCACGACCGAGTTCGCCAAAGATTGACGCTCCGCTCGCACCTCCCATCGTGCACTCCTCACGGGACGTAGTCGCGGGATCAGTTGACGCATCAGACCACCTTCGCAATCTTTAAGAAGTCGCCGTAGAACGCGCCCAGTCCGAGGGCGGCCAGGAGTCCGGCGAGAATCCAGAACCGAATAATGACCGTCACCTCGGGCCACCCCTTTAACTCGAAGTGGTGGTGGAACGGGGCCATGCGAAAGAGTCGTCGCCCAAAGACCCGATAGCTGAACACCTGAATAATGACCGAGGAGGTCTCGGCGACGTAGAGGCCACCAATGACCGGAAGTAGCAAATCGAGGTTCATCAAGAGACAGAGAGATCCGAGCGCCGTCCCGATAGCCAGCGAGCCGGTGTCGCCCATGTAGATACGCGCCGGAGCCGCGTTCCACCAGAGGAAGCCGAGGCAGGCTCCGACGAGCGCCGTCGCGACCAGGCTCAAATCAAGCGCGGAGTGCAGGTGGTAGATCGAGAAGTGGCGAAACTGCCAATAGCCAATGATCGAGAGCACTCCGAAGGCGAAGGTCCCCGATCCCGCCGCTAGGCCGTCGAGTCCGTCGGTGAGGTTGACCGCGTTCGAGGTACCCACCACGACGAAAATGGCCATGATCGCCCACCCCCAGACACTCAAGGGCCAGCCCGGCAGAGAAAAACGCGTAAAGGAGAGGGTGGTGTGCACGTGAATCCACGTGAGCGCCAGGACGGCGAAAAAGACGGCGATCGCCAGCTGGCCGAAGAATTTGCCCCGCTTGTTCAGGCCCAGATTGCGGGAGTGTCGAATGGCTAAGTAGTCGTCGACGAATCCGACGAGGGCGGTGGCGAGGGTGACCCCGACGGTCAAGATGCCGCTGCGCGAGTAGGTCACCGCGGTGCCCACGTGACCCATGACGTAACCCACCACCATGGCGAGAACGATGACCACTCCCCCCATCGTGGGGGTGCCGGCTTTCACCAGGTGAGAGGCGGGGGCGTCCTCTCGAATGTTCTGGCCGAGGCTGCGTCGCTTCACGAAACGAATCCAGCCGGGCGTCACGAAGAGGGCGAAGAGGAACGCGAGGCCTCCCGACTCCATCAAACTCAGCATCAGCGCTTCCTCAACTCTTCGGCGACGACGTCGTGGTCGTTAAAGGGGACCTCCCGGTCGGCGAAGACCTGGGTCCTCTCGTGGCCCTTGCCGGCTACGACAACTACGTCGCCCGGTTCGGCCACCGCGACCGCCCGGGCAATCGCTTCCGCCCGGTCGGCCACTCGCTCCACCCGGGAACCGGCGACGACCCCGGAAACAATCTCATTCATAATGGCATCCGGAGACTCGTGTCGCGGGTTATCCGAGGTCACGATGGTTAGATCGGAGGCGCGCGAGGCGACCTCACCCATGCGGGGTCGCTTCGCCCGGTCCCGGTCTCCCCCACAGCCGAAGACGGTGATGACTCGACCAGTACTGAGCGAGCGTACGTCGCTGAGTAGGCGTTCGAGACCGTCGGGCGTGTGGGCGTAGTCGACGACGGCGTCGATGCCACCGGCGCGCACAATCGAGAAACGTCCCTCGACCGGCGTGAAACTACCAACCCCCGCAACGATCTCGGGGTCGCTCAGGCCGAGTTCACTCGCCGCCGCCATCGCCACCAGCAGGTTGTCGACGTTGTATCCCCCGACGAGGGCGCTCGACACCACTCTGGCGCGCCAGATAAAGGTGGTGCCGAGCAGGGTACCCACGACGTCGGAGGCGTCGTCGCGCGAGACTCGCACGACCTCGACTCCGGCACTCTGCGAGAGACGTTCCCCGTAGGGGTTGTCCACCCAGACCAGCGCTCGTCGGGAGTATTCGGGAGTGAAAAGACGGGCCTTCGCGGCGAAGTACTCCTCCATGGAGCCGTGGTAGTCGAGGTGATCGTGACTGAGGTTGGTAAAGACCGCGAGTTCGAACGTCAGCCCCGCCACCCGGTCTTGCACGAGCGCGTGCGAAGAGACCTCGAGGACCACGGTGGGCTCGAGTGCGGCGGGACCAAAGTACGCGCGCCACTGGCTGAGGTGACGGTAAAGCTCGGGAGCGGCCGGGGTGGTGCGCACTTGGGTCAAGGTTCCGATGACCCCACTCGAACGACCGGCGTTCGCGAGCAAGTGACTGATGAGCGAGGCGACCGTCGTCTTACCGTTCGTCCCCGTCACCCCCACCAACGTGAGGTCCCGTTCCGGGTGTCCGGACAGGTCGGCGGCCAACTGGGCACTCACTCGTCCGAGTTCGCTCGCCTCCACGATGACCTCAGGAACGGGCAGTCCGAGCGGACGGGTCGACACCACCGCGACCGCCCCGCGCGCGAGGGCGTCGGTGACGTGAGTGCGCACGAGGACATCGTCGTGACCGTGGGCGACGAAGAGTGAACCGAAAGTGCACTGGCGTGAGTCGATCTCGACCGAGAGCACTTCGGTCGTCGCGGTCTCTAAATCGAAACTGGCCAGCGGAAAAAGATCGCCGAGGTGCATCAGTTCACCCCCGACGTCGACGCGAAGTTCATGGCGAACGGGTAGAAGGCCTCACTGCTCGGCCCACCCGCATCGACGTACGCCTCGTCACTCATCACCAGGTCACGTCCGACCCTAGAGATGCACTCCCCGCGAGCGGATGAACAACGACCCCACTCGAGGGAATTCCGTAGTGACGAAGCGCGTAGCTCATGACCTCCTTGAAGACCGGAGCCGACGCCGATCCTCCGTAGATGGTCGTCAAGGGACGCTCGATGACGACGATCATCGAGAGTACGGGCTTGTTCGCGGGGGCGAAACCCACGAAAGTGGCGTAGAACTCACCCGGAAGGTAGGCCGCTTGACCGGGGACGGGAATCTGGGAGGTCCCCGTCTTTCCGGCCACGAGGTATCCGGGGATAATGGCGTTCGTTCCCGTTCCCGCGAGTACGACCTGCTCCAACATCTTCGTGAGAGTGCTCGACACGGCCGGCGTGATGACGGAGCGGGTGGGGCTCGCCGGCGCCGCGACCACGTGTCCGGAGGGCTGAACGTAACCGCGCACGAGGCGGGGCTCCACGAAGGTCCCCCCGTTGGCCAAGGTGTTGAACGCGTCGAGAACCTGAATGGGCGGTACCGCGTCCACCTGACCGATCGGCAGTGACCCGGCGTCGCTGGGGTACCAGGTCGCCGCCGAGACCAGGAGGCCCGCGGTCTCGCCGGGATAGTTGACCGCCGTCGTGTGACCGAAGCCCATTCTTTCGACCTGGGCGAGGATGCCGGCTTCACCCACTCGCGCGCCGATTTCGTAGGTGCCGATATTGGAGGACTGGGCGATGACCTGGGTCGCCGTGAGTGTTTCGGTGCCGTGAGGTTCGGCGTCGTGGAAGATCCGGCCACCCACGAGAATCTGTCCGGGAATCGTGAAGGGGGTGTTCGGCGTAATGAGACCATCGTTCAAAGCGGCCGAGAAGGTCACGATTTTGAACACGGAGCCCGGCTCGTAGGCCGCCGTAAAGGGCAGGTTGTTGATGGTCTGCTCGATACCGGGCACCCCGATCGAGGTACCCCAGGACGGAATGGGTCCGAGGACTCCGGGGTTCTGCTTGGTATTGACGAGAGAGGCGTCGGCGAGGATCTCCCCGGTCTTCACGTCCATCACCACAGCCGCCCCGGCGACGCCCTGGGTCGCGGCGATCTGGGCCCCGAGGTAGCGCTCGGTGACGAACTGCAACTGGTTGTCGATGGTTAGTTCGAGTCCGACTCCCGGCACCGGGTGCTTCAGCACCACCGTGGGAGAAGACGGGAGGGGAACCCCACTCTGGGAGACGAACTGGCGAACCTCTCCGGGTTGGCCGGCCAACTGATTCTGGTACTCGTACTCGAGGCCGGTGTCACCGACTCCCGCGGCGTTGGTACCGCCGATGAGTGACTGGGCGAGAGTGGCGTTCGGGTAGTGGCGAGTCGAACTCGACTCCACCACGATGCCCGGAAAGTACGCCGCCGCGACCGCCTTCCCGTCGGTGAGATCCAAGGCGGAGTTGAGTATGACGTAGCCGTTGTGTTCGGAGAGTAGGCGGGTGAGTTTCGTTGTAGGAATGTGTACGAGGCCGCTCAGGGCGGCGGCCTCCGTGGCGGGTGAGGAGATCTGGAAGTCGTCGGCGATGACCATGTCGGTCGGTTCGGAGATGGCGAGGACCTGTCCGTAGCGGTCGTAGATTCCCGCGCGCAGCGCCGGGGTGGGCACCGTTTGGCGAACCTGGGCGAGGGACTCGCGCGCCAGAGTGGCGTGACGAACGACCTGAATCTGCACGAGACGAAGCGCCACCACCGCGAAGCCGAGGATAAGCAGTCCGCGCAGCAGGAGGTAGCGGCGCGCGTAGCGCGCTACCGGGCGCGACGAGTACTGCCCACGATTGTGGGTGGGGGTCTGGTGAGTGTTCACCGAGAGGTCCTCGGAGTCACGGGAGCCCAGCCGGAAAATTGTGGGAGGCCCAGCGTCACGCCGAGGGACACGGAGGGGACCTGGGTCACCGACGTGGGATTCACGAGGTGCAGGGTCGAGGCGGCCGAGGCGACCACACTCGGGGTGGACACGTTAGAGGCACTCCCGACTTGGGCGGCGTAACTGGCCTGAGCGTCGAGGACCTGGCTATCGAGCTGGTGCAACTGGACCGCGCGCGCCGTGGCGACGAGAGTTCCGCCCACCGCAATCAGTCCGGCCAGACCCACGACGATGGCCCCGCGCACGAGGGGTGAACCGACGCGTCGACGGCGGGCGACGACTCGTTCCGGGCGCGGGCGACTGGGGACAGAGACGATGCGGGGCCGGGCACGAGGTGCCGGAGCGGGTGCGCCGGAGCGACGCGGAAGCGAGACGACACTCACGGGGCCACCTTGATAGCGGTGCGCAGACGGGCCGAGCGGGCCCGTGGGTTGTCGGCAACCTCTCGGGCGTCGGCGAGAATCGCCCCCGAGTGGGGCACGGTGACCCGAGAGACCGCGCCACAGACGCAACCGAGCTCGTAGGGGCACGTGCACCCGCCGGTCTGGGCCTCGCGCAGAACCGCCTTCACCGCACGGTCCTCGCCCGAGTGGTAACTAATCACGACCAGGCGACCCTCGAGGTCGAGAGCGTCGAGGGCGGCCTCGAGCCCCTCGCTCAACTGATCGACCTCGTCGTTCACGACGACGCGTAGAGCCTGAAAGACTCGGGTGGCGACGTGGCCCCGACGGCGGGCGGCCGGAGGGACCGCCGACTCCACGGTCTCACTCAACTCCCCGGTCGTCGTGGGACGACGCTCGAGTAGAGCCCGGGCGATTCCCGGAGCGAAACGGTCCTCCCCGTTAATTCGTAGCAGGCGGGTCAGGCTCACGACGTCGGTACTGGCCAACCACTCGGCGGCCGTCATCCCGGTCGTCGGGTCCATTCGCATATCGAGGGGCGCGTCCGCGCGAAAGGAGAAGCCCCGCTGGGGGTCGTCGAGTTGGTGAGAAGAGACCCCCAAGTCCATGAGAACTCCACGGAGGGGCCGGTCCCCAACGAAGTCACTGTTGTCGTCAAGGACTCGTCGAAGCTCGGCGAAGGTCGCCGCCACGATGCGGACTCGCTCGGCGAAGGGCGCCAGGCGAGCGCGCGCACTCTCGCGAGCCTCGGGGTCCCGGTCAATACCGAGTAGAAAAATATCGGGCGATCCCTGAAGAAGAGCCTCGGCGTGGCCGGCTCCCCCGAGGGTCGCATCGACGTAGACCCCCGGTCCAGCTGCGAGGAGAAAGTCGCGCACGGGGGCGAGCAGGACCGGACGGTGGTAGGAGGAGTTCACGTCGGAACCCTCGGAACGAGCGGAGGCGTTCACTGCCCCTCCCCCCGCTTAAAGGCTTCCTCGACGGACTCGACCTGATCGAGGTAGGAAGCGGGGTTCCAGAGTTCGAGGTGGTCGAGGTTACCGGCGATGATGACCTCACCGTCGAGGGCCGCGTAGTCGCGAATAGTGGGGGGAACGGCGAAGCGACCCTGACGGTCGAACTCGGCGTCGGCGGAGTGAGTCGCCCAGAATCGGGCCTCGTGACGCTCCTTCGGGCTACCCCGACGGGCCGCCTCGAGATACTCGGCGCTCTTGCGGGCGAACTCCGCGGGAGTCCAGAGAGCGACGCACCCGTCGGGATTCGGGGCGAGATGACCACCGTGTTCGAACTCCGGACGGAACTTCGCGGGCAGGATGAGTCGACCCTTGGCATCCAGCGAGTGCTGAAACT
>VFSW01008542.1_pt1 | contig 14694 bp, 20 predicted proteins | sample 5358111 | NCBI WGS metagenome assembly VFSW01 (sample SAMN11554181, study PRJNA540505) | mine drainage metagenome | isolation source: sediment from site ElyBrook_90M | place: USA: Ely Copper Mine, Vershire, VT | collected 2017 | reverse complement strand
CCCATCCTCTGCGCGATGCGCTGCGCACGGGTGAGCAGCGGCCAGGGCTTACGTAGGAGGGCGGTGACAACCTCACCCACTTCACCATCGGCTTCGGCGGCGGCACTCAGCAGATCAAGGACCATGCGGATGCGTTCGCGGTCCCAGCCGTTCGGGTTCGCGGCGATGACCTCAATCAATTCGGGGATCGTCGCGGCGGTCGTATCTGAGAGAACAGGGTAGCCGAATTGCTTCAAAACCTCAGTCTTTTCAATCCCCAGGCGCTCGGCCATGCGGACGCAGGTCTGCCGCTGCGGGCGACGTTGGCCGGCCAGCCAACCGGGGATCTGCGAGTGCGAGACATCAAAGAGTTTGGCAATCGCCTGTTGGTTCAGGAGCATGACCCCTTCACGGATTTGATATTCAAGAATCTGTTTCTGGAGCCACAAACCCGCCGTTGTATATGGCCGTGGCTGGCGTTCAACCGCGTGCGTGGTGTTGGCGGTCATGTCTTCCCTCGCTTTAAGAACGTGGTGTTTTTAATCAAGATCTGTCTCTTTATAGAGTATACCACATTCTAGCCTATTTGCAAGTATCGGCCAATGTGTCTATGACGGGGTAGCCCGTATATCTGCGTCTGCGTTACTTTTAGTCTATTCGCGCTACTGACTATTGACATTTATAGACGATCCGTATATACTGAAAAAGTAGTCACGCGAGAAGATAATCGCAAAATCACTGGTAAGGCGATCATACGAGATCGCCAAGGATTTGTCAAGAGTAGGACCGAAGGAGACACGCAATGAGTATTCGGCTGATTCGCAAGCCCTATGAAAAGGTCTTCGCGGGCGCGGGACGGCGCTTGCTGACCGACCCCCATCTTGAAGTGCGCGTCACGCGCGTGATGGTGAAGCTGCCTGACGGGCAACTGATTGAAGTGCCGCGCGACGCGGTGCAGGTGGAACTCGAATTTTTCGCGCCGCCCGAAGTCAACATCTTGCGCGAAGAAATTCTGGTGCGCCAGATGTATGAACGCGCCCAGGCGCAATCCCATATCCGTGATGACGCCCCGCCGCAGGGCACGTTCCAGCGACGCGCAGCGTGAGGTGGGATGATGGCCGCACGGAAAAAAGCGCAAATCGTCAACATCACCCGCGCGAAGCTCGCCGACATTGAGCGCGAGCTGGCCGGGACCGCCCTCGAAGCGCAATTGTTGTTGCATATCCGGTCCTCGGCGATTTTACCCGAACCGGCCAAGAAATTTCAGTTCGCCGCTGAATATGGCCGCAAATATGAAACCGAGTTCGCCTATCCCGACTTGTGGCTGCTCATCGAACTCGAAGGCGGTAGCTATCTGCATGAACGCGCCGAGATGGTCACAAAAGATGGGCGCGTGGTCAAGCGCAAGAGCCGCCATCTCACGCCGACAGGTTTTCATGACGACTGCGACAAGTACAATTTCGCTAATGTCCTCGGCTACCACGTCTTGCGCTTCGACGCCAAGCACGTCGAATCCGGCCAGGCGCTGCGCGATATTGAGATTGCCTATCTGGCGATGACGCAGTATGACGCCCAAGTGGAGGCGGGCATTGCACGGGCATGGGGCAACGCGAAAAAAATTCAGCCCATCACTAGCTATCGACGGCTCCGTCCCGTCTACCGGGGGGATGCGTCATGATTGAACTGCATCCCTTTCGCTTTTTTGCCGACGGCGCGGAAGATTGGTCACTCGTTGGTGCAACGGGGCGACTGCGTGACCGGATCCTCCAGTTGCGCGGTGCCCACGCGCTACGAACGGCGATTTTTCTACCGATGGATCGTGTCAACGCCGACGCCCTGATGAAGCTCCTCGAAAAAGAGCAGTTGCGCATCGATGCGCGGTTCGCGCGCTGGCTGGCGCAGCCCTTCAACCTCAAAGGGGATTTGCCGCCGATTCCGATTACCAAGACCACGCCCTGGCGGCACCAGTTGCAAGCCTACCACTTTATTCAAGAACGCGCGGGCGCATTGATCGCCGCTTACATGGGAACCGGGAAGTCAAAAATAACGCTGGATGTCGCCCGCAACATGGATGCGCAACTGATGCTGGTCATCTGCCCCAAAAAGGTGGTCAGCAATTGGCCCGACGAGATTCGCAAGCATTATGGCGACGATGCGATCATCTGCGCGGTGAATGTCGAACTCACCGTGGCACAACGCACTGCCCAGATTCAACGCACGATCGCGGCCCATCCGAATCAGACCATCTTCGTCATCGTTAACCACGACGCAGCACGGATGGAGCCAATGCGCGCTTTTCTCCTCAGCGTTGGCTGGGATCTGGCGGTGGTGGATGAATCCCACAAGATTGCGGATTGCCGCACGTTGCTGGCGAAGACCTGCTACAAACTGCGCGCGGCGAAGCGACTGGCGCTGTCGGGCACGCCCTTCAAACAAACCCCTATCGATGTCTATGGTGAGGCGCGCTTCGTGGCCCCCGATGTATTCGGTCCCAACTTCGTGCGCTACCGCGACCAGTGGGCGAAAATGGACACCTTCGGCATGAAGGTCATCGGCGTCAAGAATGAGGCAGCGTGGGACCGTCAGGTGGCCAAGTTCATGTTCTCGGTGGGTCAGGAGGTCTTAGACCTGCCTGAGACGCTGCACATCCAACGCTACGTGACCCTCGGTGCCAAGGCGCAGCGCGTCTATGACGATCTGGCCCGCGACCTCGAAGCCTTCATTGATACGACCGACCCCGACAATCCCCGCGCCAGCGCAGCCAACGCGGCGGTGCGGGTGATGAAGCTCCAGCAAATCACCAGTGGCTTCGTAAAAGACGAAGACGGCATTGAACGCGAACTCGATAGCGCCAAGGGCGATGCCCTAGCCGAATGGTTCGAAGAATTGCCCGCCGAAGAACCGATTGTGATTTTTGCCCGATTCAGTTATGACATCGCCTTGATACAAGCCGTCGCGCGCAAGGTGGGCCGCACCGCCGGAGAAGTATCCGGCAAGCGCGACGATCTGGCTCGCTGGAAACGCGGGGATCTCAACGTCCTCGCGTTACAGATAAAAGCGGGCGGCGAGGGCGTGGATCTGACCCGCGCCCGCTACTGCGGCTACTTCTCAACGGGCTACGAGTTGGTTCCCTATGAGCAGTCGCTGGCCCGCACACATCGCCCTGGTCAGACGCGCCCTGTGACGTATGTCCACTTTACGGCACGCGACACGATTGATGAGCAAGTGGAAAGCGCCCTCGCCATGCGGCGGGACGTGATCGGCCATCTCTTGCAGATGAACCGACGCCATTATCAGGCAACCGCCTGAACAAAGACGAACGGAGACACGCAATGCAAAACAGCAACCTCGCGCTCACCACCATTGATCAGCCGGAAACTTGGCTGGATCTCGACGCCATGCATGAGGCGCTCGTGGACACGTTCACCGATGACTTCCAACCGAATGAATTGGATCGCGTCGCCTTCACAGGTGCGACGAAGGCCCAATGGAAGCTGCCCACCATCAACGGGCAGGAAGAACACCCGTTTCTCGAAGGGATCATCGTTCACCATCACACCCATCGCATTATGTATGCCGCCGACTATGGCAAGCGCGATGAGGTGCAAAAGCAGGTCCTGTGCGCCTCACGCGATGGCCTCGTGGGCCACGGTGAACCGGGTTGCGCCTGCAAGGGCTGCCCGATGAACGTGTGGGTCAAGCGTCCCAACGGGACGTTCCAACCCAAGGCATGCAGCGAACGAATGTATGTCTATCTGCTGCGCCCTGGCATGACGGTGCCCGTGCGCGTGGACCTGTCCAGCACCAGCGTGAAGGTCATGACGACCTACTTCAATAATTTGAAGAAGGCCGGGTTGGCCCCCTGGAAAGTCATCACGGCACTCTGCATCGGCGAAGAGACCCGCGCCAGCACCAGCGGCAAGAAGGGCGATCCCTTCTCAGTCGTGGCCCCGCGCATGGATCAGAAGCTCAGTCGGCTCGAATGGGTCGCGCTGCAAGCCTATCGCGCCAAGTTGCTCGAATGGCTCAAGCCGTGGCTGACCTACGAGGATCAGGCCGTCACCGAGGGCGAACCGGAAACGGAATTTCCCGAAGTGACCTACGGCGCACCCGCTTCCAAAAGCAAGTCCGCTAAGGGTCCCAAGGTCCAAGAAGACGAAGATCTGATTCCCGCCGGATCGTTCTAACTGCTGCGTGGCGCGGGTCCGCCGATCCGCGCCCATCCCACAGAACAGTGAGCATGCGCCATGACCCCGATGCAGGAGTTCCTAGAGACCTTTTTATCCCGTAAACCAAGTGAGCAATATTTCTACCTGTGGACGCTGAGTGATAAGCGGTCCCACTGGTTTCTCGACGCCCCGGCGGCGATTGAGACGGCGAGCGCGGTGCGGGACAAAACCGATGTCTACATCGGCATGGGCTTGTTCCCATCGGCGCGCGAGAGTAGCGTGCGGGTGAACAAAAGCGAGGTTTCAGGCATCCTGGGTGCGTGGGCCGATATTGACATTGATGTGCCAGGCCATCATAAGGGGGTGTCGAAGCTACCGCCGACCTTAGATGACGCAATGGGGCTGGTCGCGGAACTCCCGAACCCGACGATGGTGGTACAGTCAGGCGGCGGTCTGCATCTGTACTGGCTGTTCAAGCAGCCCTGGATGTTTGACACCGAGCAGGACCGCGACCAAGCCGAAACGTTTTTGCTGAAATGGCAGCAGGTCATCAAAGATGCCGCCCGGCCTCACAACTGGAAAGTGGATAGCACCGCTGACCCCGCGCGGGTATTGCGGCTACCGGGGACGCTCAATCACAAGACCGATCCGGCGTCGCTAGTCACGCTCTCGGTCTGTGAACCAGAGCGGTTCTATACTGACAAATACTTGTGGCAGTTGGTCAAGGACGTACACATTGAGAAGCCACGTATCGCGCGGGCGCGCGCCCGTAACGGGGAGAATACCGCCGACGACGCCCCCGCGCTGCTGGCCGAAACCTTCACCCTCAACGTCAATGCCAACCCGTCGCTCGAAAAGCTAGATGCATTGCTAATTGGCCGACGATTCAAAAAAACGTGGAACCGTCGGCGCGAAGATTTCACCGACCAGTCGGCAAGTGTCTACGAAATGGCACTGGCCGACGCAATGGTGATGGCGGGCTGGTCAGATCAAGAGATTGTTGATGCATTGGTGGCGTGGCGCCGCCAGAATAAGTAAATACGCATCGAAAAGATGCGCATCGACTATTATCACGGCACGCTGGATCGGGCGCGCCTCTTCGCCAGCGCGGCGGGTCGCGCGCACGCCGACTCTGATGACGCGCCCGATCCTGATCAACCTCCAGCGCCCACTGATCCGCCCGCCGATGACACTGAGACGCGCGAAAAGAAGCTGTTGCTCATTTCGGGCCGCTTGAATGTCAAGATCGTGCGGATTGAAAAGTATCTCACCGATCCACCGCATTACAGACTGATCACCACGAAAGCGGCCATTGACCTGGGTGAGGTGGGCAACCTTATTGATCAGATTCAGTTTCGCCGCAAAATCGCCGCCGCCGCAGGGCGCTACATGGCCGGCTTCGACAAGATTGCCTGGCCGCCCATCGCGCAACTGCTGCTCGACGTGTGCGAGGAGATCCCCGTCACGGAGGGCACGATCGCGGGCCGGATGCGTGAGGCGCTGCAAGGTTATTTGAAGGATCGGCGACCACGTGAATCCTGGGATGCAATGGTTACCACCGGACATCCCTACCTCTGCGACGACCACGTGGTCATCGCGCTGCAAGATTTCGTCACCTACTATAACGCGACCTATCTCTCTGAGCAAGAGGCCAGCCGTGGCCTCGCCATTAAGCTCAAAACCATTGGCGCTTATGACCAACCCGTGAACCGACGGATGAACAATGGCACCCGCACCTTGAAGCGGGTCTGGCATCTGCCCCCGAACTTCATAAAGGAAGAACAGGCAGAGGATACCGAGGAACAAACAGCATGAGCGAAAAGTTCATTATTTACGGCCCAGCAGGCACAGGCAAAACGACCACGATCCAATCCTTAGTGCGGCGTTGCATCGACCAATATGGCGCAGAGAGTATCATGCTCGCCAGCTTCACCACCAACGCGGCGCAAGAACTGCGGCGCTCGGACGTGACAGGTGAACCGCTCCCCTTGCAGCCCCACCAGATCGGCACCTTGCACAGCCACTGCTACCACGCCCTCTGCAAGCCTGAACTCGCCGAGAAGCACATTCCCGAATGGAATGAGAGCCACGACGGCTTCACGCTCTCTGGCGCGTTGAAGAAACGAAGCCTTGATGAGCCGGATGACGGCACGAACAGCGACGAGGATCTGAGTAACGCCAGCGGGGATGACCTGATGCGTGAGTATCAGATTTATCGGGCGAAGCTGACGCCGCGCGAAGAATGGCCGGAGCGCGTGACCTATTTCGCCGAGCAATGGGAAGCGTGGAAAACCGCGCATGACTATCTCGATTTCACCGACCTCATTGACCGCGCCGCTGATTTTATTGACCGCCCGCCCCACGGCGCGCGCATCTTGATTGTCGATGAGGCCCAGGATTGCCCACCCAACCAACTGCGCTTGATTGAAACCTGGGGCAAGAACTGTGACTTCTTTGTACTTGCTGGGGACGACGATCAGTGCCTGTATGCTCACACTGGCGCGTCACCTCTGGCCCTGATGGATGACAACGTGCCGGATGACCATAAACGATTCCTGGACCAATCCTATCGCATCCCCCAGCTGGTGCAGGTCGTTGCGCAGACATGGATCGAAACCGTTGAGACGCGCGTACCAAAAACTTACCAACCCCGCAATGAACTAGGGATGATTCGCACACTGCGCAGCCGCTACCGTGAACCATCGCGGCTGATTGAAGATGTGGAGGAGCAAGTCAGCGCGGGGCGTCAAGTGATGATCCTCGCCGCGTGTAGCTATATGCTGACCCCTGTACTGGCCGAACTACGCAAGCACGGGTTGCCCTTTCACAATCCGTTGCGACGCAAGCGCGGCGATTGGAACCCCATGCGCGCGGCGCGCGGCACCAGTATGAGTGAACGCATCCTAAGCTTCAAACGACCTGATAATGATGTCTGGGGCACGAAAGCGCGTATCTGGACGGCGCGGGATCTTGAAGACTGGACCGACCTGCTGAACGTCGCCACCAAGACCAAGCCCGGCGCGCTAGTGCATGGCGCGAAGGCCCGCATCGAGGCATGGCGCGAACAGGCCGACGCGCAGCACCATTGGCCGGAACTGGCGATCCCGGATCTCTTGAATCTCTTCACCAGTGAAGCCCACCTGAGCGCCGCGCTAGATGGCGATCTGGATTGGCTGGAAGCGCACGCGATGGCCAAACATCAAAACACACTGAGTTATCCGTTGCAGGTCGCCCGCCAGCGCGGCACGGCAGCGCTGTTACAGACGCCGCAGATCGTGATAGGTACGATTCACAGCGTTAAAGGTGGGCAATCTGAGGTGGTCTACCTCTTCCCTGACCTCAGCGCCGAGGCCATGAAATCCTGGAAGCGTGGCGGTGCGGAAAGTGATGCGGTGATCCGTCAGTTCTATGTCGCTATCACGCGCACCAAAGAAGAATTGGTTGTCTGTCAGCCCAGCAGCAGTTTTGCGGTGCAACTTCCACTGTACGCCGCCGCAGAAAAGATGGTGGCATGATGGATGAACAGGAATACTTGCATGAGATCCTCCGCACGACGACAGCAGGAAAAATGTCTCGCAGCGAAAGGCTTGCCTTATGTGGCCTGGGCATCGCTGGGGAGGCGGGCGAAGTCGCGGATCTGGTGAAGAAGCATCTCTTCCTTGACCGTCCTCTGTCATCGGCGCAGGTCAAGGAAGAGTTGGGCGACGTGCTATGGTATCTGACCTTGCTTGCCTATGAATACGGATGCACGCTGGAAGATGTCATGACGGCCAATGTTATGAAGCTTCGTGCGCGATATCCAAACGGATATGACCCAGATCGCAGTCGCCAGCGCGAGGAGGAATCAGTGTGATGGCGCAGGATACACCGCTGCAGCAACTACGTGACACGCTCCGTGCGGCGCGCGCCCTCGTTACGGAGGTTTCTCGCGCTGGCCACAATGAACGGGCGATTCCGCTACTCAACTGCATCAACCATGCCGAGGTCGCGGTCGCAACGGAAATGCGCTCGTTGACGCTGACCCGCGCCAATGAGCGCCTGACACAATTAACACGCGATATCCGCGACGCGATGCAGCGGGCGCGCGGTGACGAGCCTGCACCCTTCGTCCCACCGGCGATGGCCGACGTGGATGACTGGCTCAGTTTGAGTGAGGCGGCGTCGGTGTGTGGCGTCGCAGTCGCAACCCTCAGCCTCGCGGTGAAGGCGGGCAAATTAGCCAGTCGGCCCAGCCCAACGCGCAAGAATGGCAAAGACGTGCGCCGGGGGGATCTGGTTGGCTGGCGCAAGCCGATGGCGACCGCCGCCGTTACAGCGGTGCCACCCACCGCGCCCGTCATCGTCGAAGAGGGGGCTGCACCACAGTCCGAGATCGTGCTGAGCGAACCGATGAAGATTCAGCGCCATCACGAGGTCGTCTGCGATGTGAAATGGTGGCAGGAAGCGAAGCTACCGCCCGCCATCGTCAATGCCTGGCAGGTGGCGGCGTGATGGCGTGCATTTATGCGACCTTGATTGCGATACGTGGCAAAAAGACGCCGAATAAAAGCTATAAGCATCTGCTGATGCCGACGGCCGTCGAGGGCATCTTCCAGTGTATCAAATGCGAACTACTCTTCGCGTGTTGCGAATGTTCGCCGCTGTGGTGGAAAGCCGCCGTAGATATCCGAGATCTGCTTGAAACCTGCAAGCAGCATCATCTGCGCATCACGCTGCGCACGCGCATTGAAACACGCACGAATTGAGGGCTACGATCATGACGTTCCAAGAAGCACCATCACAAGCAACGAGCGTGGAGTGGTATACGCCGCCGGAACTAGCGGCGAAGATTAGCGCGTTCTTGAATCCGATTGATCTCGACCCTTGCGCAGATCCTGAGCATCGTATTCCCGCGACTCGTCACTTCACGACGAACGGATTGAAGATGTCGTGGGGCCATACGCACGTCTATATGAATCCGCCCTATGGGCGCGGCATTGAACAATGGATTGACAAAGCTTTAAAAGAGCCAGTCTTCGAGATCATCATGTTGGTCCCCGCGCGGCCTGGCTCCAAATGGTTTCAAAAGTTGTTCAGGGCAGGTTGCTCATTCATCTTCATTGCCGGGCGGTTGAAGTTTGCAGCAGGTGAACCCGACCGCGCCAAGCATGGCGGCACACAGACAGGCATGTTCGACTCGGTGTTGGTCTATCGCGGCTACCGCCATGAGTCTTTTCGCGCCGCGTTCGCTTACCTGGGAGCAGCTGCATTAGCTTTACCCGATGTGGCATGACACGGCATGACATGACCATTTATTCAGAAAAGCAAACAGAAGGAGACATACGACAATGGCAACCGAACTAAAAGTCAATGATACGATCCGTTGGAATTGGGCGGGCGGCGTCGAGGGCAAGATTCTGGAACTGATCGGCACCACTCGCGCCGAAATTGAAGTCAAACATGACAGGCGCAAAGTCAAGGCGACGGTGTTCTTGAGTTCCTTGCAGTTTATCTCGCGGCCCAAGGTGGTGACGCCCACGCCGAAGCGCCCCGTGGCGAAAAATCCGCATAAAAAACCTACGAAGAAGGCGGCAGCGTGATGCAACAACAGCAAGAGAATAACGATGCCTTCGTGATCGTGGTGCTGGTTATGATTATCTTTGGCGTCGCGGTGGCGTTGCAGTGGATGAGTTTTACGACAGCGGTGATGTGCGCTCTCATCATCGCCTTCATCGTCATGGCAAGGAAAAAGTGATGAACCTCTCCCACAGTCAACTCGAAGATTGGGAGTCATGCCAACTCGCTTGGGCGATGAACCACGTCTACCATATGCCTACCGCGCCCAACGAAAACTTCATTTTAGGTCGCGCGTTTCATAAAGCATTGGAGGACGATACCAACGCCAAGCGCACCGCCACCGCCCTGCCGCTGGGCCAATTGGTAAACATCGCGTATGCCCAACTCGAAAAAGAACTGGCTGAGCATGACCCCGACCATATGCTGAACGCCGACAACCTAACCCGACGACTCTATGCCATGCTAGCAGCGTATGTGGCGAAGATTCAGCCACGCTATCTGCCCATCGCCGCGCCCGAACGGACATTGAAGTTACGGGTGGGTGATGATTTTTTTGTAGGCGTCATCGATGCCCAGAGCAGCAAAGCGATCATGGACTGGAAAACCGCCAGTGGCTTGCACAAGTGGTCGGGCGGTGTGCAACACACCAAGAGCCAGGCCACGGCCTACCTCATGCTGCTACGTGAGGGGCGGCTGGTCAACAAAGATAGAACGCTCGGTGAACGGCCTAGCGAACCCGCGCCCGACCAAGTGACGTTCATTGTCTTCGCCGTCGATCCCAAATCACCAGATGAATGTGAGGTCGTCGCGCTGGCGACCACGCGCGAGGCAGTGCAGATCCGGCAATACAAAGAGCGCATTCGGCGCGTGGCGGCGCAGATTCGTTATGCGCGGTCGAGCGGCGTCTTCTTAGCCCAACCCTATCCGATGTGCCGCTGGTGTAGCTACCTCGGCTCCTGCGCGATTGGCTTGAAACTCTATGGCGGTGACGCGCGCGTGCCGCTGATCTACCCCACCCCTGAGCAGGTCACCAAGTTGCGCGACCTGCCTGACCCTGACCCCGACGCGCCCGAAGCCTGTGAGACGTGCCACCTGCGCGGCACCGTCACCGGCCACATCGAAGTCTGCGCCCGCCCTGCGAAAAGTAGCTTCTCGCTCTATACGTTCGTGTGTGAGCAATGCGGGGTACGCTGGCAGGTGCAATCAGACGCCGACGGCATCCACCGTGCCAATGAAGACGATCCGTTGGTCAGCACCATTATTGAAGGCACCTTGTCATGACAATCGATGATCTGTTGCAAGAACGTTCTCTACTGAATACAGCGTTGATGCAGCAGATCGCCCGCTATTATGCAGGTGAGACCGCAGCCGCGCTGCCCCTTATCAATGACTTAGAACGCGCGTTATATTTCAAGATGCGCGCGATGGCAGAACTCACTGAGGATGACTCCGATTGGTGGCAACGGGCGCAGCAGTTCTTGGTAGAAGCGTCGCGTTGGCATGTGCGCGAGGGTCACTACATTCATGTCACCTGGCAGTGGGACCACTCATAATCGTTCGGGCTATCACTTCAAGATTCTTGACACAATGCGGTCATGATGCGGTATACTCATAATGTACGTTAAACCATGACGCTAACTAGCAAAGAGGATCTTATGCCGATAGAAAGCAACGACGATTACCTGGGTCTCAGTGAGATTTTTAATCTGGTGCATGCCCGCTGGGGCTACACCTATCCTACCGTGCGTAAGGCTCTCGACCGCAACCATATTGCGTTAGAGGCCAACCCCTTTAATGCCAAGCAGTTGCGCGCGCACAAAGAGGATGTGCAACCCCTCCTCGATGCCCGCGAGGGCCAGATTACGCGCGCGGAGGCGGCACGTCGGCTCGGCTTGGATGACCGCCATATCAGTATCCAGGCGCGGATGTTGGCGAACATCGCCAACAAATATCACCTGAAAGTCACGCCAGACCCTTGGAACGCCGCACAACTGTTGTATGATGAAATTGAAATACAGCGTATTGTTGCTTTACGAGGACGGGCGCGACCTTTTCGGCGACACGCGGTCAAGGCGGGCAGCGCGGAATAGGGGCAGCTTATAGTCAGTGGCTACAGGAAAAAGGCAGTAGGTTGAAGTTAAGGAGGGCGGCGCGTTGGGAACGTGCCGCCACTTTAGTAGGAAAAAGGGTAGTAGGATGTGGCTTACAGTTGAAGAGGCCGTGCGGGTGACCGGGCGCTCGGAGCGCACGATCCGCCGTTGGTTAGCTGATGGTATTCTGCCGCGACATGATGTACTAGATGGCCCCAAAAAGAGACGTGTACAAATTGACAGCCGAGATTTGGAAGAATTAGGTCTGAGTGTGAACACAGCGTTGCTCGAAGAGGACGCCCAGAGTTTGCGCGTGCGCGTCCTGCAACTCGAGCAGCAACTGGCCCAGGGCGTACCAGCGCGCCTACCAGCACCCAGCACCGTAGCCGCGACGACCACCGTACCACCGCCGAGCGCGAACCTGATTGACACGGCGAGTAAGATGGAATCGTTCTTGCCCAATCAAGTCGGTGACCTCACGCTCAACTATTTTGAAGGCGTCCTCTCCAAGGCGACGTGCGTCAAAATTGCGATTCGACACGGCATGTCGGCCAACATGGCGGATAAATTCTGCCGGGACTGGCCCCCTGAGGAACGACGCTCGTATGATGAGGCAATTCGGTATTTACACGGCCATATGACACGACCCAGCGCCGTCAAGGCTTTTCAGTTATGCTCTATAAGTATATGTCTCTGTCATGACTTGACATGATCCGCGCAAGCGGTTTATACTCTGCTACAAGATCACGTCAGCTTGGAGGCAGAGGATGTCTTTTACCCAAGGTGCGTATGATGATCTACGCACGATCCAGCTCGCGAACGGGAACAGCCCGACGCTTGTGATGCCGAAGCTACACGTTGGACGCGCCATCGGCGACCGCTATGTGATCAATTGCGAAGTCGGCCATCATGGGGCCATGTCCCCCTTCCATGTCTACGCCTGTACTGATATGCAGACGGGCTGGCAAGTTTGTGTGAAGACGCTCAATTTGCGCGCCGATGTCGCTAATGGTAGCTATGTCGAACGCATCTTTGAACGGTTCTTACGCGAGATCCGCATCATGAAGCAACTCAATCACGTCGGCATTGTCCCTGTGATTGACTTCGGCCATGACCAGCGCTGGTACTGGATGGTGATGCCCTTCTACCAAAATGGCACGTTGATGAAGTTTATTGAAGACCGCCATCACGCGCCCTTAGCGATCATTGATGCCTGCGCCTACACGATCCAAATGGCCCGCGCGCTCACGGTCGCCCACTCTCAGGACCCGCCCATCATCCATCGGGATGTGAAGCCACACAACATGTTATTCGACGATCAAGGTAATCTGCGGATTATGGACTTCGGCATCGCGCACATCCTCTACGGTGAACACTACACCCGCGCCGACCTCGCCGTTGGCACACCAGAGTGCATGGCCCCCGAACAGCTGCAGCCGCGTTACTATGAAGACTTCGAACAAATCGATCCACGCACCGACATCTACCAGCTGGGCTGTTGCCTCTATTGGATGCTCTGCGGCCACGCACCGTTCAGTGGGTCTACCCCCCAGGCGATTGCCTTAGCCCATCTGCAACTGACCCCGAAACCGTTGCACACGCTCAACCAATATGTCACACAGGGGCTGGCGCTGATTGTCGGCAAGGCGTTAGAGAAGTATCCCGAAGACCGCTGGTCCAGCATGGCCGAGTTCGCGGATGCCCTCGCACCCTTCATTGAGGAAGATTAATGCAAGAAATCTGTCCGGTCTGCCGCGGGCTGGCGACCATCAAAGATGCGCAAAAACAGACGATCCCTTGCGGTCATTGCAACGCGACGGGAGTAATTGAACGCGGTAACGGCACCACCCAACCCAATCCGACGGTCCCACGCCCACGCGCCTCCAGACCACGCCATCTCGTGCTATTGAGCGGTCTGAGCGCGCTGCTACTGCTGGCGGCGCTCGTAACCTTGGCACGCATGCCACCCCCTAGCCATGCCGCCAGCCGCGCGCGCCCAACCATGACGAGCAGCAGCGTGAGTGTCAGACCAACGTTCAGCCCACCAACCAGTACACCACGCGCGACGCCGACGGGCATAGCGACCGTTGCACCCATCCAATGGTATCCCACCGCCACACCTGTGATAGGGCCACGTCCGACCGTGACGCCCAACCCATGTACTTCTATGCAGGAGCCGATCATGCCATCTTCGCGTCGTAAATTTTTGCAAAGCGCGGCCATCGCCGCCGCCGCCGCCACTGCCGGAGGAGTCGCCGTGGCGCTGGGCGCGTCGCAGGCCAACCCGACCTTGATTCAGTCCTTCAGCCCGGTGCGCGCGGCGCTCTCTGGCGGCTTCAATAAAGTAGACCGCTTTAACCCGACCATCGCCGTCGGTCAGCAATATATGGGGTGGTCCACGCCGGAATCCGCGTGGGACCCGTTGCCACCGTGGGTCGCCGTAGCAGTGCCGCAAGATGCCCATGCGTTCTTGCATTATCACTTCGCGGGGCGGTGTATCACCTCGGTGCAGTTCCAGGCGGTAGCCTATCTGCCCAAGGCGACCGCTGCTGCCATGCTCGCCGCTGAACCCATTTACTTTCAGTATTCAACCGATGGTGGCGCGACCTATCAGCAGTGCGCGGCCAGCGTGAGCGGCCTAGGCCTGGACATCTATAACGGCCCCACCGATGCGTGGTACCGTTTCACCTGGTCGGGGAGCTTCCCGACGGGCACCACCGATATTCGCGCCTACTTCTGGGAGAACCGCGAGCCGTATTGGATTCAAGCCGGGGAAGCCGATTTTCAGGTCAGTTAATAGCGTAGCGCGAGAATGAATTTTGGAATATTTCTCGCGCTTTTTGCAAATCTCGATACTATAACTATTGACACTAAGTAATAAACCTTATATAATTAGAGAG
>VFSW01008541.1_pt1 | contig 14696 bp, 18 predicted proteins | sample 5358111 | NCBI WGS metagenome assembly VFSW01 (sample SAMN11554181, study PRJNA540505) | mine drainage metagenome | isolation source: sediment from site ElyBrook_90M | place: USA: Ely Copper Mine, Vershire, VT | collected 2017 | reverse complement strand
CCGCTTGAACAGTTGTGTGCAAAGCAAAGAAGCTACTTGCTACGTCAATGGTGACTTGGGGTCTAAGTACCAGTTCGCCACCCAGCCCGTCTTTGTGCTAACGCTTAGCCGGGTGCTTTGGAGTCGAGCATATCGACCCGCAACGGCGGGGCCGGGCTGGGTTCGATTCTCAACTGCTGCGAACAGAGAGATAACCTTTTCCGCATGGGTTATCCCGACGAATGACGTATCGGTCCTGAAAAACGCCGATTGCGACGGCGATTTCGCGTTGGGCAGTGGACCAGGCCCCATGACAGTTGGAATCGGCTGACTCACGGCGGTGAGGCGTCTGTCAGCCAGCGTCCAAATGTCTGCACGTACAAGTGATCCCCCAGCCGGAACGATCAACTCTTGCCAACCGGCCTATGCGCCTTTCTATCAGTACCCTCAAAACGCGCATCGACCATGTTTCAATTATTGAGCGCAGTGGGTACGCTTTCACGGCTGCTGGTCGAGGGGACCCACCACCACATGCTGCCTTTTACCATTGCCTCAGGCGTGAAGGTGAGGATCTTTTCAAGGATCGACTGTAGCATCACCGGCGCTTCGATGTAGAGAAGCGCCGCGATCTCGTCTGGGTACTTAGCGGCCCAGAGAAGCGCCGGTGGGGCTCCCATATCGTGCGCAAGAAGCGTTAGGGGACGCCCCGCCCCAAACCTTATTTGTCCTACGAGTAATCGGAACTCTTCTGCAAGAGCCGCGCCGTCGTAACCGGCATCTCCTGCGGGCTTATCTGAGTCTCCGTAACCGCGCATGTCAGGGACGAGAACCGAGTAGCCTGCATCTGCGAGCAGCGGCATTAACTTGTGCCACGAATAAGCAGTTCCAAGAAACCCATGCCAGAGCAGCACAGGATCGCCGTTCGGATTGCCGCCGATCCAGTAGTGAAGGCTTACGCCATTCACGCTGGCTGATTCACTGCGAAAGCCCGCAATTTGTTGTCTCGTAGTCGTCATGTAGATTCCAGCTTCGGCAGAGGCGTGTTATGCGTTCCAGAGTTTTGCCGTCTCTGCGGCAAAATCCTCATAGCTGCGAGGTGTATGACCAAGTAGTTTCGTCAGACGCGCAACTTCCGTCTCGGTCGAGGCGAATCCTCGGTCGAAGTAACCTTGGAGCATCATGCGGAGATCGAATGCACTCCAACTCGGCATTTGTGCGCGCATTACCTTTTCCCACTGGTCGAAATCGTGCCCCGTGTACTTGATCTCTTTGCCGAGCAGTTTGCTCCATAACGCCGCGTTCCCCGGGCCACTGATAAGCGACGGAGCCACGATGTCGTAGGTCTGTTCTTCATGACCTTCTTCTGTGAGCGAGATCGCAGCCGCCTCCGCGATGTCCCTCATGTCTGCCGCGGCGATCCCGGCGGTGCCTAGAGGCATTGGGTAGAGGCCAGGCCCAGTCAGAGCGTCCTTCAAGCCGATATCGTTCTGCATGTAGTATCCGGGACGCAGAATGGTGTACGGCACACCGAACTCACGCAATGCAGCCTCGACGGCAAGCTTCGAGGCGAAATGAGGCACGTCGCGGAAATCCTCCACCTTGAAGACAGACAGATAGGTCACATGCTTCACACCGATCCGTTTGGCGATGCCATATGCGATCAACGCCTGAGTCAACTCATCCGCGACGACAGCATTCAGCAGGAAGAGCTTGTCGACTCCTTTCATCGCTTCTTCAACCGACACGGGATCAAGCAGATCGCCGATGGCCACTTCGACTGTCGCTGGCAGCTTTTGAGCCGCATCGGGTTTACGAATCAGCGCGCGGACTTCTGCGCCACGCTTCAAGAGTTCCGCTACGACCACTGAACCCACATTTCCCGTTGCTCCCGTAACCAAAACTTGCATGTCTTCTTCGCCCTTTCCAGATGGCCTGCATCTGATTGTTGCTTCCAAGTCTTCCGCGGGAATCACCCACTCGAGATCAGGCGAAAGCATCTCGCCTTCTGTCGTCTATAGCTCAGATGCGACACATGGAGTCCCGGAAGCCCTGATGGACGCAAAGGAGCTTTGCGCCTGTGCAAGGGAAGAAGGATAATGACTGCATGTTTTCTTTGATACGGAAACTGTGGCGCCGCGACTGTAGACCCTGAACGCCCGAGGCGATTCAGGGAAGAAGCAGGGCCTATATCAGTAACTTGTTGGAAGCCATCATGCCGCACCATGTTGACCTGAACGACGTCCGGACCTTTGTCATCGCCGCGCAAGCGGGGACACTGAGCGCTGCCGCGAAGACGCTATATCAACCACCGTCGACGGTCAGCAGATCTCTCACGCGTCTTGAAAAACACCTGGGCGTTCTTCTTGCTCACAGGGGTCCAAAAGGATTGATTTTGACAGACGCGGGCAGGGAGTATGTTCTCGCCTGCAGACGCGCGTTGCGTACGCTCACGGATGGTGAGGAGTTCTTAGAAGCCCGCCGCACTGACCCAAGTGGCACGATCAAGATCGCGTGCCCGCTGACCATGGCCCGCGAAATACTCGCGCCCCTGCTGAAGGATTTCATCACGCGCTTTCCGTCTCTGAAGATGGAAATTGAGCCGTACTCGTTTGGCTGGGATCAGGAACCCCGTGAGGATGTGGACGTGTTCTTCAAACTCAAAGCGCCAAAAGATTCCGTACGCCGTGTCCGGTCCTATCCTGGGACGGCACGGGGGCTCTTCGCTAGTCCGGCATACGTGAACGCATTCGGCAGTCCGGCTAATCCCGACGAACTTGCCACCCATCGGTGTGCGGGTTCCGGAGTTTGGAAGCTGTCCCGCGGATCGAAAGAGGTCAGTCCAAACATTGCATTTCACGTGGTGACGAGTGATCCCGGCATCAATCTGCCGTTTGCTCTGGATGGTCTTGGCATCACCGTCCTGCCGCTGTGGATGGCAAAGCACCCGGACAACACTGCTAGACTTGTTCCGATTCTTCCGCTGTGGAAGCCGGAACCCATCACATTGTGTGCGCTTTTTTTCGGTTCGTCTCGACTCACGCCAAAGGTAGAAGGGCTTCTCGACTTTCTGGCTGAGTACATTGGAACGGACCGCGATCCACGAGTAAAACAAGGTCGCGCAAAGCAATATTTCACAGACCTTACTCTTTCTCCAACGTCTGGGCCTTGAGCAATTGGGCCCGAGCCTGACAGCTAACGGTTGAAAGATCGATTGCTTCTAATTGGGTCTAGCAGGAGCATAACCATGTGCAACTCCGAACCGGTCAACGCAAACAGACTTTCCTGATACCGACCCGGTCGTGGGCTGAGGGCGGGGCCATCGATAACACCTTTGAGAGTCACTTGCGTGCTCAAGTGCGCAGATTGCCGAAGAATGCCTGAAGGTCAGATGCTAAAAGCTTCGGCTCCTCAGACGCTGCAAAGTGACCACCCTTTGGCATCGTTGTCCAGCGTGAGACGTTATAACCTCGTTCGACCCAACTCCGGGGTGGCGTCACAATTTCCTTCGGAAAGCATGCGATAGCGCACGGCGTTCGAACGTAGTCGGTTGAGGAAAAATGAAGAGGACTACGTCTTCCCTCGCGATACATGCGGAAGGAAGAAGAAATTGTCTGCGTCATCCAGTAAAGCGTGACATTGGTCAGAAGAGCATCTCTTGAAAAGCTGCTGTAAAGATCGCCCCCACAATCGGACCACTCCCGAAACTTCTCAAGGATCCAGGCCGCTAGACCTGCAGGAGAATCGTTCAACGCATAGGCAGGAGTTTGTGGCCTTGTACCCTGCAGGTGTGCATAAGCACCATTCTCGTCATACCATTGGGCGGCATCGGCCAGGTACTGGCATTCGGCAGCCGTGATCTCCGTTCCCGGCGCCAGATACGGTTTATAAGATCCAGGAATGTAGTTGAGGTGGACCCCGATGAGATGCTTGCTATGGCGCAGGCCTAGTACAGTGCTGACGCCCGCACCGATGTCCCCGCCCTGCGCACCGAATCGGTCATAGCCCAGCTCCCGCATCAACTCAACCCATATCTGGGCAACGCGGAATGAGTTCACTCCCGCGATTTGAGGCCGATCGGAAAAGCCAAAACCGGGTAATGACGGAACGATTACATCAAACGAGACTTCAGGAGCCAAGCCGTGTTCCGCCGGATTCGTGAGAAGAGGAATGATCTCCAGCATTTCGAGGAACGATCCCGGCCAGCCATGCGTCATGACGAGTGGGATGGCTGCCGAGCCCCTTCCCTTTACGTGCAGGAAGTGAATCTTTCCTATATCTGATTCAAAGCGGTAATGAGGGAATCGTGAAAGCCGATCGACCTGCGCTTGCCAATCAAACTCTTCACTCCAATAACGGCAGAGATCCTTCAGGAATTCAAGATTGAAACCGTTTAACCAAGGTGAATCTTGTATCTCATCGGGCCAGCGCGTTCGTTTGATACGGGCACGCAAGTCTTCCCACTCATAGGAGGAAAACGGGGGCGTAAACGGTTCAATCGACATCATGCTCGTCTGACCTGGCGAACTCGCCGTACATCTGCATTCAACACTAGTGCAAGGCCTGCTAATCGAGAATACCTATTGCCGCTCACACTGGGGAGTTCTCTATCTGTCAGAGCTTCTCCGAGTATCCGCCCCAGTCCTCCGGGAGTAGGTCAGCTACTGATTGAGAAAACGTCCAGGAATGGCCTGCAAGATCCTCGGCAACGTACTGCCGCTCTCCGTAGGGATGGGTAGTCAGTTCCTGTGTAATTGATGCACCGTACGCTCTAGCGCGACGACAATGTGCATCTGCGTCATCGATGCGGACGGTGATCGAATGGCCGACGCCGAGAGAAGCGCCGGTCTCATACGGGCGAAGCTCTCTTACGATGATCGCGCCCTCTCCGACGTTGAGCTGTATCCTGTGCGAATCGACGCGTAGTCGTACCGTGAATCCGAACGCGTCACAGAGCCACGCCGCTGCCTGATTCGCATTGAGATAGGCGAGAACCGGAATTACCGTGGCGTGCGGAATTGATCGATTCCGAATCATCTCCAACCTCCAACGACTCGCACTGAGTCTGAAGCTGCCCGGCCCAGTGGCCTCATCTTATCGCGCTTCACATTCATTCCCATGAAGCTTTTCGGAGACTTACGAGTCACCGTCGCGTCGCCTCCACCCGATTCAGATCTGGAGAACGGGCCAATGCTACATTGCGAAGTGGAGCCGTGCTCGTGAATGCATTGGCGATTATGCGGTGACTGACACCTGTTAACTCGGTGGGTCGTGAAGCTGTAGGGAGTGCGTAGAACTTCGCCACTGCGCCGATCCTGTGCGATACGGCGGCGGCAGGGGAACGGGCAGAGTGCATGATCGGACCATTGTCGGCGGAACGGGAACCGCGCCGGTTAAGTCGCACATACAACGCGGAGGACAGTGAGGTCGTCGTTCTGGCCATGCTGCTGCGCTGCGAGGGCAAGGTCACCGGCAGAAGCGCTTTCGCGCAACATGGACTCGATGCGTGCAAAGCCGAACAGAACACGGTGCTCGTTCTGTGCTTCGCAGATGCCGTCGGTGAGGAGAACGGCAACATCGCCGTTGGCCATGGCCATGGCGGTTTGCTCGTAGGACGCGCTCTCTATAAGGCCGAGCGGCAAAGAGCCCTCCAGCTCGATTTCGATTCCGTTTATGTAGGGTGGAAGATGGCCGGCGTTGGCCAGAGTGAGTTTTCCAGGCTCGTCCAGACGCGCGACGAGGCACGTGGCGAAGCCCGCGCCCATGCGGCCACAGATGTTTCGGTTGAGCTCGGAAAGTATTTCGGCCGGTTCTTCCGTGAAGCCGCTGACGGTGCGCAGGGTGCCAACAATCATGGAGACAATCATGGCGGCACGGAGTCCTTTGCCGCTTACGTCGCCGATGACCAGCAGGGTGCGTCCGCTTCTGAGGGGAATCACCTGGAAGAAATCGCCGCCGACCTCAGCAGCGGGGCGATAGACGCTGTCAACGGAGTAGCCGGGGATATGCGGAAGAGCTTCCGGAACCAGCAAGAGCTGGACTTCGCGCGCGGCGTCCAACTCTTGCTGGACGTTCTCCTGCCTGCGACGCTCGGCTGCAAGGTGCTGAACGACGGTGTAGAGCAGGGCCAGGATCATGATCCAGGTAACGACGTCCATGGCGGTGATTTTGACGCGGATCAGGTCGAGGGAGACGGAGAAAGCATGGTCGATCCAGTCGAATTTGTGACCGACGGGGCCGCGGAATTGTTTTCCCCAGTCGAAAGCGGAGGTCATGAGGCCGTAGAGAGTAATGCTGGCGATGAAGGGCCAACTCCGCTTCCACGCCGGCGAGCGGAGGCCGGCAACGACGACCAGGATGAGGGCCGGGGCTCCGACGAAATCCTTGACGACGGAGATGCCGTCGAGAATCTGCATCCAGTGGGTGACGTGCGCCTCGAAGACGGTGAGGGCGCCGTCGAGCACTCCCCAGGCCAGCACGCCGACGGCGACGGCCTGGATCGCGCGGCCCAGCCGCGGGCGTTCGAGAACCCCGAGCAGATCGGCAACCAGCAGGAGCGAAGCGGCGGTTGCGACGAAGTTGGCAAGGCTATACATTCCGTCGCCCCAGTTGGCGGAGAGGAGGTGGGGCACGCCGTCGATGAGGTTTTGCGCGGCTACGGAAATGAGCAGGGTTCCGGCCAGCAGCAGAATGCGGTCGCGGCGGCGCAGACCGGCTGCAAGGGCAAGCAGGCCCGCGAGCAGCGTCGGGATGCCACTGCCGGTCATGGCGAGATTCCGCGTGATCGTACCCGCATTCGAACCTTGGAGCTCATCCTGTTCCACGCTGAGGTCGCCGATGAAGGGCGTGTCGTTCAGGCCACAGTTCATGGCGATGGAGTAGGGCAGGCGGCACCAGTAGCGGATGGCGACGACGCCTTCGGTGACCGGCGCGGTGCCGAGCGGCAGAGCGAAGACGCGAGGCTCATGATCGGGGAAGTTGAAGCGCGGTGGGACTTCGCCTTGGTTGCCGATTTTCTGGCCGTTCCAATACACCTCGTAGGTGTCCTGGGCCCGGACGTAGAGAGCCAGGCTCTGCCCGGGCGTTGCTCTCTCGATGCGCACGGCCCGGCGCACCCATGCGAAGGGGGCGACGGGGTAGTCCTTGTCGTTGTCGGAGTCGGGATCAATGGTCTGCCAGGAGGCGTCGGGCCAAGCGGGCTGCGCCCAGCGGAGGTCGTCGCCGGCACGGTAGCGCCAGGGGCCTGTCAGTTGCACTTCCGGTTGGCCGAGGCGGGCGGCGATCTGCACACTGCTGCTGTTCGCGGGCGTGCCGGCAACGGCAGTCTGGGCGGCGGAATGCGGCGGCGCGACCACGGCGGCAACAATCGTGGCGGCCCATGCCACACCAATCCTCACGATTGCCCACGCTGAGTCCATCAGGCCGCGCTCCCCTTCGCGATGCACAAAGCAGAATCACTGGATTGTAACTCGTGGGGAAACGCAGAGGGGCTTTCGGAGCCTACTCAAATTGAGACTACCCGGCCCGAGTTGCCCGGAAGAATTGCACCTCCAGCAGCGCACGGATTCCGGACATGACGCTCTCGCGTCATCCGGCTCGTGCCTTGCGCGAAATGCTAATGCCCTTCGGCTACGTCGAAAAGCCGCCCAGTATTCGCCGATCGGCCTATGCGAAATTCCCGGTTTAGGATTAGGGGCCGAGCCACTCATTGGCAGCCGGTTACGCGTCATTGACGGGATTACTACCTTAAAAACGCCGCAGGGTCCCGGAGGATTACAGAAGCATCCCCGGAACCTCTGGCGCGGGATTCCAGTCGCCGTGCCGACATCCCGTTGCACATATTTGGTCGCGTTCTTTGCCGGTAGAGCGAGATCGCGTTATTCGTGGTGTGTCCTTCACGCAATGAGCTGTGCCAAGGTGGAAAGGCCGGAGGTTTGTGGCTGATAGAAGGGTGGGTCGACTGTGATCCGTGGGGCTTTGCATCTCCGGGTGCCTGAGCCCTCGACTTTATGAACTTCCCCGGCTCGCTTCGGCCATTTGACTGTTGCTCCAATCGGCAACGATTGCCTCACCCTGCTGGAAATCGTCCACAACGAGGATGAGATGATTTGCGTGGTCGCTATAGAGCACCTCGATATTGACGCTGGCCTGCGCCATGCGGTGGGTAATGAGACCCAACTGTCCAGGAGTTTCCTGTTGAAGGCGCAGGCGCAAGACACGTCTGCAGGAGACCACTGCAATTCCAGCAGACTCGAGCGCGCGGCGCGCGGCGGGGCCGTCGTCAAAGAGGAAGTGCGCGACTCCGTTGCCGTTCACAACCCATGCGCCGCCGCCTTCTACGCTGATGCCAGCGTTGCCGAGTGTAGTTCCCATCACGGAGAGCGAACCCACTGTATCGGTGAGGTGAATCTCGAGGTCGTACATGCTCAACCCTCCGTGGAATCGTGCACGAGCCTGCTGTCTGCGGGTGCTTCCTCGCGGCTGGACATGGAGTAGTCCCGAAGTACAGATGCGATGCGAAGCCGATAGCTCTCGAAGAGTCTTGCTCGACCTAGTTGCTGGACGCGACGGTGCTCGGCGAGGTTGCGCCACTCGCGCACGGCGTCCTCATCCTCGAAGAATCCGATGGAGACGAACTTGCCGGGAGTGGTCTTGCTCTCGAAACGCTCGATGGAGATGAATCCCCTGATGCCGGATAGAAGGGGACGCAAGGCCGCCGCCTCGCGCATATATTCGTCGAAATGTTCGACACTGGCGGTGAACTCAAAAACCATGACGATCATAGTTGCAACTCCTCCACGACTCCGGCTCCATGATCGACTGAAATGCCCACTCGATGCTTCGTTGAAGAGCGAAGCATTCAGTGGACGATCCTTGTGGCTGACATATGATGAGGCTGTGGACCAGAACTTTCTCGACGACAGTCTGGCGTTGGTAGCCAGCGCGGTTGCGGATCGGACCCGGGCGCGAATGCTCAGCGCGCTGATGGATGGCCGCGCACACACGGCGACCGAGATGAGTCTCGTCGGCGGCATATCCGCGTCGACGGCAAGTGCTCACCTGCGAGTCCTGGTGGAGAAACGAATGATCGAGTGCGTGCCTCAGGGGCGGCATCGCTACTTTCGCATCGCAGGCCACGAGGTGGCCGCGACGCTGGAATCGATTATGGGGCTGGCGGCGCATCAGCCGGGCATGGAGAGCAAGACTCCTGCAAAGCTGCGATTTGCGCGTACGTGCTATGACCATCTCGCCGGCGTGATGGCAGTGGCGCTGCATGACAGGCTTCTTGCGCTGAGATGGCTCAAGGAGGACAGCACCGGACTGAGCGACGTTGGAGAGTCGGAGTTCAACCGCATCGGCATCCAGGTTGGACCCTCAAGGACGCGCCGCCGATTTGCCTTCGGCTGTTTGGACTGGAGCGAACGCACGCCGCACGTGGGCGGCCAGCTTGGCGCGGCGATGCTGGCTACCTTCGAGAAGAAGCGCTGGGTGGTGCGCCAACCCAACAGCCGGGAGGTGGTACTCACTGCGAGTGGAAGCAGGGCGCTGAGCGATTATTTCGGATTGAATCAGTTTCAGCGACTGGCGGATGTTCGTGCAGGTAATTTGACCCGCCGACCCCGATGAAGCTGCTGCGTCTCTGGATATTCTCCACACATCGCGCAAAAAGGCAGGAGGCAAATACTTCATTTGCGATTCATCCTGAAAGACGCCCCAGGGTCAGGGAGCATCACAGGAACCTCCGTGGGGACCCCACGTACGGGATTCCAGTCGCCACGCCGACATTCGGTTCCTAGAGCCGTTTCCCTATTGCTGTGAACCGGACAAAGCATATAAGTGCCGTTTTTCTTGGGGAAAAACGCCGTGGGAAGTCGAGGCTTCGAACTACACCTATAGGGAAACGGCTCTAATCCCGTATCGATGAGGCACTAGAGATTAATCGCCCACCGAGAAAAGAGGCGGGTAACAACTGAGTAGCCGACCACACGGAAGTTGGAGATCCGACGACTGTTGTGCGTTTCATAAGCTCATGAGCAAGCCTCAGAACGTCTGCCTTATGCGGTTCGAACTCTTTCAGTTCAACGCTCGCTCAATCAACTCCGCAGCCATCCGCAGGCCGTCCACCGCAGCGATCGCGGCCTTCATCTCCAGCGCCCGCTCCTGGTACGAGGCCGTTCCCAGTACTTCATCGATCAGCCAGCGCAAGCCCGACAGCGGCGTACAGGCGACGTGGACAAAAGGGCCCCCCGCCGCCATCACTACCGTCCCACGCCCGGCATCACCTGGTCCACCACCAATCCATCCAGCTTGGCCCGTTCCAGCAAACCCGGAGTCTCCTCCAACTCCGCCCGGCAAACTTCGTTGATCCATTGCATGGTGAATGCAACCGCCTCCGAGCCCGACAGCTTGCTCAACTCCACCTGCTTCATCGCAAACGATCCCACCGGAAACTGCCGTCCGCAGAACTCCTCAAACCGCAGGCCCGCACTGGCGACTCCCTTCGCCGCATCTGGCATGCCGATGCAGATGACCTCGTGCCCCCGGCTTTCAAGTCGACGAGCAAGGGCCGTCATCGCATGCAGGTGCCCTGTCGCTGGTGAAATCGTTACGCCAACTCGCATGGGCGAAAAGTTATCACAGCCCGTCCAGGCCAGTCGCCTTAAAATGCCGCCCGAAGCGCAGAGTTGCCGAGGCACAGACCGGCGTCGACGACCGCGTGACGGAGTCATCGTTTATGTGCCATAGTTGCAGTTTCCTGATCGTCGCCAATCGAGGAACTGATCCGTTCAGTAACGAAGCGATCGGGCTTCTTAGGTTGGTTCGAGTTTGGCTTGATGCCGTCCCAGACGATAGAAGTCCAGTCCACCGGTACGTTTCGAAGGCTAGATTCGTGTTTGCCAGACTCGCGGTTTACGATCTCGGCTTGTGACGATTGCACTGGCGCGGCAGTTGTAGGAGCCGCGCTGACGGCGACAGTTCAGAAGTTCATGACGGCGTTCTCGGATCTGGTGGTGATGATGAGCCGGCTCGACGTTGAAGAGCTCCGTAGCACCATAAAACCTGTCGCGCCGCAATAGCGCTGTGCTATTCTCCGCATGTGTCAGCCACCGGTTCTCCCAGCAATCCGGACGCTCCACGGCACGCCGCGCTCGTCCGCGTAACGCACTGGATCACCGTGCTTGCATTCTTCGCCCTGCTCCTCACCGGCGCGGAGATCATCATCTCTCACCCAAGGTTCTACTGGGGAGAGACCGGCAACGTGATGACCAGGCCACTCTTCACCATTCCCATCCCCTCCTCACGCCCCTCCGTCCCAACCGGCTACGGCTTCGTGATGCCCGATCAGAACGGCTGGAGCCGCGCTCTCCACTTTCAGGCCGCATGGGTCCTGGTGCTCACCGGCCTGGTCTACGTCCTCTACATCCTATGGACCGGCCACCTCCGCCAAAACCTCTTTCCAGCGCCAGCCGATAGAACGTGGCGAGCCTTCCGCGCCGTAATCACGAAGCAGCTTCACCGCACGCCTCCCGACGAATCCGAAGCTCACTCGTACAACGCACTTCAGCGCGTCACCTATCTCGGAGTCATCTTCGTCCTGTTTCCGCTGGTCATCTGGACCGGCCTCGCCCTGTCCCCGTCCTTCGACTCCGCCGTACCCTTCGCCGTCAACCTACTGGGCGGCCGCCAATCCGCGCGCACGCTGCACTTCTTTGTCACCGACGCTCTCGTCCTCTTCCTCATCGTCCACGTCGCCATGGTTGTTGTTGCAGGATTCCAAACTCGCATGCGCGCCATGATCACCGGCCGAGCCACCGCATCCCCGGCAGTGGCATCCCCCGCAATGCCATCTCCAGGCTCACAGGAGCGAGCATGAACCCCATCTCCCGACGCAAGCTCATCACCACCGGCATCGCCGCGACCGCAGGCCTCGCCGGTCTCGCCGCCGCCGATCGCATCGCCCAGCGCTACGGACTCATCCCTCCCGACCACGCTAGCCTCTACGGTCCCGGCGAGACCCTCACGTACGCCGCGCAGCGCCTCCTCACCAGGCACTCCCTCGCCCGCGAGTTTCCCCGCAGCATGATCTCCAGGTCGCCCTTCGCCAACCCTGTCGCTCCCCACGACGATCAGTTCAAGCGTCTCCAGGCCAACAACTTCTCCGACTGGCGGCTACAGATCGACGGCCTGGTCGCCCACCCCGCATCGCTCACCCTCGCCGACCTCAAGGGCCTCTCCATGAGCAGCCAGATCACCGAAGTCGCCTGCGAGGAAGGCTGGTCCTACATCGCCGAGTGGATCGGAACGCCGCTCGTAGACGTTCTGAACGCCGTCGGTGTGTCGCCGCACGCGCGCTACGTCGCCTACTACGCAACTGATAAGCCTTGGTGGGACAGCATCGACATGGGCGATGCGCTCCATCCCCAGACTCTCATCACCTGGGGCATGAACGACGGCGACCTCCCCGTCCCCTTTGGCGGCCCACTCCGCCTCCGCGTGCCCCGCCAGCTAGGCTACAAGAGCGTCAAATACCTCACTCGCCTCACCGTCACCGATTCACTCAAGAGCTTTGGCAACGGCCTCGGCTCCGTTGAGCCGGATTATGGCTACTCCTGGTACGCCGGCATCTAGCCAGGCCCCGCCCTCCACGCATTCCAGATTAGGGCCTCGACCTCTCCGTTTGCGCATGTGGCTGGACGAGCAGCAAACGCGTCGCTGCCCACCCGCCTACGATGAGTGCTTCGCCCGCGAACCATCGTATCGCGGAGCGGGTCAGCATCGGAGCGGCCTGTAATCCAGGAACATTTCCGTGACGCGAATAGAATCCAACGGACCGTTGCCGACATATCGGTATAAATCTTTTCCGTGAGTGGCTTGGTGATTGAGCGCGAACTAACCTGTCAGGTGACTTTGCCCTCCCGACGACGATGGTGGAGGGTCAAAGACAAACTTGCGAGCGGCATGATGATTTCGGTGACTAAGAAGATGCCGGAGTTGTTAGAAGCGTGATTGCTGTTGATTGTCATCTGCCGAATGTGCCCGACCGCATCGCCCAGAGCCAGATTGCGTTTGCAATAGCTGTTGCCAACCAGAAGTCGCCCCGGAAGTTCAGACACAAAACTCCTAAAACGCCGGCGGTGAGGTCGACCATCCCGACTTCGTATTCGCAGGGGCTTGTTGACCATCGTATGGACGCCCATGTCTCAACGGGACGGAAGACGTGTGCCTACGCGGTAAGTACTCCAATCAGGCCAACATCGGGAAGAGCACATACAGCAGGTATGTTCCGGCAATTGCCGCTCCGCTGCTCCGGCGTTCGGATGAGTATGCAAGGTGGACCGATGCGCCCACAACTGCAATCGGCGCAAAGATAACTTGAAACATGCAGCCTCCGGTGCTCTTAACCCCTACAACCAACTTATTGGGACTTTGCTAGTGCCGGGTCACGCGAACCGGCTCCCCTTGCACGTCTAGGCGACGATAACGGCCGGGTAAGCTTCGATGTATTCCTCGCCATTGCAACCCTGGTAGGCCACTGTGCGTGCTCCCAGATCCACGTCATAACGCACGACACCCGCTTGCCACGAAGCGTTCAGGAACTCTGGGAATGTGCTTTCGCCAGCCTGATCTACACGAAGCGCTTTGATGAGAGCCTCTTCATCAAAAGCGGGTACATCGACGGCACCATTGACCAAGGGGACGCCTTGCATGACGACTGGACCCTCCTGCGTCAAGAAGAGGCTTTGGCAGGATGGCAGCGACCATATGTTGCGCGTCACGCCAGCTTTTCGCAGAACTTCCGCCAGGTATGGGAAGCCCCCCACGCGGGGACGGTTCTCGCCCGCAAATTTCATAGCTTCAGTGAGGTTATCGATTGCTTTGCCCATGAGATTTCTCCTTATTCTGTTGGGACATCGTGGATGCGGTTATGTTCTGTAAGTTTGGCCAGCAGCTTCCGTAGATTTTTCTTTTCTGTTGCACTCAGACAATCGAAGTAGCGTGCATCGTTTTGGTCAGCGATCTCGGCAAGAACGGGGAGATTTCGCCGTCCCGCGCGTGTGAGGGAAAGAAGGCGAAACCGGCTGTCGCTCTCTTTTGCCTGCGTTTGGATCCAGCCCTTCGCATCGAGTTTGTCAACGATTTTGGAAACTGCACCACGAGTCAATCCCAGGCAATCGGCCAACTCCCCTGGAGCAGTTTGTCCCCGCTCGTGAAGCTCACGCAGAAGCACCCACTCCGCAACCGAAGTCTGCTTCTCTTGGAGTGCGCGGGCAAACGTGCCTGAAACTGTATTTGAGACGCGTCTGAGCCAATACCCAAGGTGACTTTCTAATTGATTAAGTTGCCGGGTATTCGTTGCGGTAGTTTCCATGGAAACTATTATCGTTTCCATAGAAACTTGATGTCAAGCGCAAATTTCTGGTCAAGTACCGGGGAATTCGAATTGCGACGGCGATCTATTCCCGAGCGCAGGCCGTCCGATCCCAGTCGCCATGCCGACTCGGTAGTAATCTCCTCGATGAGTGCGTGCGCGATGATGTGCTCATCGAGACTCGGTGCCAGAACCGTCTTGAAATGCCTGGCAAATGCGTGTTTATCGTTTTTCGTCGGCAGTCGGTTCACTACCGGCGAGCCATCCCGCGGAGGTACACGAGCCCTCTGCGCTGGCGGGACGCCGTTCCTTGCTAGACCTTGGTACCGAAGATGATTCCCACGCCGGT
>VFSW01008540.1_pt1 | contig 14701 bp, 9 predicted proteins | sample 5358111 | NCBI WGS metagenome assembly VFSW01 (sample SAMN11554181, study PRJNA540505) | mine drainage metagenome | isolation source: sediment from site ElyBrook_90M | place: USA: Ely Copper Mine, Vershire, VT | collected 2017 | reverse complement strand
TTCTTCAAGAGCGCGATTGCCAGGTAGGGTTTCCGTATAAAATCTCAGGCGCCTGCGCTGCGTGCCGACTCTCAAGAAGGAGGCAAATCGTGCTAATTAGGCTGGCCTGGCCGCTGTCAACCTTGATTAACGGTGCCCTTCTGGCTATATTTTTTCCAAAGAAATTTCAAGAGGAAAGATGTCATTATCCGCAATAGGTAAGATTTTTGGCTCAAAACATCAACGGGATGCGAAGAAACTCGTTCCATATTTCGAGCAAATCAACGAAGAATTTGAAAAGCTTCATGATCTTTCGGACGACGAACTCAAGGGCAAAACGGTATCCTTTCGTGAGAGGATAAAAGCAGAAACCGCTGAGATTGAAAAGGAAATAGCGGATCTAACCGAGAGGCTGAAAGGTGATGTCCAGGGAGAAGAACGAAAGAGTGTTTATACCGACATCGACGATCTCGAGCAGGAACGTGACGATATGCTGGCCGATATACTCGACGAAATCCTTCCTGAAGCGTTCGCGGTTGTGAAAGAAGCCTGCCGGAGGCTCGTGGGCACGACCTGGGACGTGACGGGACATAAGGCCGTGTGGGATATGGTGCCGTTCGATGTCCAGTTGATGGGTGCCGCCGTTTTGCACCAGGGAAAGATCGCGGAGATGGCAACGGGCGAGGGAAAGACACTCGTTGCCGTGATGCCGCTTTATCTCAACGCGTTGCCCGGAAGGGGAGCGCACCTCGTGACAGTGAACGACTACCTCGCAAAGCGCGACAGCGAGTGGATGGGCAAAGTTTTTGAATTCCTGGGCCTCACGGTCGGATGTATACAGTCCGACATGGATACTTCCCAGCGCCGGAAGATGTACGAGTGCGACATAACGTACGGGACGAACAACGAGTTTGGCTTCGACTATCTCCGCGACAACATGGGAGTCGAGTCTGAGGATATAGTCCAGCGCGAACACTACTATGCCATAGTCGACGAAGTGGATTCCGTATTGATAGACGAGGCCAGGACGCCTCTCATCATCAGCGGTCCCGTCGGATCCACCGAACACACGTTTGACGACATGAAACCCCGGGTCGAGCGCCTTGTAAACGAACAGATACGGCTCGTAAACAAGTACGCCTCGGACATCGAGAAATTTCTTTCCGAAGGGAACGAGAAGGAAGCGGGCGTTTTGCTCCTGAGAGGCTACAGGGGCTTCCCGAAGAACAACAGGCTGACGAAACTTCTCAACGAGCCGTCGAACAAGAGGCTGATGCAGTCGACTGAAATGGAGTACCTCAAGGACCAGGGACAGAGGATGCATGAGATTGACGACGAGCTCTTCTACGCCGTCGATGAAAAGACTCATGTGATCGACCTGACCGACAAAGGGCGGGACTACCTGGCATCCTCGCAGACCGACAAAGATATGTTTATTCTTCCTGATATCGGCACGGAGGTCGCCGCGATTGAGAACGATAAGGTGCTCACACCTGCCCAGGTACAGCGGAAGAAGGAAGAACTATACGCGCTTTACGCGGAACGGAGCGACAGGATACATACGGTGAACCAGCTGCTGCGTGCGTATTCTCTTTACGAGAAGGATGTCGAATACGTCGTGCAGGACGGTAAGGTTCTGATCGTCGATGAATTTACCGGAAGGATATTGCAGGGAAGGCGTTATTCGGAGGGACTCCATCAGGCGATAGAGGCGAAAGAGAGCGTGAAAGTAGAACGGGATACGCAGACTCTCGCGACGATAACGCTGCAGAACTATTTCAGGCTTTACAAAAAACTGGCCGGGATGACAGGCACGGCCGAGACGGAGGCCGGCGAGTTTTTCGACATCTACAAGCTTGATGTCGTCGTGGTCCCGACGAACAAGCCGCTCGCCCGGAATGACGAGAACGATTTTGTATACCGCACGAGGCGTGAGAAGTATAACGCCGTCATAAACGAGATCGAGGAGATGAAGAAGCAGTCGAGGCCTGTCCTTGTCGGCACAACGAGCGTTGAGGTCAGCGAGACGCTCAGCAGGATGCTGAAAAGGCGCGGTGTAGGACACGAAGTGCTTAACGCGAAACAGCACCAGCGCGAAGCGGAAATCGTGTCGCGCGCGGGGATGCCCGGCGCAATCACCATCGCGACTAATATGGCCGGCCGCGGAACGGACATCAAGCTCGGTCCGGGAGTAGTAGAGAAAGGCGGCTTGCACATAGTTGGCACGGAAAGGCACGAGGCAAGACGCATCGACAGGCAGCTGAGAGGCCGCGCCGGACGCCAGGGCGATCCCGGCTCTTCACGCTTCTATCTGTCGCTTGAAGACGACCTGATGCGCCTGTTCGGAAGTGACCGGATAGCCCGCGTTATGGACAGGTTCGGCATGAAGGAAGGCGACGTCATCGAACATTCGATGATAACCAGGAGCGTCGAGCGCGCTCAGAAGAAAGTGGAAGAGAACAACTTTGCCATCAGGAAAAGACTCCTCGAGTACGACAACGTAATGAACCAGCAGCGCGAGGTCGTTTATGACAGGAGAAGACACGCGCTCGTCGGGGAGAGACTGAAGGACGATATCTTCGGCATGATGCGGGAACTGGTCGGCGAGATCGTCGGCAACTACTATGACGATGGGGATATAGCCGGGCTCGCGGATGAGCTCAGGAGAACTTTCCTCGTCGATGTCAATTTCACCCCCGACGAATTCAGACGACTTGGAGCGGATGGAGTATCCGACAAAGTGATAAAGGCCGCGATAGAGTTCTACGACCACAAGGAACAGGAACTGGGCGTGGAGATGATGAGTCGCCTTGAGCGGATGGCCACACTTCAGGTGATCGACGAGAAATGGAAGGAACACCTTCGCGAGATGGATGACCTCAAAGAGGGCATCAATCTGCGCGCGTACGGCCAGAAGGATCCCGTCGTCGAATACAAGCGCGAAGCTTTCAACATGTTCGTCGTCATGCTGAATGGTATAAACCGTGAGGTTCTGCAGATCGTGTATAGAGCGTTCCCCGCGGCGCCCGAGGAGATGCCGCAACGCCGGGCGGCCCGGATGCCCAGAAGAGAGCAGATGCAATTGCAGCACGAGTCCGCCGTCGGCCTCGGGTTCCAGGGAAACCGGGAGCCTGCCGCGCAGGGGGCCGAAGGACAGATCAAGAGAAAGCCTGTCAGGGTCGCGGAGAAAGTGGGACGTAACGATCCCTGTCCGTGCGGGAGTGGAAAGAAGTACAAGAACTGCCACGGGAAGTGACAAATAACAATCGGATAGCATTTGCAGTTGTCGCCATAAGTTTCACCGTCCTCACCGTTGGGTGTGTGGAAGCGAAGAGTTCTACCGGTGGAGGATACACGAAGGTCCAGTCCGTCTCGCCGACGAAGCGCCTCCTCACGGTATCACTGAGCAAAGAAAACGTCTTGTCCCTTGTCGGGAGCCGCACCAACCCGCCTTATGTGGCTTTTCCGTTCATCGCCAACGGCTCGGTTAGCTACTCCGTGGAAAGGCAGGGGATGGAAGTTACGACGCTTCCCGGCACCATACCGGAATTGACCGACACCGCCGAAGGCGGACCGGGAGTCGCAGCGGCGGATTTGCGGGCACTGGCCGGCGCGAACGGGATACTCCTGAAAAAGGTCGGCATCATGCGCGGTGAAACCGTGTATTCCCTCATCGTTCAGCCTTATCAGTACAACGCCGCGACGAGGCAGCTGACCTTCTACAAAACCGTCAGTGTTAGCCTGACATCGTCCCAGCCATTCCCATCAAGCTTCGACAACTTTTCCGCCGCTCTTACTCGCACCGTGGCCAACAGGGTCCAAAGTACTTCGACGCCCCCAACCGGATCGTACATAAGAATCGTGGTTAACAGGGACGGTATATATCATATCACGGGCAATGAACTCGATACTTCCGGCGTCAATCTCACCGGCTTCACAACCCAGAATATGACACTGTGGAATCACGGGAAGCAGATCCCGATTTACGTGCGCACAATCGGGGGAACGGCGTTCACAAAGGACAGCTACTTCGAGTTCTACGGCACCGCGAACCGTGTCGACTATTCCGGCGGAAGGCCGGATTTATATCTCGACCCTTTCACGGACGACAATGTCTATTTTCTAACTAAAGATTCCACGGCCCCAGTCCAGCGGCTGGTGACCGAGTCCGGAGCTCTTGGGCGCGTCAGCAGCGCGGTCGATCTATCCGCATATTCCTTTACGCAGACCGTGCATGTCGAACAGGACTTGCGATACGAACGTCTCGACAACGTGGATTTGAACCAGCCCTACGACACTCAGGACCACTGGTTCTGGGCTGAGGTGTCGAGTCAACAGATGGTCTCGCTTCCTTTCTATCTGGCATATCCCGACACGACGAACATTCAGCCACTGACAATGACCGCTGCATTCCAGGGAATAACTCACCTCGACGGCACCAACGGTTCGCCGAACGTCCCAAATGAACACCAGGCGGAGTTGTTCATAAACCAGACTCACGTTCTGAGCACGACATGGGACGGCCAGAATTCGCGGATCGTCAACGTCGGCACATCCGCGAACATCCCCCAGAGTGTACTTCACAACGGGTCGAACGAGTTCCGCGTATACGACGCCAACCCGGGAAACATCGCCGTGGCGACGCTCGCCTTCAACTGGGCCGAACTCTCTTATCAAAGGCTCTACGTCGCGGACAAGGACTACCTGAAATTCACGGTTCCAGACAACGCGCAGCCGGGCTACTACAACTTTCTCATTCAGCATTTCCAGAACTCTTCCATCTCGGTTTACAGGCTTAATGATTCGAGGATAACCGATGTAACCATCAAGTACCTGAACAACCAGGGAACTGCCCAGGGATACGCCGCTTTGTTCCAGGCTTACGTCCAATCGCCTGCCGACCAGTTCATAGCGGTCAGCGATTCGGGTAAGCTGAGTCCGGTGAAGATCGAGCAGGTCTCCGACGCCGGGCTCGCGTCATACGACTACGCCGCCGACTACATCATTATCGCGAGTCGCCAGCTCGACGACGTGACCGGAAAGCAGCTGGATCAATCCAACCCCGTCAATCAGCTCGCGGCGTATTACAATTCTCACGGCACGAAGACCATTGTCGTCGACGCCGCGCAGGTCTACGATGATTTTAGTTACGGAATAAAAAGCCCTTACGCGATACGGTCGTTTATTTCGTACGCGTATCATAACTGGTCAGTTGCGCCAAAGTACGTACTGCTCGTGGGTGAAGGGACCTGGAACACGAAGAACGGCAACGGGTCGTCGGATCTCATCCCGGTGATGATGATGCAGACCTATGAATTTGGAGCGACGGCCTCGGACAATTTTTACGCATGCGTCGACGGGAGCGATCCTATCCCCGACGTCGCCGTCGGGAGAATTCCGGCGACGAATGTGACCCAGGTGAAGGCTACGGTCGACAAGATCCTGGCTTACTATTCCGGTAAGAACCTCGGCTGGCAGAACACCGCGCTCCTTATTGCCGGCGAGGAGGAGGAGTTTCACACACAGGCCGACTCCGTTGTGCATACGATGATCCCGTCGAGGTATTTCATAAAACGCCTCTACACCAGCATACAGAACGCGGCCGTCGACACGAAATATTACGGAGTCACACAGGACCTTGTTGGCTACATAAACCAGGGAGCCGTTCTTCTCAATTATATGGGACATGGCGGAGGAGCCATCTGGGCGGACAACGGGATACTCACGAACGATGAAGTTGCCAACCTGTCAAATACCGGAAGGTACCCGTTCGTCACGAGTATGACATGCTTCGCTGGCGCGTTCGACGGTCAGATCGGTCTGCCTCTTTGCTCGACTCTTCTCTTCGCGCAGGACAAAGGAGCTGTGACGTTGCTGGGCTCAGCGGGGCTGGGGTGGCTGTACAATGACTTTTACATGGACAGCGAACTCCTTCCGGTTCTCTTCGACTCGACGGATTATAATTCGAGCATCGGTTCAGACATCATACTTGCCAAAGCCCGCTACTATGCCTCATACTTTTTCTGGCCGCAGGCGCCTACCATGTTGAACCAGTATAACGTGATCGGTGACCCGGCGCTCGTGCTCCAGCTTCCTCAGAACACCTCAACCGTGAGGCTGAATTCCTACACCGCCGTCCCGGGTCAAAACGTATCGGGAACTTTGTCGAACGCCCCGGCCGGAGGGACCGGCGTGATTCAGCTGACGAACAACGACGGTGACGTCATGGGACAGAGCAACGTCACGCTTGGCAGCAACGGCTCCGCGGCCTTCAGCATCCCGTACAGCGGAGGGCTGTCGGGGCTCTCGCACGTGAAGGCGTATGCTTACAACAACGCATCACAGAGCTCGGCGGAAGTTGATTTGTCGACCGCCGGCTCGTTTGCGCAGATAAGCAGTTTCGGGATAACCTCCGACGGAAAGGTTTTCCGGATCAGGATCGGAGGCCTTGTCAGCTCAAGTTCCGCGGTTAACTCGGTCAATTTCGTCGGTGGGGTTTATCCGGCTGGAACCACGGGCGGTAGCCAACCCCTGATGTCGCTTACGATACCGCTCTCTAACTCCGGGACGAACGAATATTTGTCCGATTTCTCCATAAACACCGACAGTCTGAGGCCCGGTGAGGTGATTACGGGACTGCTGAAGGCCGTCTTCTCCGACGGCAGTTCTTATTCGAGCGAGCCGGTAACGTATACTGTCCCGGGAGCGGCCGACATCTCCGCGTTCTCCAGGCAGGGATACGTGAATGTGAACTCCGGAATAAAGGTTGTCGCCGATAGTGTAATAAAACTCGAAGCTCCGGTTTACGATTGGAATTCGGCACCCGCTCAAAACGTGCGGGTTGATTTCTACGACGGCGTCAGGGGAAGCGGTGCATTCCTCGGCAGCGCGAGGGTCACTTTCGATACGTCATCGTCGGAAACAGCTGTAATCCCTGCCTCCCTTTCGCCAGGAAATTATACCGTGTACATGTACATCGTCTTTGACAGCCTGACTGACGGTTATGATCTTAACCCCGCTAACGACTATGCCTACGGCAACGTGTACGTGAATCTTATCGCCGCAAATCAACAGGGAATCATTAATTACGATTCTGTCGCGGTTCTTTCCGGAGCCTCTCCCGGCGCGATCTTCAAAGTCGACACAACTTCGCCGCCATTGTACCCGCAGCCTCTCCTTTCGCCGGCGCGCGACAAGAATGGAACGGTCCATTTCTATGAGTTCGCACCGGTTACCGGCTCGCAGTCAGGCAACTACGCGCTGTCGCTGGGCATAGTGAATCCGGATTCCACCACAAGCGCAAACCTGGCGGGTCTGCATCTGTACTTGTATGATCCCCGCACGCGGACATTGAACAATGACGGTGGCGCTTACGGCGCGGGAAAAGTGACGGGGAATGTCGGCACGCTCGGTATATTCGCGGCCGCCTATTCTTCGGACCGCACTCCTCCGCAGCTCACGATTTCAGTCGGAGATCAGTTCTTTTCCAACGGGGACTACGTCCCGCCCAATCCCCGTTTCTCAATCCTCATGCATGACGAAGACGGAGTGGACCTGAGCAAGGGAAGCATAGATATCACCATAGATGGTCAGAAAGTCGATCCGTCTCTCATTTCCATTCCGGATTCGGTGTCGAACCCGACGTCCGTCACCGCTACCGCGCAGCTTCCTGTCAAAGACGGTTCACACACGCTCCAGATAACCGCGGAAGATGCGAACGGAAACGTATCGGCACCGGTCGCGGTCAATTTCGTGGTCAGGTCAGATTTCAGCCTGAGGGTGTACGGCGCTTACCCGGATCCTTTTGTTAACCAGACATTCATTGCATTTGATGTGACTTCCGGTAATCCGATAGATGCCGTCATGATAAAGATCTATTCGGTGAGCGGAAGGCTGGTAAAGACCATTCGATACCCGAGCGATAATCCGATGGAATCTATCGGACTGCTGCAGGGTGGCACCGGGTCTCCTACGGCCGTCGGTTACCACGAAGCGTGGTGGGACGGAACCGATAATTTCGGGAACCAGGTGGCCAACGGAGTCTATTTCTATAAGGTGACCATCAGCAGCGGCGGGAAGACGCTTGTCGACATTGGGAAGATGGCGAGGTTGAGGTGAGAAAAATCACGCTCGCGCTTTTTCTCGTCAGTCTGCCGGCTATGGCGCAGACGACTCGGTACGCCGACAGCTTCCTGGAGATCCCCGTAGGGGCGGAAGGGCTGGGCATGGGAAACGCGTTTGTCTCACTGGCCGACGACGGCACGGCGTTTCATTACAACCCAGCTGGAACCGCGCTAATCGACACCAAGATACTTTCGATGATGTATTCCTCGCAGTACGGGGCTCTGTTCTCTCCGCTTTCGAACTTTTTCTTTCTCGGCTATGCCCAGAAACTACAGGACCTGAACGTGTCCGTCGACTGGGTCCGGCTCAGTGTCGACAACATCCCCGCAGAGCCTGACCTGACAGTATACGATTCACCCGCACAAAGAGAATTGCTTGTCAAGACGGGTACCGGTGCCGGATACTTCAGCAGCGCGGACGATGGCATTTACCTTAACATATCCAGGATGTACAATTTTGACATCAACCTGGGTTGGGCTATTCCGAAAATACCGGTCCAGTTGCCAATCGGCATCAATTTCAAAATAATTCATCGCATGCTCGACGGGCGAGCGGCGTCCGGCGTCGGGATTGACGGCGGATTCCTGTTCAGGTTCCCGATAGGTGCCTTCTTTGAAAAGGGGAAATTAGGTACATTTTCATTCGGTATGAACGTTCGCGACATCACGAACACGAGAATTGCCTGGGACACGCAGACTACCGAGGTAATTCCGCGCAGCACGTTATGGGGAGTCTCGTACGACGCTCCCGTGAGGCCTCTGGACGGTGACATTGTTGTCGCGTTCAACCGTGACACGCAATATGGTGACATGCTCTTCGGAGCGGAATATGTTTATCGCGACCTTCTTTCCGTGAGATTTGGATCAGATGCTTCCAACCTCACGGCGGGAGTGGGCATAGATTTGGATTTCATGCGCGTCGACTACGCGTTCCTGGCACAGGATCTCGGGAACGTGAACAGAGTCAGCGCGTCGTTTTATCTCGACAGACTCTTTAAGTAATGTTGTTGAACAAGGCCGGTTCGGCATGCGCTCGATTGAGCGATTCGCGGAAAGGCTGATATGCAGGTTACCGTCGCGGCAATCCAGGAAGCCGCCGGTTTCAACGACGCGATTCTTTTTTTAATTCAAAAGAAAGGGAATAAATGCGAAAAAAATCCTTTGCGGCTCTGATAGGCCTTGTGTTCCTGGTCTTTTTGCAGTCGGCGAACGCGCAAGGGCTGTTCACCAACCCGACTCCATCGATAGGTTCGAGCGCTCCTTCGTACTATTATCTCGGCGGCAAGGAAGGGCTGACGATTGCCGTCAATCTCTGGGGCTTTGTCCGAAATCCCGGAAGATACGAGGTGCCAAGCTCCACAGATCTCGTACAGCTCATATCGCTCGGCGGAGGGCCGCTTGAGCACGCCGAACTTGACGGAGTCAGAATAGTCCGACAGATACTTCAGCCGGATTCGACGTACAAGACGGAAGTGATCCCTGTCGACCTGGACCACTACCAGAATACCGGTGCGAAGACACCGCTTCTCCTTCCCGGGGATACCATCATTGTCCCGGGTTCGACTTTCAACACTATAGAGCAGATACTCTCGGTGTTTCGCGACGTTGCCCTTATTTTCTCGGGTGTAGCTACGTTGATGATCGCCCTCCATCAGTATTGAATTGCTTGATACCGGGCGTTAACTTTATGCGCTGAAATGTACGGGGTCGCTACTCTGCGACCATTCTTAACGGAAGGAATCTAGTTTGGCAGAACGCGTTTTACTGAAAGGGTCACCGCAATGATGCGAAGTGATGTCAAGAACGACTTTCCAATTTTTGCGAATTGGAAGGAAAAGGGTAAGCCGCTTATTTATCTGGACAGCGCGGCTACGACACAGAAGCCGCAGGAAGTGATCGACGCGCTTGATGAATATTATTCCAAATACAACGCCAATGTCCACAGAGGCACCTACGAGCTCAGCCAGCTCGCGACCGACATGTACGAAGAGTCGAGGACGAAGGTCGCCCGATTCATCAATGCGGGGAAATCAGAGTCGATAATATTCACCCGGAATGCAACTGAATCGCTGAACCTTGTCGCATACGCGTGGGGGTTGAACAACCTTCACAAGGGCGACGAGATAATTCTCAGCGAAATGGAACATCACAGCAATCTCGTCCCGTGGCACATAATTGCACGCCACACGGGGGCGGTTTTGAAGTTCATCAGGATGAGCAGTGATTACCGGCTCGACCTTCAATCGCTCAAAGACAATCTTGGACCCAAGACGAAGATCGTCTCCGTCGTTCACGTTTCCAACGTGCTCGGAACCATAAACCCCGTGAAGGAAATCTGCCGCCTGGCTCACGAGGCTGGCGCGCTGGCCATAATTGACGGCGCCCAGGGTGCGCCGCATATGCCGGTGGACGTCCAGGATATCGACTGCGACTTCTACGCCCTTAGCGGACACAAGATGTGCGGGCCGACCGGCATCGGGGCACTATACGCTAAGTACAAGCTGCTCGAGAGCATGGAGCCGTTTCTCGGCGGCGGAGAGATGATAAATGAAGTATTCCCGACGACATCCAATTACGCAAAGCCGCCTTACAAATTCGAAGCCGGCACCCCGAACATAGGCGGTGCCATCGGGCTCAAAGCCGCGATCGAATACCTCGAGAAGATCGGGATGCGGAACGTTGAAGAGCACGAAATAGAATTGGGCGACTACGCCTCGAAGCGCCTCGCGGAGATCGAAGGGATTCATATATTCAGGCCTAAGACCACGGGGACCGGAGTCCTGTCATTCACGGTCGACAACGTCCATCCGCACGACATTTCAACAATCCTCGATTCCGAAGGCGTGGCAATACGCGCCGGTCACCACTGCGCCCAGCCGCTGATGAGAAAGCTTCAGGTGCAATCGACAGCCAGGGCGAGCTTTTATATTTACAACGATAAATCCGACGTCGAGGTGCTTGCCGGGGCTCTTGAAAAAGGCGTCGCGTTGTTCAGACCAAGGAAGAAGGCCGATGTCGCTAAATGATCTGTTCACGGAAATTATTCTGGACCATTATCAGCACCCGCACAACCATGGTCTGATCCCTAACGCAACCCTCAGCTCCCGCGGGTTCAACGAATCATGCGGTGACGATATTCAGGTATCCGTTCTCATTAAGGACGGAACGATCGCCGACGCGAAGTTCTCCGGCGCGGGATGTTCCATAAGCCAGGCTTCAGCTTCCATTATGACCGATCTTGTCAAGGGCAAGACGGTCGAGGAAGCGAAACAAATTGCCGCGAGATTCTACGAGATGGTCAAGGGCACCGAAGGAGAATACGGCGAAGAGATGGGAGACGCCATATCACTTCAGGGCGTATCCAGGTTCCCGGTGAGGGTCAAGTGCGCGACGCTGGCCTGGCACACGCTGGAAGAATCCTTCTCAAAGGGGAGCGACGGAGAAAGGAAGTAGACGTTTGCCTGAAGGTCCCGGCGAGCGCCGGTTCCATGTGTTGAAGTGGCAGGGGAGTCTAAGTTGAATTTATCCGCGATGCCGATCGGAAGTTCCACAAAAGATATGAACGAAGAGATTTGACGACGTGGGAAAATTAATCTTCTGGGACGTTGACACACAGTATGATTTCGTAATGCCGGACGGGAAGCTCTATGTGCCCGGCGCCGAAACATTGTCCAACAACCTATCAAGACTGACCGGCTACGCGCGTTCGCATGGAATACAGATATGCGGGTCAGTGGACTATCACCAGCTCAGCGACGCCGAGATTTCCGACCATCCCGATTTCCACGTGACTTTTCCACCCCACTGCCTCCAGGGGACCCCGGGTCAGGAGAAGGTACCGGCGACGAAGCCGCTGAACCCGCTTTGGATCGACAATTTCAAATATGCCGATGGCCGTCTGAAGGAAATGCTGGCCGTTCATCGCGGCGAGGTGATCTTCAGAAAACAGAGGTTCGATGTGTTCACCAACCCGAACATTGGGGAATTCCTCGGTCTTGTCAGGCCCACCGACGTGGTCGTCTACGGAGTCGCGCTCGATGTATGCGACGCGCACGCGATCGAAGGGTTCCTCCGTCTGGGGTCGTACAATATTTATCTTGTCGAGGATGCCGTCAAAGCCATCTACGAAGAGAAGGGGAAAGAGCTCCTCGAGGAGTGGTCCCGGCGCGGCGTCACCATGATCAAGACAACCGATGTCGAGAACGGATTCGAGCTGCTGGGGAAGAGGCCCTGAGCCGCAATCCGGCCCGGCCGGTTCCGCGTACCGACAGTTTTTGCAAATATCTGAAATAAGAAAACCAGTAATCGGTGTGTCGGGTTTCGTGCTTCACACACCGTATGACGAAGTTCCCATCCTAATTGAAAGGGATAACGATGGAATACCGAATTGAGAAAGACTCGCTGGGCGAACTGAAAGTCCCGGTGGATGCTTATTACGGAGTGCAGGTTCAAAGGGCGGTTGAAAATTTCCCCATAAGCGGTCTGAAGCCTCATCCCGACTGGGTGAAGGCGACCGTGCTTGTGAAGAAGGCCGCCGCGATCGTCAACAGCAAGCTGAAGCTTCTCGACAAAAAGAAGGCCGATGCCATTGTTAAAGCGTGCGATGAGGTCCTGAGCGGAAAATTCAGCGACCAGTTCGTCGTCGATGTTTTCCAGGCGGGCGCCGGTACCTCACATAACATGAACGCCAACGAGCTCCTTGCCAACCGCGCGATCGAAATACTCGGTGGAAAACGGGGAGATTACTCCGTTATAAACCCCAACGATGACGTCAACATGGCTCAGTCGACGAACGACGTGATCCCGGCCGTCATACGCGTTTCCGCGATTCTCCTTGTCGACAAGCTCCTCCCCGTGCTCGGCGAGTTGCAGGCGTCTTTCCAGCGGAAAGCCAAGGAGTTTGATCACGTGATAAAATCCGGAAGGACTCACCTGCAGGACGCGACCCCAATCAGGCTCGGCCAGGAATTTTCCGGCTACGCGGCCTGCGTGCAGGGGCATATGGAAAAGATAAAGCAGGTTCGCGAGGAACTCACATATCTCGGCATCGGCGGGACGGCGGTAGGGACCGGCGTTAATTCTGATCCGAAATACAGGGAGATGATGCCTAAAGAACTTGCAAACCTGACCGGAATCGCGTTCAAGCAGGCGAAGAACTACTTCGAGGCGATGCAGAGCATGGCGGGCGCGGTCTCTTTGAGCGGCTCGGTTCGCAACCTCGCGCTCGACATCACGAGGATCGCGAACGATCTCCGTCTCCTGAGCAGCGGCCCTCGGACCGGCTTTGCCGAGATCAAACTTCCGGCCGTCCAGCCGGGGTCCTCCATCATGCCCGGAAAGGTCAACCCGAGCATTCTCGAGATGGTCAACATGGTGTCATACCAGGTTATCGGTCTCGACACTACTGTTGCTTACGCGACGCAGGCGGGACAGCTTGAGTTGAACGTGATGATGCCGGTCATCGGCTTCAACCTTACGTTTGCGCTGGAGATATACAGGAACGCCATGCATGTCCTCCGCGTCAAGTGTGTCGACGGCATAGAAGCCGACGAAGCGATATGCAGGGATTTCGCCGAAAAGAGCGTGAGCATCGTGACTGCGCTGACACCACACATCGGCTACGCCAAGGCCGCGGAGGTTGTGAAGGAAGCTGTGGGGAAGAACAAAACGGTCAGGGCCGTACTCCTGGAAAAGAAGCTCGTGGAGGAAAAGCTCCTGAACGAGATTCTCGATGCGTACAAACTGACGGAAGTCGGAAGGCATTAATCGCTGTGATGTGACCGTCACCTGCAAGGTTGGCGGTCACTGACCTTTAATAAAAAAGTCCGCCGCCGGCGGACTTTTTACTCAAGGGGCAAAAGAAGAGAGAGGATTACTCTTTCTTCGTTGTTTTCTTTTTCATCATCGTCTTCGACTTCATCTCGTGTCTCTTCACCGTGCTCTTCTTCGACATCATCTCGTGCTTCTTCATGCCGCCCTTCTTCATCGACATCTTCTTCTTGCTCTCACGGGACTTGCTCCATTTCTTCGCGGTCTTCTTCTTATCCATCTTCATGCTCTTCCCGTGAGCCATCATCTTCTTGTCGGTCTTCTTCGACATCTCCGTCTTGGTCTCTTTCTTCACCTGCTTTTTCACAGGCTGAGCATTGACTGAGCCGAGAGCTACGAAAGACGCGAGCAGCATCACTAAAGCCAGTTTCTTCATGGTACTTCACCTCCTTTTAGTTTTTGTCCGGTAAACATACTTAACGGGCGCTGTGGGAGGCAATGAAATAGAGATTAAAAAGTTTTAATTTTTGGACACTGCCGGAAGAATAACGGTAAATCTGCTTCCAGATCCCACCTGGCTTTCTGCGAGAAGCCTGCCTCCGTGCGCTTCGGCCACCCATTTTGAAATGGACAATCCCAGGCCCAGCACGTCGGGAAGCCTGCTCCTGCTTTTATCGACCCTGTAGAAGCGGTCGAAAATCCTCTTGATATCACTCGGCGGAATGCCGATTCCGGTATCCTCCACCGTGAAATTGGCCTCGCCATTGAGTCTCTGAAGTGAAAGAGTGACCCGGCCGCCTTCAGGCGTGTATTTGATCGCATTGTCTACC
>VFSW01008539.1_pt1 | contig 14701 bp, 19 predicted proteins | sample 5358111 | NCBI WGS metagenome assembly VFSW01 (sample SAMN11554181, study PRJNA540505) | mine drainage metagenome | isolation source: sediment from site ElyBrook_90M | place: USA: Ely Copper Mine, Vershire, VT | collected 2017 | reverse complement strand
CATGAACTGGTCGGGGTGAGAGGATTCGAACCTCCGGCCTCTGCGTCCCGAACGCAGCGCTCCACCAGGCTGAGCTACACCCCGCTTTAATTTTTTCAGTAACTTCGCATTACCGCAAAGTCTGCCAATTGTAACAAAGATTCCTTGTATTTTGAAGGCGGCAGATGCGAAATCGCCTCGCACGCCACTTGGGCCTCAGCCTTCGCATGGCTTTTCGCGTAGTCCAGCGCACCCGTATCACGGATTGCGGCCATCACCGCATCCAGTTCGCTCAAGCCGCCATGCTCGATCGCCCTGCGGATCACCTCTGCTTGCTGCGGCGTGCCGTTTTTCATGGCATAGATCAGGGGCAGCGTAGGTTTTCCCTCGGCCAGATCATCACCGACGTTCTTGCCGGTTTCGGCGTGGTCGCCGGAATAATCCAGCACGTCGTCGATGAGTTGAAAAGCCGTGCCCATGCGCATTCCATAGACTGCCATGGCCTCCTCGTCGGCCATGGAAGCATTGCCTAGAACCGCACCGAGACGGGTGGCGGCCTCGAACAGCTTGGCGGTTTTGTAGTGAATCACCTGGAGATAGCGCGCCTCGTCGATGTCCGCGTCATTACAGTTCAGCAACTGCAGCACTTCGCCCTCGGCGATGACGTTGGTGGCGTCAGCCAGCACTTCCATCACGCGCATGCTGCCCGCCCCGACCATCATCTGAAAAGCCCTGGAATAGAGGAAGTCGCCAACGAGAACGCTGGCGGCGTTGCCGAACAGGGCATTGGCCGTGGCGTTGCCGCGCCGCAGGTTCGATTCGTCCACCACGTCGTCATGCAGCAAGGTGGCGGTATGAATGAATTCGACCACTGCGGCCAGGACGTGATGATAGCCGCCGGAATAGCCGAACGCGCCCGCCGACAGCAGCACCAGCGCGGGGCGCAGACGCTTGCCGCCACTATTGATGATGTATTCGCTGATCTGGCGGATCAGCACGACTTCGGAATAGAGCCGCTTGCGGATGACTTCATCCACGGTTAGCATGTCCGACTCGATGGGACTACGAATGGCTTCCAGCGACACAGAAAATCCAAGGGTTGGGTGAAAAAGGGCTAATGGTAGGAACGAGGACGATTCGGTGTCAAGTTTTTCCAGCCCTGCCCCTGATTCCTAAACAATATTTAACCCTCGCCACGAAATTCTGGTACAATCGCGTTCCTTTTTAAAAGCTAAGTGTGGAGCTCAATATGTACGCGGTCATAAAAACCGGTGGCAAGCAGTATCGCGTTGCCCCTGGCGAAAAATTGAAAATAGAACAGATACCGGCAGACATTGGCAGCGAAATCGTACTGGATCAGATATTAATGGTTGCAGACGGTGAAGCGGTCACGGTAGGGACGCCCCTGATAATCGGCGCTACGGTCAAGGCGACGGTAGTCGCGCATGGTCGCGGCGATAAGGTGCAGATTTTTAAAATGCGTCGTCGCAAGCACTACCAGAAACATCAAGGGCACCGTCAGAACTATACCGAGATCCGCATTGACGGCATCGCGGCGCTAGTCTAGGAGAATTAACCATGGCACATAAAAAAGCAGGCGGCAGTGTACGCAACGGTCGCGACTCTCATTCCAAGCGTCTGGGCGTGAAGCGCTACGGCGGCGAACTGGTTTCCGCCGGCAGCATCATCGTGCGTCAGCGCGGCACCCAGATGTATGCCGGCGACAACGTCGGCATGGGCAAGGATCACACCTTGTTCGCCAAGGTGTCCGGCACCATCAGCTTCGCCATCAAAGGCGCGGCAAAGCATCAAGTGGTTACCATCACCCCGGCTTAAACCCGCCGGAAAGTGGAGCCTTTAGGCCCTATCAAACGATAGGGCTTTTTTATTTTGAGTCATCAGTTGTCAGTTCTCGGAAAAAGCCGGTGAAGCCGTACAATCCGAGACTGAATACTGACCACTGAATACTGACTACTGCATATGAAATTCATTGACGAAGCAAAAATCGAAGTCCATGCCGGTGACGGCGGCAACGGCTCGGCCAGCTTCAGGCGAGAGAAGTACATCGACAAGGGTGGGCCGAACGGCGGTGATGGCGGTCGCGGCGGCAGCATTTATGCGATTGCCGACCGCAATATCAACACCCTGGTGGACTATCGTTTTGCCCGCATCCACCGCGCTGAGAAGGGCGAAAACGGGCAGGGATCGGATTGCTACGGCAAAGGCGGCGAAGATATGGTTCTGCGCGTGCCGGTCGGCACCGTCATCACCGACTTCAACACCAATGAAACCATCGCCGACCTCGCGCGGGACGGCGAAAAATCTCTGATCGCCAAGGGCGGCAAGGGCGGTCTCGGCAACCTGCACTTCAAGTCCAGCACCAACCGGGCGCCGCGCCAGTTCACGCACGGCGAACTGGGTGAAGTACGGGAGCTCAAAATGGAACTCAAGGTGCTGGCCGACGTCGGGCTGCTGGGCATGCCCAATGCCGGGAAGTCCACGTTCATCCGCGCCGTTTCGGCGGCCAAGCCGAAAGTGGCGGACTACCCCTTCACCACGCTGCACCCCAACCTCGGCGTGGTGCGCGTGGAGCACGACAAGAGCTTCGTCATTGCCGACATTCCGGGCCTGATCGAGGGTGCTGCCGAAGGCGCCGGCCTCGGTCACCAGTTCCTGCGCCATCTGGCGCGCACCAGATTGCTGCTGCACCTGGTCGATATCGCCCCCTACGACGAAACCGTCAACCCGGTGGCAGAAGCTCATGCGATTGTCAACGAACTGAAGAAATACGACGAATCGCTCTACCAGAAGCCGCGCTGGCTGCTGCTGAACAAGATGGACATGCTGCCCGCAGACGAACGCGACCCGTGCCGACAGCAGTTCCTCAAGGACTTTGGCTGGGACGGGAAATGTTTTATCATTTCCGCCCTCACCGGGGAAGGCTGCAAGGAAGTGGTCTACGCCATCATGGAGTTTCTCGACCAGAACCGACCGGTTGAGGAACCCGCAGAGGATACGCAGGAAGCACAGTCTTGAGTTCCGTCATCGCCAACAGCAAACGCCTCGTCATCAAAGTCGGCAGCAGCCTGGTCACCAACAGCGGCACCGGCCTCGACCATGAGGCCATCGCCACTTGGGCGGCGCAGATTGCCGCCCTCAAAGCCATGGGGCGCGAAGTGGTGCTGGTCTCTTCCGGCGCGATCGCCGAGGGGATGCAACGCCTCGGCTGGAAAAAGCGCCCCAGCGCCGTGCATGAACTGCAAGCCGCAGCCGCAGTGGGCCAGATGGGGCTGGTGCAGGTCTATGAAACCTGCTTCCGCAAGCATGGCCTGCACACCGCACAAATCCTGCTGACCCACGACGACCTCGCCGACCGCAAGCGCTATCTCAACGCCCGCTCCACCCTGCGCACCCTGCTCGAACTGAACGTCATCCCGATCATCAACGAAAACGACACCGTAATCACCGAGGAAATCCGCTTCGGCGACAACGACACCCTGGCGGCTCTGGTCACCAACCTGATCGATGCGGATGCGCTGGTCATCCTGACCGACCAGACCGGCCTGTATTCCGCCGATCCGCGCAAGGATCCTACAGCCACGCTGGTGGGCGAAGCGTGCGCCGGCGACCCGACGCTGGAAACCATGGCGGGTGGAGCCGGTAGCGATATCGGTCGCGGCGGCATGCTGACTAAAATTCTCGCCGCCAAGCGTGCATCTCGCAGCGGCGCCCATACCGTGATTGCCTGGGGACGCGAGCCGGACGTGCTGATCCGTATTGCCCAAGGTGAAGCTATCGGCACCCGGCTGATTGCCGGAAAAATGAAGACCGCAGCACGCAAGCAATGGCTCGCCGACCACCTCCAAGTTGGCGGCAGACTCACGCTCGACAATGGCGCGGTCAATGCCCTGCGCAAGGAAGGCAAAAGCCTGCTACCGATCGGCGTGACCGCGATTAGCGGTGATTTCGAACGCGGCGAAGTGGTGACCTGCCTGGACGCCGAAGGCCGCGAAATTGCCCGTGGCCTGGCCAATTACAGCGCGCAGGAAACTCGACAAATCCTGCGCCATGCCAGTTCAGAGATCGAAGCCGTCCTGGGTTACGTGGACGAACCGGAATTGATCCATCGAGACAATTTAGTGCTGCTGTGAAAGAGCCACACTAAATTGCAGTGAAGGCTAACGTTAAGCCAGAGCTATGGCCTGAAGCCGCTCTTGAGCAAATCAACCGCTTCCTGCGGGTTTTTCACGATAATGCCGTCGGGACAGAAAAAATCGTCGTAAAGCACATGATGGTAACGGTTACGGTCCTGATAGCGGATCGGCTCCCACTTGGCGAAGCGCGCCCTTGACCAGGTTCCTTCCTTGCGCCCGAAAGCGTAAAGCTTCCTTTCGCGACTCGCGCAGCGGATCCCCTCGAAGCTCACATTGACCGCACCCGCCGAAGATTTGACGATCATCGTGTAGCGCACCACGCCGTCCTCACCCGTGCTGATGGAAGCGGCATCGACAAAGAACTTGTTATCAGTGGCCGCGCTAACGAATAGCGGCAGCAGGTTTTCTTCCTTCGGATAAGGCGGGAGTTGGACCGGCATCTCGTCCGACGGCTTTTCCCCACCAGATTCGAATTTCCCCCCCTCGGCGGATGCCATCAGGGGAAGCAGCAAGGAAAACAGCACAAGAATCTTTTTCATAGGTTAAAAGCAGCGTCTCAGAAGCCGAAATGATACCCCGTAACACCGCCCGCCGCACGGCTCTCTCCGATTCTTCCCTGTCACATATACACGTGCTCCCGCGTCAGCGGGTAGGTACGGTACCGTTCTCCAGCGGTTTGGCGGCAAGCGCCTGGAGCGCGGAAAGTTTATTCTAATTTATTGAGGAAGCCGGCCAACTCGTTGAGCGCCGAGCGGTATACGGCGCGCTTGAATTCGATCACCGATTCCAACGGCACCCAGTAATGGTGCCATCGCCAGGCATCGAACTCGGGATGCGACGACGCGCGCAACGATACATCGCTGTCGCGCCCGGTCAAACGCAAGAGAAACCAGATCTGCTTCTGGCCCTTGTAACTGCCGCGCCACTCCCGCCGCACCCAGTTCTGCGGCACATCGTAGCGCAACCAGTCCCTGGTGCGTCCGATGATCTTCACGTGCTGCGGTTGCAGCCCGACTTCTTCCTCCAGCTCCCGAAACATGGCCTGCTCGGGGGATTCCCCGGCCTTGATGCCGCCCTGCGGAAACTGCCAGGAATGCTCCTTGATACGCTTGCCCCAGAAAACCTCATTTTTTGCATTGCATAGAATGATGCCGACATTGGGGCGATAACCGTCCCGGTCTATCATTTGTGAAACACCTCGAATCCGTTAAGTTAACGTAATTTTTTCACATTTCACCCGGCAATGAAAGCCAAATAACGCGTGTGTCACAAATGAAACATCCCGGCTAAATAAGTAAACGCTTTTCGGTGTGGGCATTGAGGCTGCGCAAACCTTCCACGAACTTGAGAAATTCCAGTCCATACGCCTGCTCCAATTCTCTGGCACGCTGGCGCAAATCGTCCCAGCGCGGATTGCCGGGGCTGCGCTTAAAACCGAACACGACCATGTTGCCGTGCTTTTCCGTAGGCAGGCACAACGTCAGGCCGTTGAAACTGGTCTCGATACGCTGCAAGTAAGCATCGAAATTCTTGTCGCTGCCCCACAGGTTGACCGCCAATATCCCCCCTTCACTCAATGCGGCGGAACTATCGTCGTAGTAACGCTGGGTAACCAGTGTATCGGCCAGCGAAACGCCGTCAAAACCATCCACCATCAGCACGTCGGCGCTATCTGGATGATCAGCCACATACTGGCCGCCTTCGGCGATCACCACCTCGAATCTTTCATCTTCCGGCGGGAGATGAAAATAGGCGCGCGCAGCAGCCGCCACCTGCGAGTTCAGTTCCACCGCCGCGATGCGTGTGGCCGACATGTGGTGATAGACAAATTTGGCCAGCGACCCCCCTCCCAACCCAACCATCAGGAAGTTCACGGGTTCCGGATTGAACAGCAGAAAACCCATCATGCTGCGGGTGTAGGCAAGTTCAAGCTCGTTGGGCGCGCTGATGCGCATAGAACTCTGTACCGTCTGGCTGCCCAGATGCAGCGAACGAACGCCGTCGCGTTCGCTGACGTCCACCACATCGCCTGCGGCGACCGCTTTATGAATACGACGACCAAAGAAAAGCCCCACGTTACTCCTTATCCAGCTTGATCTGGCGCAGATCCTTGAAGAACTCGCTGTACACGCGGTTCAAGGCGGTTTCCATGGCGACAACGAAACCTGCCATGCTGGCATCCGTTGTCACTTCGCTGGCCGTATAGATTTGTTGCCACAACATCCGGTTCTTTTTTTCCAAGCGCAATTCAAGTGCCACCGAGGCCCTGATCTGACTGGCCGCAACGATTTTGTCGAAACGCACGATCCGGCCAGAAACTGCGTAGGCCGTCTCGGCACTCGGTCCGTCCAGCCGGACCACAGACGCCACGCCGTCCTGGCGCAAGCGCCCGGCGAGATACTCCTGCACCAGCCGCGGCGGCGAGTATAGCCAATGATGATAATGGTATTGTTGCAATTGCAGTTGCCGCTCGTCGCTATAAACGATGGCCCGCTCGGTGTATAGCCCGTCCGCACGCAATGGCCGCACCACCAGTTCGCCCTGTAGCAGGGTTGGCTGCACCAAGCGGGCTGGCGCTGGCGCAACCCGCAGGCGGTAATACTTGTGCTCAGGAACGGCGGGCAGGGTCTGGCAGCCCGAAGCAATCAGCACACCAAAAAACACAACAAGCAACGCACCCCTTTGCCAAATAAGATGTTTCATCAATGCTCCTCAATGTAATCTTTTGCTGGCTGGCCCTGGAAGATGAGCGCCGGATTCTGGCGCAATTGCCGGGTCAGCTCATTGGCATTGAGGCTGGCGCCCTCAAGATGGTGCAGTATCGTATTCACTCGCTGCAACGAGTCGCGCAGCTCACTGATTGTGGCCTCGATATCTGGCCGGTTTTTCGTCACTAGCCCATGCGTATCGCCCAACAATTGATCAAGCTGCTTGCGGGTATGCTCCAATTCCGTGGTCAAACGCAGGATATTGGCGGAGGACATGTCGGCATTTTTCAGCAACTCTGCAACATGACTACGATTTTCGCTGCCCAGTGTATTCTCGAGCGAGGAAGCGGTGGCATTGAGTTTTTTCAGTATGGACTGAAGCTGATTCATGCTTTCCGGCACGCTTTGCTCCAAGCTGCCGCCGATCCGCTCGACACGGCGGCTGATACTGTCGATCAGGGGCTTGGCGTCATTCCGGGTTAATTGCGAGAGCTGCTCGGTCAGGTTCGCCATGGCTTCGAACAGGTTGGCCGATTCCATTCCAGCGATTTCGCCGCCTGGCTTGAGCAACCGACTATCGCTACCTTCCCGGATTTCAACCAGCATTCCGGAAAGCAGGCCGGATGAACTAATCGTGGCTTGGCTATCGACCGGTACACTCCATCCTTGCCTGAGTTCTAGCGCAAGCCGGTAATAGGTTCTGCCCTGTTTGTGGGTCGGCTCTATGGCCTCAACATGCCCCAGCTCAAAGCCCTGATAGGTTACTGACGAGCCTGGCTTGATACCGGAAACATTCCTGAAATGCGTGTAATACACATCGCTTTTCTGGTTGTCGCCACTGATGCGCAGCAAGACGTAGAGCAGCACCCCCAGCATAATCAGCACAAAAGAACCGACCGCAAAATAATTGATGTTATCGCGTTTCACCCTGGCTCCCTTACAGTTCGTCAGTCAGTCTGGCCAAATACTCTTCCGCATTCGCCTGCTCATCGCGGGGGCGGCGGTTGAGCAGGTTCTGGATGCGTTCGTTATCGGCGCTACGTACCGCCGCCACCGTATCGCACATCAAAATGTTACCCTGATCAAGCACGGTGATCCGGTCGGCGATCTTGAACGCGCTTTCCAGGTCATGGGTCACCACCACAATACTCATGTTCATGGCATCGCGCAGCCGCAGGATCAATTCGTCGAGCTCCGCCGAAACCACTGGATCGAGGCCTGCGGACGGCTCGTCGAAAAACAGCAGCTTGGGGTCCATGACGATGGCCCGCGCCAGCGCGGCACGCTTGACCATGCCCCCGGACAACTCCGATGGCATGAGGTTTCCGAAACCGGCCAGATTGACCAGTTCCAGCTTCATCCGGCCAATAATGCGGATGGTGCTCGGGTCGAGGTCGGTATGCTCGGTCAGCGGCAACTCGACATTCTCACCGACTGTCATGGAATTGAACAGCGCCCCCCCCTGAAAAGACACGCCGATGCTCTTGCGCAAATCCACCATTTGCCGCGCCGTCATGCGGGTAATATCCTGGCCAAGCAGGCGGATGCTGCCCGACGTTGGCGGATTAAGGCCCAGCAAATGTCGCAGCAAAGTGCTTTTTCCGGAACCGCTTCCACCCATGATCACCATGATCTCGCCGGCATTGACGCTGAAATTGATGTTGTGCAGAATCTCGCGCTTGCCATAGCGCACCACCAGGTTCTTCACTTCGATGACCGGTTTCTCGGAAGCATTCAGTGCCATGTCAACGGCTCAGCAAATAGGTGAACAAGGCATCGATCAGGATGATATAGACGATGGACATTACCACCGAACGGGTCGTCGCGCGCCCCACCCCCTCCGCGCCGGCCTTGACCGTGAAACCGTTGCTCGCCGCCACCAGGGCGATGGTCGCGGCAAACACCAGGCTCTTGATCAGGCCCTGCATGATGTCGGCTGATTCCAGAGCGGCGAAAGTGCGGTCAAAGAAAATCGGCACCGGCAAATTGAGCATCAGCGAGCAATAGATCGCCCCCCCCAGCAGCGCCGCGATATTGGCGAGCACCGTCAACATGGGCAAGGTCAGCAACAGCGCGACGAGCAGCGGGGCGACCAGATAGCGCACCGGGTTGATGCCGATGACGCGTAGCGCGTCGATTTCCTGAGACACCTGCATGGTCCCGATGCGCGCCGCCACCGCCGAGGCGGTGCGTCCGGCGACGAAAATACCCGCAATCAGCGGCGCAAACTCTCGCGTCACCGACAGAGAGATGCCGAGCACCACCTGCGACTCGGCGCCGAACGTGCGCAAGGTGTTGATGCCCTGGATTGCCAGCATGGCGCCGGTTGCGAAACACGCAATCAGTATAATCGGCACCGCACGCACGCCGACCGCCATGCCCTCGGCGAACACCGCGCGCAGGCGCACCGGTTGTTTCAGCCAGGCACCGAAAAAAATCCAGTACAGACTCTCCCCCAGCAAGGAAAAAATGTAGCCCGCCTCCTCGACTGCGGCCACTGCTCGCCGGCCAACGCCGTCTACCGCAACGGTCAGCCACTTAAAGTTCATAGCGAATAACCATGAACGTTTCCACTAAGCAAGAGCGTCTTCCAGGGTGTTGTGAATCGTAAACACCCGGTCGAGGCGGGCGAGCCGCAGTACGTTCATCACCGATTGGCTCGGCCCGGCCAGGGCAAAGTCGAGTTTACGCTTCTTCGCCAATTGCAAGCCTTCGACCAGGCTCGCCACGCCGGAACTGTCCATGTAGATCACTCCTGACAACTCAACCAGCATCGGCCTGTTCTGTTCAAGCTGGGCCAGAATAAGCTTGCGCGCCAAGGGTGAATGAGCCATGTCCACATTGCCCTTCAACATCAGCACGGCGAACTTCCCCTCGTTCCTGACTTCATGTTCCATGAGTAGCTTTCCCCTGTTCAAGTCGTTTCAGCATTCTTAGCCGGTTACCGAAACCCTGCGGGGGCTCGACAAATACCACTTCATCCATGATGCTGCGAATAAAATGCACGCCCAGACCGCCGGGGCGAATCTCGTCCAGAGGACGCGGTTTGAGATCCTCCAGCTTGACCGGCGCCGCCCGGTCGAGCAGGTCGAATGCCAGATCATCTCCCTCCCGGCAGATGCGCAAACACATTTCCTGGCCCTCGGAGAAGAGGTAACCATGCTGAATCACGTTCATGCACGCCTCATTGATGGCAATCACCAGATTTTCCACGATGGCGTCATTACATCCAGCGAGCTTCGACGCCTCACGCACGAGAGCGCGCACCAGCGCCAGATGCTCAGGTTGGGCCGGCAACCTCAATTCCACAATCAGTTGCGGCTCACTCATGACCCCACCACCATCACCGTAATATCGTCATGCAGCGCCTCGCCGGTTGCCTGCAAGCGCGCCACCAGACTTTCAAGCCGGGATGCGGGCGGCAAGTGCGCCAGACGCTGAATCATATCCCGCACGCCATCGTCACCTAATTGACCGCCATCTTCAAGCCGGCCTTCGGTCAGACCGTCGCTAAAAACATACAGGCTGCCCGCGCCCAGTGACAGGGCCTGTTCCGAATAGGCCATACCCGCAACAATGCCGAGCGGCGGTTCGAGAGCCTCGAACTCGCTGAACAGGCCATCCACATCACGAAACAGGGGCGGCTGGTGGCCGGCATTGGCGAACACCACCCGGCGCTGCACCGGGTCGAAAATTCCCGCCACCATGGTGACGAACATGCCGTTAATCGCGGTCTCGGTCACTTCCTCATTGATTGCGGCAAGCAAGCCTCCAGGCTGGTGCATGGTTTTCGCCAGGCAGTTGAACAGGCTGATGGTCTTCGCCATCAGCAATGAAGCATTCATGCCCTTGCCCGACACATCGCCGAGGCAGAAGCAGACCCGCCCGTCGACCAGCTCGAGGAAGTGGTAAAAATCGCCCGACATCTCCAGTGCCGGCAGGTTCACGCCATGAACCGGAAAATCTTCAGGTGGTAATGGTGGCAGCAGGCTGCGCTGGATTTCCGCAGCGAGTTCAATTTCCTTCTTCATCCGCTCCTGCTCGACCAGGGCGGCGGCCATGCGCGCATTGTGGATCGCCAGTGCCGCCAGGGAGGCCAGCGCCACCAGAAAATTCGCATCGTCGGAAGAGAACAGGCCATCCGCCGATTTCTTGTTGATGACCTCGATCGCTCCCAGCGGGTCGTCCTTGATCTGTAGTGGCGCACACAGGATGGAACGGGTAACGAATCCGGTCTGTCCATCGACAAAACCGGTGAAATCCTTGTCCTGCGACACGTCGCGCACCATCTGCAGGCTGTTGGTGGTGATCGTGTTGCCCACTATGCCATGATCCCTTTCCAGCTTCAGTCCGGTGATATCCAGCGGCCCGGCACATGCCTGGCAGACCAGGTGGCGCCCGTCCTCGTCAAGCAGGAAAATCGAACCCGCTTCGGCATCAAGGTATTGGAGTATGCGCTGGGTGCAATTCTGTAAGGTCTGGCCGAGATCCACGGTGGCGGCGAAATCCCAACCTATCGTGGCAATCAGTTCGATCTCGCCGCCGAAACAACCCCCATGACTATCAGGTGACGCCTGCCCAAGCGGCGCGTTCAAAATTCCAGCTCCACCGACTCGTCGATCGAAGCCTCGCGCAACAACACCATGAACAACGCCAGGATGACCGGGCCAATAATCAGGCCGAGTATACCCATCGCTGCAATTCCGCCGAAGATGCCGAACAAAATGGCGAGAAAAGGCAGTGCGGTGGAACCCTTGATCAGGCGGGGGCGCAACATATAGTCCGCCAGTATCAGCACGGTGGAGCCCAGAACAAAAACAAATGCGCCGCTCAGCGGCGAACCCTGGGCCACCAGGAAAGTACCGACCAGACCCAGCAGCAAAGGACCGGCCAGAGGCACCAAGGCAAGCACCGCAGTGAGCGCGCCCAGCAGCACGGCAGAACGCACCCCGGTGATCGCCAGGATCAGACTGATGAGCACGCCTTCCGCCAGCCCGACCAGCACCAGACCGTTGACGGCGGAACGTACCGCCGGCGGAATATGGTAAATGTAGGAAGGCCAGCGGCTCTTCAGCCACTTGAAGCCGATAAAGCTGATACGGGTGATCAGGCGATCTCCCTCCAGATAAAAGAAGAACAGCACCCACAGCGCGAAGAACAGCATCGCCACCCGCGAAGCCATCTCCACCAGCCCCGATTGGACCAAGCTCTGAAGATAGCCAAGCCTGGCCGGGAACAGGTCGGTCAGCTGGTTGGGAGAACCCAGATATTGCTGCCATTTTGCAGTAAGCAACTCGCCCGCCAGAGGGACGTTGCCGAGCCACGATGGCTGGGCCGCGCCGCTTTCGTTGGCATGGATCAGGAAGCTGACGATGGAACGGACATCCTCGGCGGCATAGACCAACAGCACGATCATCGGCACTACCAGCGCCAGCGCCACCACCATCGTCGAACACCCCGCCGCCAGCGCTCCCCTACCATTGAGCCGGGCTCTGATTTTGAGGTGCATCGGCCAGGTGGTGATAACGATGACTGCCGCCCACACTAGCGAAAGCAGGAAGGGTTGCAGGACAATGAATGTTGCAAGAAGAATGAGGCAGGAAAACAGAACGCTGACCAGCGTGAAGTATTGATCTCTCATCGGGAAAATGCCGCAGGCAACCCTCAGTGCCGCTTACCTGCCGCTGCTGTAGCCCCCCGGTATAAACGCCATAGTATCCAGCCTCGCTTAAGCCATTTCAGAGTGTGGAACGGACGAACCACCGCGAGCATGGCGCCCATACCGGCCACAAGTACCTTGTGCCTTTTTGCAAAACGCCATACCGCCACTCCCCGGTCGGCCATCGCAAGCGGAGCGCGCCAGGCGAGGCAGGCTCCGGCCAGTTCGGCGCGCTGCGCGGCGCTACGTTCTACCAGCTCGGCGCGACGCTTGGCGATCCTGACAAACTGCTGTTTGGCGTCCATCAGGGCGACAACTGCCGATGGTCTTTGTCGAGTTCAGCCAGGCTGGCGGCGAACAAACCGCTGCCCGCAAGAGCGCAGGCGCGAAACCGCAAGACGGCATAAGCGCCCATACCGAGGAACAGCACGGCAAAACCTCCGAGCACGACCAGGCGATGACTGTCCCAAAACAGGACCGTGAAAAACACGGCAAGAAATATTGCGCCGACAACCAAGCCAAACAGCGCAACGAAGCCAAACACCAGAAGTTGGCCGAGGCGGATTTTTTCCTCGGCAACCTCGTTGGCTAGAAGTTCCAGTCGAGTGCGCGCAACCGCAACCGCAGTGGCGGCAAAATTGCGCAAGGAGGCGAACAACCCTGCGGAACCGCTCCGACCTGCCTCTTCGTTTTCCGTCATGACGGCACGAAGGTCAGCGACGCGCGATCAGGACACCAATCACCAGCCCGACACAGGCGGAAATACCTACTGCCTTCCACGGATTGTCATGCACATACTGATCGGTGACACGGGCAGCCTGCTTGGTTTTGTCTACAATCGCCGCTTCAGCCCGCGCCAGCTGCACTTTTGCTTCAGCCAGACTGGACTGGATTTTTTCGCGCGCCACCACCACCTTTTCACCCGCATCGCTGGCGGTCGCCCTGAGCAGCGCTTCTGCATCAGCCACCACCACTTTAAAATCCGCAACCAACTTTTCCTTGTTTACATCTATTGCTTCATCGGCTTCGCTGAACATGATAATTTCCTTTTTCTTGTTAATCGGCAAGCAGCAATTTATAGGCTACTGCTATTTTCAGTCTAAATCAATCCGATAGATGCCTTGTTTTCAGTTAAAATTGCGCATTCGGAATTTGATTACGGGAATCCCCATGCGTGTCTCACAATTTTTCTTGTCCACCCTCAAGGAAGCACCCGCCGAAGCAGAGTTGGTCAGCCACAAACTGATGCTCCGCGCCGGCCTGATCAAGCGCATCGGCAGCGGCCTGTATACCTGGATGCCGCTCGGCCTCAGGGTGCTGCGCAAGGTCGAAAACATCGTGCGCGAGGAAATGGACAAGAGCGGCGCAGTCGAACTACTGTTGCCGGCTGTAGTTCCTGCCGAGCTATGGCAGGAAACTGGGCGATGGGACGTGTTCGGCCCGCAGATGTTGAAGATCCAGGACCGCCATGGGCGCGACTTCTGCTTCGGACCGACCCACGAAGAGGTGATCACCGATGTCGCGCGGCGCGAAATCAAGAGCTACCGCCAGCTGCCGGTGAACTTCTACCAGATTCAAACCAAGTTTCGCGACGAAATCCGCCCGCGTTTCGGCGTGATGCGCGCACGCGAGTTCGTGATGAAGGACGCCTATTCCTTCCACGCCAACTTCGCCAGCCTGGAACAGACCTACCAGGTGATGCATGACTGCTACAGCCGCATTTTCACCCGGCTGGGATTAAAATTCCGCGCCGTGGCGGCGGATACCGGCGCGATCGGCGGCACGGGCTCGCACGAGTTTCACGTACTGGCCGATTCCGGCGAGGACGCCATCGCCTTCTGCCCGAGCTCCGACTATGCCGCCAACATAGAGCTGGCCGAAGCGGTTTCCCCCACAACTCCGCGCCTTGCACCGACCGAAGCGATGCAAAAAGTCGCCACGCCTGGCAAACACAGCATCGAGGAAGTGTGCGAATTCCTTAAAATTCCCGCACACCGGGTAGTTAAAACACTGCTGATGGAAGGCCGCGACGGCGATGTAGTGGCTCTGCTGCTGCGCGGCGATCACCAGCTCAACGAGGTCAAGGCCGGCAAGCTGCTCCAGCTTGCCCAACCGCTGCGCTTTGCCGCCGACGCACAAATTCTTGTCGCCGCCGGTTGCAATGCCGGCTCGCTTGGTCCTATCGGCCTTAATGTCACCCT
>VFSW01008538.1_pt1 | contig 14701 bp, 9 predicted proteins | sample 5358111 | NCBI WGS metagenome assembly VFSW01 (sample SAMN11554181, study PRJNA540505) | mine drainage metagenome | isolation source: sediment from site ElyBrook_90M | place: USA: Ely Copper Mine, Vershire, VT | collected 2017 | reverse complement strand
ACGTTCGGGACGTAGGAGTCGCAGGTTCAAATCCTGTCACCCCGACCATTGATTTGCATGGCTTTTTCCCTCCCTCGTGGGGTCAAACCGGCCCATTGGTAACAAGTTATGGCTGGTTTGGTAACATCTTTGGCAACAACTTTCCGGCATCGCCCGTTGACTGCATTGCTCCGTCAAGCGAATCGAGCAATGGATCGCTGAGATAGCCCATCCTTCACGAATCTCGTTTCGATAATCTACTTCGTTAGATTCGATAACGAGGCGGCCTATCATGCGTTGAACAACGGGGCGCGTTGTCGGCGTCGGCGATCATCGCTGTGTAACGGCCGTTAAGCGAAGCCTTATCGTGCGTCATAACGACCTGGCTTTTGGATATCTCTTCTAGAGCGGTAAACCAACCACAACCCCGCAGAGCAATCTGCGCCACATTGCCTGCACAAGCGCAGCAACAGTCGGAAGTTGAACTCCCCGCCTCTCGGGTTTTGAGCATTGCTAAGGCAATTATTTTGGCTTTGCGGGCTTACTGCGTTTCGCGGCCTTCGTGGGCTTCTTACGCCTGGTCGTCTCCCCGCGCTTCGCGGCCTTTTTAGGTCTGCTTTTCTTGGGCTTGGATTTGGCCGTGGACACTTTCTTTCTCTTCCGTTTCGATCCGCTGACCGGCTTCCGGCCACGCTTCCTGACCGGGCTAGTTTGAATGTCGGAGACGTCGAGCAGCGCAATGCGCGCTTGAGGAGCATCGGGTGCGATTGCTCCCGTTGCGTCAGCCATGCGCTGCAGGTGCTCGATAACTTGCGGAAAAGCCAGCATTCGACCCTTTGCGTTCCTCCAACCGCGCTTGCGAGCCTTTTGATGAACCATGAGTAGCACACCGTGATGGGCGTCCTGCGCACGCAAATATCGGCCGCCCAACTGCAAGTTGAGCGCATCTTCCAATTGCGGCAAGGACCAACTCTCGGCGACCTTGATTTCGATTGGCATGCTGGCGTTCGTATTGCGAGCCTGCAACCGAATGTCGGGCGTCTTGCCCTCGACCACTTCAGGTTCTCGTTCCACTGAGTAGGCGCGGCCTTGTTTCAGGCGCAGGCGATCGGCCACCCAAATTTGCACGGCGGATTCAGGCCGCATCTTCTTAAACTCGCGGCCTTGTGCGAAATCATCGTGATGCAGGGCATACTGCATATCCGATACCCTACGTAGTGCGACTCGTTGCAGATCGATCGACGTATTGGGCGCAGCGTCAAATGCGGTTTCCATCGCGTGTGCCTCCCCCGGGAGCCACGGTGAGTGCTCGGCATCATTGGCCGCCCTGGTGAACGCCATATTCTGGAGGTGATCCGGGGAGACAGGAAATCCCGGCTGTCGCGCCAGGCGATGTAGATACTCGAAGGTTGCTCGCCCGGGTGTCTCGTAGAGTCGATTGAAGAGCGCATTACGCGCGCTTTGAGCCGCGTCGCGAGGGTCGGGAGAAAACACTTTGCCGTCGTCACGTTGGTTATCGTCTTCGACCCGAATCGTGCGAAAGGCTATGTCCACGAGTCGCTCAAGTACAGTGAACGGAAACTCCGATACGGTAGGCTCTCGACCTGTCATTCGATCGCCAAACAGCCCCGGCAACGTGTGTTGGACCAACACGGTTTGGGCTTCGGGCGCGAGCGCATCGAGCTTGGCGAGGAATGCGTCGAGCGCAGTCGCTGGGTCGAATTTAAACGCCGCGATAAAATACCGCGCCGCGATATGAAGATCTTGAGATTGCGCCAATCGCGCAAGCGCAAAGTCGGTGAACTCTGCCTGCCGCGCTGTGAGACCGCGCGAAACAACAGTCAGTATCGACTCCAATGCCTTGGCCGGAATGTCGGTATGTGCCTGCAGCAGATCGAAAAGCGCTTCTGCGATACAGCGCGCCACGGCAGGCGATGCATTCTCGACATCATCCAAGGTGCCGTGATGCGGGCCGTTCACCGGCAGATCGATTTGCGCCAGGATTTCCGTCATCAAGACGGACCGCACTTCCGCAGGAAAGGCGACGGTGAGCTTGTCGAACCAGATTGGAAAGCCTCCAATCTCGAGAACTCCAAGTTCGGCTGCCTTCTTGGCATCGGCGGCGGACAAACCAGCGGGCCAACCGGCGGTCTCTTTGGCCTCGACCGACACACCGCTGAGAGCCATGCAATCCACGTTGTTGACCACGTTTTGCCGATCGGACGCTCGCGAGCTTCGCAGGGTCGGCGTCCATTGGCGCCAGAAGCTGACCAGTGCGGCGCGAAACGCAGCGGTCAGCGCGGCCCCCAAGATCGGTTCCACCGAGCGCAGATCATCGATGGCATAGTGATTGCGGCGCTCATCGGTGTTACGGAGCAAGTCCCACAGGGAAAAGAGGCGACGGTCGACGTTCTCCGGCGTGGGTGGAGGTTGGCGGCCGAGGATGCCGGGATCGGCGCGCAACGTATCGAGAAACTCGGCCCAAGAACGGTCACGTTCGACCCGCGCCGACGCGGCCTCGCCCTGCACCCTTTCGAACTCCGCCCGGGATTCGAGTTCCTCCGCCGACGGCTCTCGCGGGGTGATCCAAAAATCCAATAGGCTGGCGAGCGCCGGCTCATCGGCCGTCGCGGCCCGAATGCTGGCTAAGAGCTCGACCTGCCGGTCATTCTGCACCCACATATCGATGATTACGCCAAGCGCCATTCGTCGATCGGATGCAGTTGCGTGGGTCTTCAGATCCTGCAGCAGCCAGTCCACATCGGTGATTGTAAGTCCCGGACTCCAGCCCACAATCTCAAGTTGCATGGCGCGCTGTAGCTCCTGGCCACGCAATGCGGGATGTCCGGTGAAGCGCTCGACCGCACGCCAAAACGCTGCGCGGCGCCGTTCCGGCGATGCGCGCAGTGCATCCATGAATTCCTTGCTTTCATCTGACGGGGCGCGGTAGCGCCGGCGCTCGCCGATCCGAAGCGCTGCGTCGATGGCGAGTTGTGGCGCCTCATTCGGGCCAGCCAACGTCAAAAGCGCATGCGCAGTCCCAATCAAGATCGGAAAGTATGCTTTCTCGGCGCTCGACTCCTCTGAGTACGGCGATTGGGGGCCGGTGCCCAGTTGCACGAGTAACCCGGTCAATAAAGTCTCCAGTTCCGCGCGCGTGCGCAAGCGCTCGGCCAATTTGGGGCCCTGAATCTGCATACCTAAGGATTCATCGCGAACGGCATCGCTCATGCCGCTCATAATGGTGAGCAATTCACTCACGGAAATCACGGCGGGAAACAAGTGATCGAGCGCTTCCCAGAGCACGCGGGCGGGCAGAGTCGCCGCCTCCGTCCTTATCTTGTTTGCGTACCGGGCTAAAGTCGCTGTATCCCCCGTTGCGGCGAGTGCCCGTCCGGCGAATACTAGGGTGTGCCGGTCAATATAGGATCCGAATAGGGCTCCGGCCGCGATATCAGCGAGTTCGCTTAAGCGACCGAGGCCAATCATTCGCAGCAACAGTTCGCGCACTTCCCTATGCGCCTTGTGCGCGGCCCACAGCGCGCGGATCTCGGTAGCCAAGTCCGGGGTGGAAAAGCGCCTTAGGGCATCTTGATCAAACTGCACGACGCGATCACCGCTCGCCCGCATATTATCGACCGTAAGTTTCAACGCCTGTATCCTGATCGACAGCGGGAGGCTCCCCGGATCACCTTGCGTCAGCAGCAATAGCGGCTCGCGCGCCAGGACTTCGCGAGCGACATCGGTGTCCCAGACGGCGAGCCAGGCCGCGGTCTGGCGCAGCGACGGCTTAATCAGTGATACCCCATAGGAGTCTGCAAATATTAAGTCCAGCAGATCCTTGAGCGGAGCGTCAGCTGCGCGTCGGCGCTTGAGCCAGCGGGCGGCGAGATATGAACGCACCTCCCCGAGATTGTCGTTGTGCAGTCGCACGCGCCCGAAGGTCCCCGGGTCGAACACCGGTCGCGTCAGCAGTCGGCCCCGATGTTGCGCGGACCAATCGGGGAGTACGTGGGCTGGGTCGAAATCGGGCGATGCTGCCAACGAAATCTCGGAGTCTGGGATCAAGAGCTTGTCTTGGCGCCCGAATATGAAAGCCGCGCCAATCCGCTCGAGCGCCAGCATGGCGCGATCTTCGGTAATGGGATCGCTTTGCGCACGAGACGCATTGGTCTCGCGCAAACGCTCGTTGATACTGGTTGCTAATACTTCCGCCAGCGGTCCGAAGCGCTCATGGCGGCGCCAATAGGCGACCAGCCATTCCAAATCCTTAGGCCGACTGGCCAGCGACCAAAGGTTCGCATCCTCAATCGCCGCCATGAAGGGATCGAGCGCCGTCACGCCCTTAGCATGGGCGAATCGTCGAACGCGCTCGGCGTCCAAGGGCGACATCAGCACGACCAAGGGCGCACTCAGTTTGTCATCCGGGGGTTTTTCGCGCCGTTCGCCCCGCAAGGTCTGAATGAGCAGCGCGTCGGGCGTCAATGCGGGTAACGCGCCAGCCTCGGGCGGCACGGCGAGAACATCCGCTACGCGGCTTAAGTCCGCGCGAAATTCCCAGTCGGTCAAACGCCCCGACAGGACCAAGTGGGCGCGCCGCGGCGCCACCTCAAATCCATCTTTGAGCTTGAAGAGCGCTGTTTCCAACTGAATCTTGTCGAGCTTGGCTTCGTCGATACTGTCGATAAGAAACCAGCCGCGTTGATCAGAAGCGCGCCATTGTTGCAAACGCGCTCGCGCAGGATTGTCAAGCGCCCCGTCCAGCCCCTGGCGCGCCACGTCTTGGACTGTGGCATAGAAGCCGAACTGGCCATTTGAGGTCACGTGCCGCGCCCGTGCTCTTAACTCTTCGGATTTCCCGCTGCCCGCCTCCGCCAACAAGACAACGCGTCGATGCTGCAATAATCGCGACCAGTCGAGTCCATTGCGGGTGTAGTGACGCAGCAACGCATATACTTCCGCCGCATCACTATCTTTCTCGCTCCAACGCAAGAACCTTCGATCTAGATCAATAAAGGACATGCGCTATTCTACTCTGGATGGATCTCTGGAACGTCACACAGATGCGAGCCCAATCGATGATCGGGATCGCGTTCCACAAGAACCATCATTGACTGGCACTTGGGGTCATTTTCGGTCATACGCGCGGCGACGAATTCAATGGACGACACGTTGGCATTTGATTGGGGCATCAACATTGTTGGTGTGTTGGACATCAACACCGATGTCTACCGTGCGTATCGAAGTAGAAACGAGCGGATCGCGGGCGCCAAGCGCATTGTCGAGTGCGCCGGAATCATTGTCAGCTTCAACGGGGATGGTCGCGACTTAGTTGAACTCTCCACAATACTGAGCCTGCCCGCCGTGGCGAGCTTGACTCTCAAAGGTACGCATCACGACATGATGCCGATCATTTCGGCGATCCGCTGGCCGCCGGATCCTGGTACGGCCCCGATCACTGGACCCAACCTCACGGAAACTTATCGGCATTACTTTGGCGAAGTTGTCCTCGTCCCACCCTCGCACGTGACCGAGCAATACGAGATCTCAAATTGGCTCGACTGCAAAATGGCTGCCGACCTGTGGAATCGGTGGCAGCGAGGCGAGCTAACCCAATGAAAAACTCTCGTAAGACACGAAACTAAAATTGACGGCTTGTATTGCCCGTTTCGCGAAAATCCACCGATCGCCGGCAATCAAGCGCGCTTGCCTCTCCAGAGCAAGAATTCGCAATCTGACAGTTTCTCAACCATCCAAGATTGCAGGTCTATGGCAACCGCTTTGGCAAACTGCGTGTCCTGATTGTTCCATTCGTGACGAAGGAGCAATGCCTTCACGGTTTTACCCACCTGCGCGTTCAATTCAATGCCTAGCTGCTCTGCCTTTGCGATCTGGGAGCCAATCCCACGCCAGCGATCGATCGGAATGTAGTAAACCACCTTGCCTTCAGGCGACAGTTGGATGTGATCGTGCCACACCGTGACCACAAGCGCTCCGTCTTTCGATTTGTATGCCCATTCGACGGACCGCTTTGCCGATGCATCAACACCCAATTTTCGCAGTGCTTCGTACATAGCAAGCTTTGGCGCATTCGCGAAGATATCCCGAATGACGCTGGGAATGCTCTCCCACCGGTCCCGCGCAATAGTTTTGCGCTCCGCGGGCGTACGGTCTGAAATGTCTTCATATGAGTGAGCCATCAATCATGCACTCCATAAGTCTGGCGATCTCGCACCACCCCACCTTGAATGCCCCACTGTTCTCGATATATTCCCCTCACCGACTATTTCTGCGACCGGATAACCAGTCCTTCAACAAGGGGGGCTATTCTCTAGGCGGCGGCAGGCGCGAGAAGCGCGCGCAGCAAGTCCGGCTTTTCGAGTGCCAAGTCCACCTCGTCGATATGGTCTCGGTCACTTTGCGTAAAGCTTGCCAATCGGTGCTTTTGCTCCAAACTGAAGTCGATAAACTCATCGATCGTCGATGCGCCTATCAGCAACACTATGTCGCATTCTCTAGTCTGAGATATTCGATGAATCCGATCTTGGGACTGCAGGTAATCCACCAAATTGAAGGTGCGATCCAGATAGATCGCAACCGAAGCTTCAGTAAGCGTCAAGCCTTCCCGAGCCGCCGCTGGATTTGCAATAAGAAGACGGACTTCCGCGTCTTTGCGAAAGCGTGATACCGAATTCTTCCGCTCATCTGCTTGCTGTTCTCCAAAAATCGTTACCGGAGAGAACTGGCCATACCGGGCGGCGAGCGCTTTTATGTTCCCGACAAATGAACTCCATACGATAACCTTTCGATTTTCACCCACAATGTATCGCTCAAGAAGCGAATCGAGCTCAGCGACTTTTGCTGGCGTCTCGTCGTAACCTGCATCAATGAGAGCAGGGTTCGAGGCGAGCTGCGCCAGCCGCACAATGCGGGCCAGCACAGCCTCCGCTTCTTTCTGAATCTGCTCACCTGAAAGAGATTGCACCCACACAGCCAATTCGGTACGCAGCTGGTCGTAGAGCACCTGTTGGCGGGCCGCAAGCGGAATGCCTATCCGGACATAGGTTTTTGGAGGAAGATTCAGCGACGTGGCTTTCGTGCGGCGCAGCGAAAGCTCTGCAACGTGGTCCCGCATTTCTTCCACGTTCCTATAGCCACCCGAGCCTGTCGCGTATCGCGCCTGGAACTGCTGGAAGGTTTCGCCCAACGCTACCCCGTCGTCGAGGAACAGCATTTGGCTCCATAAGTCCTCGGGCTTATTCGCAACCGGCGTCCCCGTCAAGATATACCGCCGTGCGGCCGAGGTGCGCAGCGCGAGGATTGCCTTTGTGACCTTCGATTCCGGAGTCTTGATTCGATGGCTTTCATCCAAGACGAGCGCCATAGGCTTAAATTGAGCGAGAGCACGTAATGAGGTTAGCTCGGAAGCAACGGCCTCGTAGTTGATCACATAGAAGGTGGCTCGTAGACTGCTGAATGCCAATCGTCGAGCCTTCTTTCCTGATCCAAACACCGCGTACTTAGCGCCAGAGAAGCGCTCTATTTCATCCGCCCATGTTTGCTTCAGTGTGTTTGGACAAATAATGAGGGCGCACTGGATAGAGCCCGCGGCCACCTCGCCGACGATCGCGTCAATCAGTTGCTTACTCTTCCCTAGGCCTTGTTCATCAAACAGAGCGGCGCGTTCATTCTCACGCAGGAATGCCGTTCCCTCGACTTGATGTGGAAGCGAATCGGGGGGTGCTACGGGCCGGGGCATGGAATGAATCCTCTAAGAGAATGTCGGGAATATGGAGGCGAGTGATGGTGCGGCTGCAAAGCATCCCGTTATCGAGTAAGACTCGGTCGAGTTGCGAGACAGCAGATGCCGGCACAGCTATGTAAAGGTGACAACGCCGCTCTAGCAACGGCGAATAGGCGTTTCCGAACGCTTTGATTTGCGCCCGACTATGCGAAGTGCTGAGATCCCAAGCGGTTTTCGCTTCCGCCACGGCAATGACATCCGATTCGGGCTTATAGCCAATGGCGTCAGGACGGAATGCACCTACCATCGGCGGCCGAGGTAGATCATTCCAAAGCCCTGCATGCGGTGCTGGGCCCTCGAAGAAAGACAGGACGATTCCGTCTTGCTGCATTTTTCTCGCTGCCCAAAGCAGCAGCCATTGGTGCACTATCGAAGGCATGGTCAGGACGCTCGGCGTAGCCGGTTTAAGGTCTCAAGAACGCGTCCCGCCTCGGCCGCCAATCCTTCCACAATTTGCTGTCGATCAGGGCTTTCACCCAGTTCGACGAGCTCGGTGACCGTCATGGACTCTAAACGCGATCGCGTCCGTTCGAGTTGCGCATAGAGCTCTTGCTCCTCAGGCCGCTCCTTGGCGAGGTACTCCGTCGCCGCGTCAAAGCCCACGACCTCCAGCAACCGTGTTGCTTCCACCGAACTCAAAATCTTAGGCAGCTTTCGAACGCTCGCGCCGGTGTCTAGTCGACCATCTCGAACCCATCGACAGAACCGCTGCGGTAGATCCTGCATTGTCTCGGCATGCTCTTGGATCCGACCGTTCTTGTAATACTCAAGGAAATACGAGAACTTGGCTCGATGTTCGGGATCGGTAGAGTCCTCAGTCATTGGAAAATAGACCTGGTCCATCAGGTCCACGGCAGCCAATTGCTGCCTCACCTCCCTCGCCGTGATTCGATAGCGCTCGCCCACCTCGTCATCGATCAAACCGCCCTCCATGAGACCGCGCATCTGCAAGGCCTTTTCGTATGGCGCCCATCCGCGAACGGAACCTAAGTGAATTTCATTCAATAGGTCCTGAATCACAAACTCGGGAGTGTCTTCCGGGATCAACCAGGCTGGCAGTCGCGCAAAACGAGGATCCTCGGGATATTGCTCTTTCAGGGAGCGCATCGCCACGACTCGGCGATTGCCTTCCGCAACTCGCATGTCGGCGCGTAAGTAAATAGGTTCCTGAACGCCACCTGATCTCACGATAGATCGACGAAGGCTCTCGGTGTCCTCTTGGCTCACCAGCAGTAAATTGCAAGCTGCGTCACTTCGCTCGGCTTCCGGCAGCTGACGAATGGAATAGCCCACCCGAGGATTCGATGGGTCTAGTCTGACTTCATTTGGGTCGACTTCGATCAGCGACAACGAAACCGAATTTCCTTGGATATTCCTAACGTAGCTAGTCACGCTATTCTCCCTTTTTACCAATGTCACAGAGTTCCATGAAGTTCTCGAGCGCTTCATTTAGCTCTTTAGTAATCCGCCTCGCCTTTGTTGCGCCCGGCCGCCGCACTCGCTGTATGTCATCAAGCTGCGCTTTCTTGAGCGCTTCCGTCATTTCCACCATCTTTCTGAATAGTTTGGATGTGGCTTCCGGATTGTCTTCTGATATAGAGCGCTGAGCCGCCGCGAATCCATCCTTAGACAAAATCCTTATCGCGCTTTCGCTTTCAAGAAGCGCTGGTAATTCCCTCACATTAGAACCGAGCGGCAACAATCCTTTACCAACCCAGTCGACAAACAGCGACTCAGCAGCGGGCTCATTGGCGATCCATTCTCGCAGGATCGGATTTTTATACAGCTCTTCGAAATAGCTGTACTTCTTGATGCTGGACGGCGCCGGGTATTTCGGCAGGAAGGTGTTTTTCATCACCTCAAATGCTCGGATCACTTGATTCACCTTCGATTTCGACATCCGAAGCCGTTGAGCTATTTCATCTTGTGTGAGCGCAAAGTCTTTGTGGAGTCGATAAATGTGCCCACCTTTTTCGAACGCCGTCCATGTGTTCTTTCCGGCAACGTGCATCTCCCCGAGCAAAATAGCGATATCTCGGTCGCCAATATCGGCTGGTAGCACTCGGGCTGGGATTCGCTGCCATCGCGGTTCAGTCTTGAATTTCTCCCGCAGCTTTCGATAGACAACCGTTCGGCAGTTGCCCTCGACAGCCGTGCCGTCCTGGCGAACGATTATTCGCTCGACCAGGCCCTTATTAATGAACACTTGTCGATAAAGATCGTGGACATCCGAATCATCCCATAGAAGGTCTTCCAGCTTTTTCTGCAGTGCCGCGCCCTCCAGAGTGATGGAGATCGCGACTGTGTTGGCTATCCGGGGATTTTTCGGGTCGAGTCGAACGTCGTCCAGCGGCAAGTCGACGTTCTGTACCTGGACCTTGCGGCCCTCAAGCGTGATTTCGTCCACGACTAGTCGTTCAGTGATTGCGGTATCGGATGGAGTTGCCATTTTTAGAGTGTGAAACCTGCTGTCTTGGCAACCTTCTCGATTGCAATGGATAATGCTCGAAGCAGTTGCTGTGGTTTTCTCTCCTCGCGAATTCGCTGCAGCTCCGTTGACTGAAGCTCCTGGAGAATCTCAGTCAATTCCTTGATCTTTCGGAAGGCGATAGAGTCCGCGGTCGGGTCCGCCCGGCCGACAACTGCCTTGGCTTCCTTAAAACCCACCTTCTTCAGAGCTTTTGTGGCGCCTGCGTGACTAAAGATCTTTGGCAAGTCGCGAACTTGGGCGCCGTGTTTGATCGTTTTATCGACCACCAAGGTGACGAATTGGTCGACATTGCTCTCGTTGTTGCGATATTCCTCAAGTTCTTTGTTCTTATAAAATTCTTCGACGTGACTCCAACGATCAAGACCTCCGCCCCCCTTAATCTGAGGAAGCACCTTTTCACGCATGGTCTTATAGGCAGCTAAGGTGCGTGTAACGACCCTTTCTTGCAGTCCGAGCGAGCGGGCGATCGCCGCGACGCTCATCTTCAGGTCCGTGTGCATGGTGTGGAGATGCCCGGCTTTCTCATACGCGCGCCACTTATTCTTGCCGGCCACATGGAATTGGCCTTGCAGCACCGCGACTTGTCTGTCTGTGATCTTCGGGACCAGGTAAACGGGCACTGAGGCCCACTTCGGGTCTTTCTTATTTGGACTGTGTAACCGCATTAGCGAGGCGGCTCGGCAGTTCCCTTCTATAATTCGTCCATCCGACCGGACGTGAATTGGCTCGATCAGGCCGCCATTGTCGCGTATAGCTTTGAAAAGATCGGACACCCCGGGTTGGGCCAGAATTAGTTCAGCAAGCGCTTCCTGCGTTAGGGGCGGACCGTCTTTTCGCTTTTGTCGTACGGCGTGCTGAATTCGAGGGTTCTCAGGATCGAGAACGATCTTTTCTATCGGTAAATCGCGACGTTCGACCGCTAGTGACTCCCCTTCGATCGATATGTGTCCTGAACCCGAACCAGCAGCTGAGGTCCCTGATGCTGCGCTCCGAACCATAAACCAAGCTCCTTATTATGTTCAGTATCATGATACTGCTCGATACTGTAGGGAACTGGTTGTACTCCCTGGAACTATGAGCAGTCAAGCTTTCTTGCTGGAAGATCGACTTTTTGGCCGGCTTATTGTTAAAGTGCATCGCCTTGGAGACAAATATGCTTTGGGGCAATGCAATTTGGCACCTTTAAGAGCAGGGAGGCCTGGTGAAATTCCATTGTATTCGCGGTATGTCCGCTCAGCGTCCCGTTCTCCTAGGGTTCGCGCCGGCTTCCATACTAAAAAAGCTGAGTTTCGCTGACGTTCTCGACCAGGATTCTCAACGCGGCTATCAGCGGCGCTTCAATACACATCACAGCCTGGATTTCCGGCGTTACATTCAAACCGAACACGGCTCTACGATCCCGCTCACTCTCAATATCCGACCTCGAGAAGACGGAGCCTGGAAAATTGTCCCGTTGGATGGCCAGCGGGTGCGATTGGAGGTAGCCGAAGGCGCCACGGAGATCTTCTCTCAAGTTGACTGCCAACATCGCCTTGGTCACTTGGCCGATATAGACCTCGAGCTGCCTTTCATGTGCTTCATAGGGCTTGATGCCCGAGAAGAGATGGAAATATTCAATGTCATTAATAGCAAGGCGAAGGGCCTGAGCACTAGTCTCCTCGACTTTCATGATGCCCAGCTCTGCAAGAATTTGGCATTAGACCGTCCAGAGCTGTTCATCGCACTTTTCTTAAATCAAGACACACGTTCGCCCTGGCACCGACAACTCGACATTGGCGGCACGACGACAACTGGGCCGTCTCGACGTGCCTCACTGCGAGGGATGCAGAAAGGCATAAAGCGTTTCCTTTCGAAAACAAGCATCTTAAAGTCTAAATCGACCGAGGAGGCCGCTGAAATCGTGCTCGCTTTCTGGGCGGCCATTTCGCTAGTCCTATCGCACGCCTGGTCGAAACCGCGAAATCACGTATTGACCAAAGGAATAGCCGTCTACGCCTTAATGGATATCGCGTCAGACATGTATGCCGAGGCCAAGCAACAACACTGCGACCGAGATTACTTCTCCGCGGCGTTATCAGACTTCGCGTTGGATTTTGATTGGTCAACTGATGGTCCGCTCAAGGGGTTTGGTGGCGAAGGCGGCGTAAAGGAAGCTGTGCAACTCATTCGAGATGCTCGGCGCAAAGGTCGATTTAGGATGGTATCCGGTGGCTAATAGAAACATTCTTTTGATCGAACCCAGCTATAAGAACAAGTATCCCCCGTTGGGCTTGATGAAAATCGCCCAGTATCACGGCCCACGCGGGAAGCGAGACAAAGTTCGGTTCATCAAGGGTGAAGACAAGTCAGTGCTCGGCACGGCGTGGGATCGCATTTATATCACCACACTTTTTTCATTCGAATACGAACGGATCTCCACTGCAATTGACTTTGCGTTGACAGTGGCCAATGGTCACGCCGACAAGGTCTTTGTCGGTGGGATTGCTGCCTCATTGATGCATCAGCGCTTTTTAGACGAGCCACGATGGCACGGCATCCGGTTCATAAAGGGCCTCTTGAGTACATCCCCTGCGGCTTCGTTGCAACTGGATGATTTCTCCGAGGAACTATATTCGGACGACATTTCTAGCCTCCCGATCGAAGATCTCGTTCCTGACTACAGCATTCTTGAACAGATCGAGTACGTTTATCCTGTTCGCGATGCGTACTTTGCTTATACCTCCCGCGGTTGCATCCGAAAGTGTGGATTCTGCGGCGTCCCCAAACTTGAAGGTGTGCAGCGCGATACTGAATCTCTCACCGCGTTAGTAAAATCAATCGAAACGCTCTACGGCCCCAAGAAAGACCTTATTTTGATGGACAACAATGTCGTCGCGTCCGCAAGATTCAAGGACATAATCGCTGAAATTCGTGACTTGGGCTTCCTCCCCAACGCGAAGATCAAACGTCCGCACGAGCGTGCAGCGATTCAACGCCGCGTAGATTTCAATCAAGGAGTCGACGCGAGGATTCTCTGCAAAGATCCGATGTATCTTCGGGAACTCGCGACAATCTGCCTCAAGCCCCTTCGCATCGCATTCGATCATCTGGGTCTAAAAGGTCCCTATGAAAAGGCGGTTCGGTACGCGCATGAATTCGGCCTGACTGAGCTTTCGAACTATATGCTCTACAACTTTCACGACACCCCGGAAGATCTGTTTGAACGGATGCGCTTGAATGTGACGCTTAATGAGGAACTTGGCATCCGTGTTTGGTCGTTCCCAATGCGCTTCCAGCCAACAGACCGGCCGGACCGGGGCCATGTAGGAAAGAATTGGAGCCGTTTCCAATTGCGTTCCATGCAAATTATTCTCCAGGCCACACATGGAGTAGTCAGCGGTGCTCCGGAATATTTCAAGCGCGCATTCGGCGATACGCACGCCGACTTCGAGCAAATACTCATACATCCACACGACTTCACATTCAATCGTGATTGGTATGAGAACCAAGATCCGAAGAACGAAGTCCACGAATTCCGATCTGAGATTGCTCGGCTAGACCCTTCGGATCGACAAGAGCTTATCGTCCTACTCTCGTCGTGCGATCCAAAACACTTCCACACCCTGGGGAGCAAGACCGCCAATCGGAACGTTCAGCGAATTCTGCCCTATTACGTTCCGAAGTCTAAGGACGAGTTATTCCGCATCTGGGCCAGCCAGAAGCTGAAGCAGCAAACGGAAGTACAAAGCGCTTGGGTATCCGAGGAAGAACGGGTAGAGGATGCTGGTCTTGACCAGGACCTGTCACTCGACGCTATACCGGAAACCCGCAAGACCGCCAAAGCAAAACGAGTAGCAGCATGAGCGAAGCCCTAACTAGTCGAGTATTAACAGCACGCGAGAGCGCCACTGAAGCTTCAGAATGGTCTGCCGCGAGTTCTGAGATTGTGGTGGGAAAGGACATCCTCGAGCTCCTGAGCTCGTCGATGTACGTCGATCCCATGACTATATACAGAGAATATACGCAGAATTCTGCGGATGCTATTGATGAAGCGCGCGCAAACGGCTTGCTCAGCTCTAGGGCCTCGGGGCGTGTTTCAATCAGCATCAATCCAGTGGGCCGGGTAATCCGAATAAGAGACAATGGCACCGGAATTCCATGGTCAGACTTCTTTCAGCGACTCAGCAGCTTGGGTGCTAGTAAGAAGCGAGGCACCGAAGCGCGCGGTTTCAGAGGCGTTGGGCGCTTGGCCGGTCTTGGCTATTGCCAAGAATTAATTTTCCGTTCGCGCGCTAACACCGAGAAGCTCGTATCTGAGATGCGGTGGGACTGTCGGGTTTTGAAGTCGGCAATCAGGTCTTCCAACAACTCCCAACGCCTCGCGGAAATAGTTCAGTCAATCGTGAGCGCGCGCCGGGTACCAGCCAATGACTATCCGGACAATTTTT
>VFSW01008537.1_pt1 | contig 14702 bp, 18 predicted proteins | sample 5358111 | NCBI WGS metagenome assembly VFSW01 (sample SAMN11554181, study PRJNA540505) | mine drainage metagenome | isolation source: sediment from site ElyBrook_90M | place: USA: Ely Copper Mine, Vershire, VT | collected 2017 | reverse complement strand
CCCGCCGGCCTCGCCGGCGGGCTCCCCCGCTGCCCCCGCCCCCGCCCGGCCTGTCTCTCTAAAAAAACCCCGCGGCGGGGCCGGCGGGGGCGCCCCCCCCCCTTCTCACTGGCTCAGCCAGTGCTACATCATGCCGCCCATGCCGCCCATCGACGGGTCGGGGGCGCCGGCCGGCTCGGGCTTGTCGGCGACACTCGCCTCCGTGGTCAACAACAGAGCCGCAATCGAGGCGGCGTTCTGGAGCGCGGAGCGGGTGACCTTAGCGGGGTCGATAACTCCGGCCGCCACGAGGTCCTCCAGCTCACCGGTCGCCGCGTTCAGTCCCACCGAACCCTCGGCGTTGGCGACTTCGCGAACCATCACCGCACCTTCGTAACCGGCGTTGGCGGCGATGTGACGAAGGGGTGACTCAAGAGCGTGCGCCACAATCTTCGCCCCGGTCGCTTCGTCACCGTCGAGAGTCTCGATTAGCGCCAGTACCGCCGTGCGCGAGCGCACGAGGGCGGTACCACCACCGGCGACGATGCCCTCATCGATCGCGGCGCGAGTAGCGCTCAGCGCGTCCTCGATGCGGTGCTTCTTCTCCTTCAGTTCAACTTCAGTCGCGGCTCCGACCTTGACGACGGCGACGCCGCCGGCCAACTTCGCCAGACGCTCCTGGAGCTTCTCGCGGTCCCAGTCGGAGTCGGTGGCGTCGATTTCGGCCTTGATCTGGGCGACTCGTCCGGACACGTCGGCGGCCGAACCGGCCCCGTCGACGATGGTCGTCGAGTCCTTCGTCACCACGATGCGTCGGGCCCGACCGAGCAGGTCGACCGTCGCGTTCTCCAGCTTCAGCCCGATCTCCTCGGAGATCACGGTGGCCCCCGTCAAGATGGCCATGTCCTGGAGCATCGCCTTGCGGCGCTCGCCGAATCCCGGAGCCTTGACGGCGACCGAGGTGAAGGTGCCACGAATCTTGTTCACGACGAGAGTCGCCAGGGCTTCGCCCTCGACGTCTTCGGCGATGATCAAGAGGGCCCGCCCGGACTGCATCACCTTTTCGAGAACCGGTACGAGGTCGTGTACCGCCGAGACCTTGCCCGAGGTGAACAGGATGAAGGCGTCTTCGAGGACGGCTTCCTGGCGCTCGGCGTCGGTCACGAAGTACGGCGAGAGGTAACCCTTGTCGAACTGCATACCCTCGGTGAGCTCGAGCTCGATGCCGAAGGTATTGGACTCCTCGACCGTGACCGTGCCGTCCTTACCCACCTTGTCGATGGCGTCGGCAATCGTCTCACCGATCAGCGGGTCAGCGGCCGAGATCGTGGCGACCTGGGCAATCTGGCTCTTGTCGGAGACCTCGCGGGCCTGCTCGTGGATCGAGGCCACGGCGGTCGCCACGGCCTTGTCGATCCCGCGCTTCAACCCGGCCGGGTTCGCTCCGGCGGCCACGTTGCGTAGACCCTCCTTGATGAGCGCCTGGGCGAGGACCGTCGCCGTCGTGGTTCCGTCACCGGCCACGTCGTTGGTCTTGGTGGCGACTTCCTTCACCAGCTGGGCGCCCATGTTCTCGAACGGGTCTTCGAGTTCGATCTCTCGAGCAATCGACACCCCGTCGTTCGTAATCGTCGGGGCTCCGAACTTCTTACCGATGACGACGTTGCGACCCTTGGGGCCGAGCGTCACCTTGACGGCGTCGGCGAGCTTGTCGACTCCCGCCTCGAGGCTCCGGCGAGCCTGCTCGTCAAACTGCAGCAACTTAGACATGGTGGACCTACTTCTGGATGGTCGCGAGGACGTCGCGACTCGAGAGAATCAACAGTTCCTCGCCGTCAACGGTGATTTCCGTGCCGCCGTACTTCGAGTAGACGACGGTGTCGCCCACCGCGACACCGGTGGGGATAATGTCCCCGGTCGCCTCAGCGCGTCGGCCCGGGCCCACGGCCAGAACCTCGCCCTGCTGGGGCTTCTCCTTGGCGGTGTCGGGGATGACCAGGCCGGAAGCGGTGGTCGCCTCGGCGCTGTTGGGACGGACCACGATACGGTCGTCGAGCGGGTGCAGTTGCATTGCAAGCCTCCTGGATGGTTAGCACTCAAACCTTGCGACTGCCAATTTAGCAGAAAGAGCCGTCGAGTGCTAACGCTAGGGACTGAGTCGACTCCGGCTCCAGGCGCCCTCGACGTGAGAGTAGAGGACGCGGTCGTGCAGACGGTCCTCGCGCTGCTGGAAAAACTCCACGGTGTGAGGGAGAAGGAGATACCCTCCCCAGTCCTTCGGCCGGGGAACCTCGCGGCCGGAGAAACGCTGCGCGAGTGCGGAGACGGCCTCTTCGAGATCCTCACGCGAGTCGATCCGCGAACTCTGGGCCGACGCGTGGGCTCCGAGTTGATGCCCCCGGGGTCGAGCGGCGAAGTAGGCGTCGGAGCGGTCCTCACTCATTCGTTCGACCGGTCCCTCGAATCGAACCTGTCGGCCGAGTCCCTCGCAGTACCAGAGCACCGCGGCGAAGGGGTTAGTCGAGAGTTCGCGGCCCTTTCGGGAGTCGTAGTTGGTGTACCAGCCGATCGACGCGGCGTCTCGGTGGCGCAGGAGCACCATGCGCGAACTCGGTCGCCCTCCGGGGGTGGCGCTCGACACACAGACGGCCTCTCGATCGGGCATCTGACCCTCGGCCTCGTCGAACCAGCGCGCGAACTGCAGCAAAGGTTCGGGGTCCGCGTCGGCCGGGTCGAAGGGGCGCCACTGACTCACCGGTGCACCAGGTCCCACGTGGGTCGGGCGGGCAACTCCCAGGTACTCGCTCCCTCGAGCGCGAATCGGTGAAGTCCGGCGGCCCCGATCATCGCCGCGTTGTCGGTGCACATGGCCCGAGAGGGGAGGTACACGGGGATGTCCCGGTCCGCGCCCACTCCCACCAGGGCCTCGCGAAGCGCGGAGTTAGCGGCGACCCCTCCGGCTAGGGCCACCCCGCGCGCGCCGTGGCGTTCGAGGGCCAGGGTTACCTTGCGCACGAGTTGTTCCACCACGGCGGCCTGAAAGGAGGCGGCGACGTCGTCGAGGCCGACCTCCGGGTGACGCTGCGTCGCTCGCACGACGGCGGTTTTCAGCCCCGAGAAGGAGAGGTCGAGGGTCCCGTTCACCATGGAGACCGGCAGGTCGAGGGCGTGGGGGTCTCCGTGGGACGCTCGGCGATCAATCTCCGGTCCACCGGGGTACGAGAGGCCGAGCCAGCGCGCCACCTTGTCGTAGGCCTCCCCCGCGGCGTCGTCGATGGTCTCGCCCAACACCTCGTAGTCGCCGGGGGCGCGCTGGAGGACGAGCAGGGAGTGACCCCCCGACACGAGAAGCGTGAGAAGGGGCCACTCCACCTCCGGGTTCTCGAGAAGGGGAGCGAAGAGGTGTCCGTCGAGGTGGTGCACCCCGACGAAGGGCTTGGCCCACGCCAACGCGTAGGCCTTGGCGGCGGAGAGCCCAATGAGCAAGGAGCCCACGAGACCCGGTCCCGCCGTGGCGGCCACCAGATCGATGTCGGGATCGAGGGGATGCAGCCCGGCCTCTTCGAGGGCGCGCGCGACGACGGGCTGCACGGTCAGCAGGTGGGCGCGTCCCGCCAACTCGGGCACTACGCCCCCGAAGGCCCGGTGCTGATCGATGGAGGACTCGACGACGGAGGAGAGCACCCGACCCGAGGAGTCCACCACGGCCGCACCGGTGTCGTCACAACTAGTTTCGAGGGCGAGGCAGAGCACCTCCTCAGCCTAGAAGTTAGGCCTTCGGCTCGTCCCAGTGGGCCCACATGATGAGGGCGTCCTCCCCGGTCAACGAGTAGTAGCGCCGTCTGACCCCCACGGGGGAGAATCCGTAGTGGTAGTAGAGCCGCTGGGCTCGCTCGTTCGACGCGGCGACCTCCAGGGTCGCGCGGGCGACGCCCCGATTTTCGGCGTCAAAGATCAGATCATCCATGAGGGCGCGGGCCACCCCCGAGCCCTCGAACCCGGGTTTCGTCGCGATGGAGTTGAGGTGCAGTTCGTCACCGAGTACGAACATGACTCCGGCGTAGCCCAGGATCTCTCCGGCGAGTTCGAGGACCCGGTAGCGACGAGAGTCGTGGTTACCGATCTCGTCGAGCAGCATGGACCGGGTCCAGGGCTCGGGAAACTGAGCTCGCTCGATCTCGAGAAGTTGGTCGAGGTCACGGGGCTCCGCGTCGCGAAGCTGTCGCTCGCTCACGAGCCCTCACGAGTCACGAATCGAGCCACGGCGTCGGCCTCGCGCAGGTAGAGCGGAGTGACCCCGCCGGGCTCCCGGGTCTCACCGAAGGCGAGGGCCGCTTCGAGGGAGGGAACCGTCTGCTCGTCGATGCGTGCGTCATCGAGGTGGACGAAGAGATCTCGGTAGCGCGCGACGCCGTCCCCGGTGAGCCACCTCGGGCCCGGCTGCGAACGAAGCTCCTCGACCAGGGTCTCCGGACGCGCGACGCCCGGCTCGTTAAGGGCCCGTACCTCGGTCTCACTCACCACGAAGGATTGGTGAAAGACCTCCCCACGCCGTCCATCCACCGCGACCAGAAGTTCTCCGCGGGCCTCCCCGCGTCGCGCCCCGTCGGCCAGCAGTTCGAGGGAGGTCACACCGATTAGACCAACCCCGGTCGCCGCGGCCAACGCCCCGGCGCTGGCGAGGCCGACCCGAAGTCCGGTGAAAAGGCCGGGCCCCCGATCGACCACGATGCGATCGAGGTCACCCACGCGTAGGTCGAACTGGGCGAGGACGCGAGAGATTCCCGAGATGAGTACCTCGGTGTGGCGCCGGTCCTCGTCGAGAATCCAGGTCAGGGACTCGCCCCCGCCGAGAGAGAGCCCGATCGCGCACACCGGAGTCGCCGTTTCGAGAGCCAGAATCTTCATCGACCCTCCCAGTGCGCAATCTCGCCCGATCGCGCGAGAGACTCGGGGCCGACCACCTCGAGGTCCCGGGCCTCCGTCGAGTCGTCCGGGGTGAAGTTCACCGTGAGATTCACCTCACCAAAGAGGTCGGCCGCCCGCTCCCCCCACTCCACCACGACGAGGGCCGACTCTTCGCGCCACTCGTGCAGGTCGAGATCGAGAATGTCGCCCGGCCCACTCGCCCGGTAGACGTCAGCGTGGTGGAGATGGGTGATGCCCCCTCGCCCGTCGGTCGCGTAGTCGCGCACCATGGTGAAGGTGGGGCTCACGACCCGCTCGCGTACCCCGAGCCCTCGCGCGAGTCCTTTGACGAAGGTCGTCTTACCGGCCCCGAGCGGTCCGTTCAAGATCACTACGTCACCGGCGCGGACCAGGTGCACGAACTCCTCGCCGGCGCGCTGGGTCTCCTCGTCACTCCCGCACCGTCTCACTGGCCGCACCATCCGGCCAGGGTCCGCAGATCCTCTCTCATCACGGCAACCACGTTAGGTCCTCCCCGCAGCGCCGCCGCCGGGTGGTAGGTCGCGACTCCCACCCCCTCGCCCCAGGGCACCACCCGTCCGTGAACGACGCTCACGCCCTCTCGAAGTCCGAGGACAGCCCGGGCGGCCACGTTCCCGACCGCCAGAACTCGTGGGGGGTTCCACGCCGCACGTTCGAGGTCGAGCCAGGGCTGACAGGCCGCGATCTCTGTAGCCCGCGGCGTGCGGTTCTCGGGGGGACGGCACTTCACCACGTTGGTGATGAGGTACTCGTTTTCGCCGAGCCCCCACTCCTCGAGGATCAATCGGCGCAGCAACTGTCCGGAGCGCCCCACGAAGGGTTGTCCCCCCTCGTCTTCCGTTCGACCCGGGGCCTCACCCACCACCAACAACGGTGCGCTCGCGGGACCCGATCCCACCACCACCCGAGTACGGGTGAGAGAAAGATCGCAGCGTCGACATTCGGTCAACTCCTCGAGGCGTCGATCACTCACGGCACGAGGACCCGAGGTACTCTCGCGCTCACCCCACAGAGAATCTCCCAGGTCACCGTGTCGGCCCAGCGCGCCCAGTCGTCGGCGCTGATGAGTTCGTCGCCCATGCGGCCGAGTAAGACGACTTCATCTCCCACCGCAACGTCGTCGTCACCGCAGTTGACGATGAGTTGATCCATCGTCACCATGCCCGCTAGGGGGTAACGCCGACCCCCGATGAGCACCTCGGAACCGGCGTGAAAGAGTCGCCGGGGGTAGCCGTCGGCGTAACCGAAGGGCACGGTCACCAGGTTCGCGGACCGTTCGAGAGCGCGCCAGCGACCGTAACTCGGTCGCTCGCCGGCCTCGGCGCGTCGGCGCGCGACGACGTGGGCGCGCAGCGTCATCACCGGCTCGAGGGTTTCTCCCCGTTGTTCGAGAGACTCGCCGAGCCAGGGAGCCGGCAGATACCCGTAGAGCGCCAGTCCGGGGCGAATCATCGTGGTCGACCCGGAGTCGTAGCCGAGGGCCCCCGCGCTGTTGGAGTCGTGGACGATCCGCGGAGCGATGCCCACGCTCGCCAGGTCGCGACGAACCCGGGCGAAACGTTCACGTTGGCGTCGAGTGAACTCCCGGTGTTCCGCCGTCTCGCCGTCGGCGACCGAGAAGTGAGTGAAGAGACCCTCGAGGTCGACCGCCGAACTCGCGCTCAGGAGGCGCGCCGCCTCGAGGGCTTCGTCCAGGCCGACACCCTGGCGCAACATGCCGGTGTCTACCTTCAGGTGACACGTCACGGGCTCACTACGGCGTTCGGCCGTGTCGACGAGGGCCCGCGCCCCGGCGAGAGAGCCCACCGTGACGGTGAGCCCGGCGTCGAGCGCGGCGTCCAAGGTGTCGGCGGGGATCTCTGCTAACAGAAGAATCGGTAGGTGAACACCGGCCTGGCGCAGCTCGAGTCCCTCGTCGAGAATCGCCACCGCGAGGTGGTCCACCCCGGCCTCTTGGAGGGCACGGGCCACGAGCACCTCACCGTGTCCGTACCCGTTCGCCTTCACCACTCCGCAGACTCTCGCCCCCGGGACCACGCGGCGCAGGACCCCCAGATTGTGGGAGAGCGCTGAGGTCGAGACCTCCGCCCAGGCCGGACGATGTACTCCCTCAGCCGGCACGAACGTCTCCCTCCGCGATCACGAAGGCGAGGGCCGTCGTCTCGGTGTGCGTGAGAGAGACGTGCCAGCGAGTGACTCCCTGGTCGAGTGCAATCTGCGCGGCGCGACCCGACACCCGCAGGTTCGGAGCACCCGAGTCTTCGAGTTCCACACTCACGTCTCGCCAGTCGGTCGCCCCGAGTCCCACTCCGAGAGCCTTCCAGGCCGCCTCTTTCGCGGCGAAGCGGGCCGCTAAACGTTCCGGACGCTCCGCGCACTGGAGGCGTTCGAGCGGAGCGAAGAGGCGTTCGACTAAGCGGGGTCGACGCGAGAGCACTCGCGCGAAGCGCGAGACGTCCACGGCGTCCACCCCGACGCCCACCACGGGCACTACTCCACCGTCACCGTCTTGGCGAGGTTGCGCGGTCGGTCGACGTTTCGACCCATGCCCCTCGCGAGAGAGTAGGCCAGGAGTTGCAGGGGAACGATATCCACCATCGGCGACATCATCGGGTCCCCCGCCGGCACCCGCAGGACGAAGTCGGCGACCGCCTCGGTGGTCTCGTCGTCGTCACTCGCGACGGCGACCACCGTTGCCCCCCGAGCTTTCACCTCCGCGACGTTGGAGAGAATCTTCTCTCGCATCACGGGATCGGTGGTGATGGCGACAACCACCACACCGGGCTCGATGAGAGCGAGGGGACCGTGCTTCAACTCACCGCCGGCGTAGCCCTCCGCGTGGAGGTAACTGATCTCTTTCAGTTTGAGGGCCCCCTCGAGAGCCGTCGTGAACCCGAGGTGGCGACCCAGGTAAAAGAAAGTGGTCGCGTCGAGGAGTTGTGCGGCCACCTCGGCGTAGGCGCTGCGTCGCGTGAGGGCGAGGGCGATCCGCTCGGGAACCTGCTGGAGTTCCTTCCAGAGTCGCTCGATCTCGGCTCCCTCGAGAGTGTCACGCAGTTGAGCGAGACGCAGAGCGAAGAGTTCCAGCGCACACACTTGGGCCACGTAGGCCTTGGTGGAGGCGACGGAGACTTCGAGTCCGGCCCGGGTGTAGACCACCGCGTCGGCCTCTCGGGCGATCGAGGAGTCGACAATATTCGTCACGGCGACGACTCGCGCCCCCCGTCGTTGGGCTTCGCGCATGGCCTGGATCGTGTCGATCGTCTCCCCGCTCTGGGAGACCCCGATCACCAGCGTGCCGATCTCCACCACCGGGTCGCGGTAGCGGTACTCCGAGGCGATGTCCACGTCCACGTTGACTCGGGCCCAGCGCTCGAGGGCGTACTTCGCCACGTGGGCCGCGTGCAGCGAGGTTCCCGCCGCGACCAGTACGACCCGACGCACGTCACGCAACTCCTCGTCGGAGATGCGCAGTTCGTCGAACACGATGCGTCCGTCACCGTGCCGACGATCGAGGAGAGTCGCGGCGACCGCGGCGGGCTGTTCCTCGATCTCTTTGGTCATGAAGTCGTCGTAGCCCGACTTCTCCGCCGTCTCGAGATCCCAGTCAATAGCGAGTTGGCGCAAGCGCACCGGTGAACCGTCGAGCCCGCGCGCCGAAAATCCCTCCGGAGAGAGTCGGACGATCTCGTCGTCGTCGACGGCGTAGAAGTGAGTGGCCCGATCAAGGATGGCCGGTACGTCGCTCGCGAGGTAGGTCACTCCGGGGGCCGTACCCACCACGAGGGGCGAGATACGTCGCGCCGCGACGATCACGTCGGGCTCCGTCGCGTCCATCACGGCGATGGCGAAGGCTCCGCGAACCCGCTCGAGCGCCCGACGGAGCGCCTCAGCCAGTTCAAAACTTTCGTGGCGCAACTCTTCAACGAGGTGCGCGACCACCTCGGAGTCGGTCACCGAGGTGAAGACGTGACCTCGATCTTCCAGTTCTGCCCGGAGCTCTCGGTGATTCTCGATGATGCCGTTGTGAATTAGGGCCACGGTGCCCGAACAGTCGAAATGGGGGTGGGCGTTATCGGCCTCGGGCGCTCCGTGGGTGGCCCAGCGGGTGTGGCCGAGACCCGCTCGGAACTCCCGCGGGGCGTCCGCACACGCTTTCACGAGGGCGGCCACCGACTCGGTGCCCTCCGCGGTCCGGGCTCGCCACGTCTCGCCAGAGCCCGCGAGGGCGACCCCGGCCGAGTCGTAACCCCGATACTCCAAACGAGCGAGCCCCTCGAGAAGAATGTCGAGGGCGTCGGGGGCACCTACTACCCCAATGATTCCGCACATGGGGCCAGTCTACCGAGCACTCCTCGGGGGCCCTTAAGTCAATCGAGATCGAAGAGCTCGCGTAACGACTCGGCGTACTCACGCACCAAGATCTCGCTCGTCGCTTCGAACATCACTCGGACGAGCGGCTCGGTTCCGGAACGGCGGATGATGAGTCGCACGTCGTCTGAGTTGACGTCGTGACGCTGGCGGATCGTTTCGAACAGCCCGCGAGCCGACGCGTCGTCGTACACGTCCGCCCCCACGTTGACGAGTTCCTGGGGCATTCGCACCCAGTGCTGGTCGCAGAGGACCCCGAGGGGACCCCGGCGCGCGACCAGCGCGGCGAGCTTCAAGCCGGTGAGCAGTCCATCTCCGGTGGGACTCAAATCCCGAAAGATGATGTGCCCACTCTGCTCTCCACCGAGCAACCAGCCGCGCTCTTCGAGTCCGAGCAGCACGTTGCGGTCTCCGACGTCCGTCTCGACGACCTCGACCCCCACTCGCTCCATCGCTCGACGGAGTCCGAGGTTGCTCATGGTGGTCACGACCAGACCCCGATCAACCCGCTCGTGGTCGAGCCCGAAGAGCACCATCACGTCGTCACCGTCACGTAGCCGGCCCTCAGCATCGACCGCGATTAAACGGTCGGCGTCTCCGTCGAAAGCCAGCCCGAGATCGGCGCCGAGTTCGACGACGGTACGAGCCAGAGTATCCGGGTGAGTCGAGCCGCAGCCGTTATTGATATTGACGCCGTCGGGCTGGTCGTAGAGAGTGGTGACGCGAGCACCGGTGGCTACGAAGAGCTCGTGGGCGACGTGGGAGGACGCGCCGTTCGCACAGTCGAGAACGACGTGCAACGACGAGAGATCGTCGGGAATGAGGGAGCGCAGGTGGCCTACGTACTCCCCCTCCGCACTGTCCTCGATGGGCGAGTCGGCGAACTCGTAGGAGGCTGGTTCCGCCGTCGCGTTGACGGCCGCTTCGAGCGCTCGCTCCGTCGGCACGTCGAGTTTGCCCCCGCCGGGTCCGAGAACCTTGAGGCCGTTGTCGTAGTAGGGGTTGTGAGAGGCGGAGACCACGATCCCGCAGCCCCCGCGTCGCTGGGCAATGACGGCCACCCCGGGGGTCGTAAAGACGCCGAGGTTCGTCGCGAGAACTCCCCCGTCGCGAAGTCCCGCGAGGACGGCTCGGGCCAGTACCGGGGAGCTTTCGCGCGTGTCGTAACCCACGTAAACGGGCGACGGAAGCACTTCTGCGACCGCTCGCCCCAGTCGATACGCCAAACCCGGCGTGATGTCCTGAAAGGCTCGACCGCGAATGCCGTCCGTGCCGAATCGCACGGTCGACGACATCAGCGCTTCGAGTACTGAGGTGCCTTGCGAGCTTTCTTGAGACCGTACTTCTTGGTCTCCTTCTTACGCGCGTCGCGAGTCAGTAGACCGGCCTTCTTCAAGGACGGGCGTACCTCTTCATTGATCTCGAGCAGCGAGCGCGCAATCCCCAGGCGCAGGGCTCCCGCTTGACCGGCGACCCCGCCTCCCTCGATGGTGGCGTCGACGTCGTAGGTCTCCACCGACTCGGTAACGCGGAGGGGCTCCATGATGAGCTGACGGTGAGTCGCCGACGTGAAGTAGTTGTCGAAGGCTCGTCCGTTAATCGTGATCGAACCGGTGCCCGGACGAAGACGTACGCGGGCGACCGCCTCTTTGCGACGACCAGTGGTCTGTGTGAGCGGAGTAGTCACGTTCTCTCCTTAGCCGCGACGAATCGCCGACGTGTCGTAGGGGGTGGGTTGCTGGGCGGCGTGCGGGTGCGTCGGTCCGGCGTACACGAATAGCTTGCCCATCTGGGCTCGGCCCAGTCGGTTCTTTGGCACCATGCCCTTGATGGCGTCGTGCACGAGCGCGACCGGGTCGCCCTCGAGCAGTTCGCGCCACGTCGTCGAGCGAATACCACCCGGGTATCCGGAGTGGCGCCAGCGACGGTTCACGGCCAGCTTGTTCGCCGTCACCGCGATCTTCTCGGCGTTGACGACGATGACGAAGTCACCCGTGTCGAGATGCGGAACGTAGTAGGGGCGGTGCTTGCCCCGCAGCAGGTTGGCCACCTCGGTGGACAACCGGCCCAGGACGAGTCCCTCGGCATCGATCACGTGCCACTGACGAGTGATCTCTTTTTCCTTCGGCGAATAAGTCTTCACGGTTCTTCCTTCAGCGAACTCGCCCACCCCGGACCTAGGTCCCGGGCTGGCGGACTTCTAAGCCTACAAAACCGGAGGGCCCTCCGGCAAGTTGGTCGTATCCCACCCCCATCAGACTGAGTCCTCCGGCCGGGGCCGGGGCCGGCAAACCGGCCCGACGACCGGTCCAGAGGGCCTCGGCGACCTCGGACGGGGTGAGTTCACCCCCTCCCACCGCCACGAGAGTCGAGGTGAGGGAGCGCACCATGGAGTGGCAAAAGGACTGGGCCCGGGCGTCGAGACGGATGAGTCGAGCCCCCGGGGGGGCGAGACCGGCGGCGTCGTCGATCACGCGCACGGACAGCTCCCAGATATTGCGGGTGAGCGGATCCTCCGGGGACTTATCGGGCGGACGCCGACACAACGCCCGAAAATCGTGCACCCCGAGAAAGGTGGTGGCCACTGCGTTCATCGCCGTGACGTCTAAGGGCCCGGGCACTGTCCAGGACCAGTCGTTCTCTAACTCCAGGGCCGGGGGCTCGGCCTCGACGATGAGGTACCGGTAGTGACGCCAGGTCGCGTCGAAACGCGCATGAAAATCGGGCGACACCTCGAACAGCCGAGTGACTCGCACCCGACCCGATAACTGGTGATTCAACGAGCGCCGCAGTGCGCCGGGGTTCTCCCCGTACCGCGATATTGTCCAGCCGGCCGGCAGGTCGACGTGAACTACTTGAGCACAGGCGTGCACACCGGCGTCGGTGCGCCCCGCGCCCACCAGGAAAGGAGGCTCCTCCATACGGAGGGCCTTTCCGAGGGCTTCGCGCAGGAGGCTGACCACCGTATCGCGTCCCGGTTGCGGGGCGAATCCGTAGAGACCTCGCCCGTCGTAGGCGAGGTCGAGGCGCCACCGGCGAGTGGCCCGGGGTGGCTCAGACGAACTCAATGCGCGCCATGGGGGCGTTGTCGCCCTGACGCGGACCCAGCTTCAGAATGCGGGTGTAGCCGCCGGGACGGTCCGCGTAGCGCGGCGCAATCTCCGTGAACAGCTTGTGCGTCATGTCCTTGTCACGCAGGAACGCCACGACGCGACGCTGAGCCGCGACCGAACCCTCCGGCGAACGCTTCGCCGCCGTCACCGTGCGCTCGATCACCGGGCGCAGAGCCTTCGCCTTCGCCTCGGTGGTCACGATGCCTTCAGCGGCAATCAGCGACGCGGCCAAGTTAGCCATCATGGCCTTCTGGTGGGCCGAACTGCCCCCAAAACGCTTGCCCTTCTTCGGGGTACCGAGCATGCCTAGTCCTCCTGGCGCAGGTTCAGACCGCGCTCACCGAGGCGGTCCACGACGTCCTTCAGGGACGTCTGTCCAAAGTTAGTAATCGAGGTTAGGTCACGCTCCGTCGCGTTCACCAACTGAGCGACCGTGTTGATACCGGCGCGCTTCAGGCAGTTACGCGAGCGCTCGGTCAGACCCAACTCCTCGATCCGAATGTCGAGTTCGGACGCCGCCGCCTGAGCCGAGGACACGTCCCCGAGCTCCAACACCGGGGCCTCCTCGTCGAAGGTGGAGATCAACTCGATCAGCGTGCCGAGCGTCTTACCGGCCGAGGCCAGTGCCGCCGACGGGGTCACCGAACCGTCCGTCTCGATCTCGATCACCAGTCGGTCGAAGTCCTTCGCCTGGTCGGAACGAACGGGCTCCACCTCGAAGGCGACCCGGCGCACCGGCGAGAAGATGGCGTCGAGCGGAATCACTCCGATGATCGCGCCGGTCTTGTTGCTCTCGGCGCCTACGTAGCCCTTGCCCCGCTCCACCGTGAGGTCGAACGCGAGCGAGGACTTCGGGGTCGTGAGGTAGGCCAAGTGCAGGTCGGGGTTCAAGACCTCGACGTCCGCGGTCGTCGACAGGTCAGCGGCCGTTACCGGTCCCTCGCCCATCTTGTCGAGGCGCAGTACCACCGGCTCGTCGGAGTAGACCACGAGGAGGAGGTCCTTAAGGTTGAGGCAGATGTCCTGGACGTCTTCCTTTACTCCCTCGATCACTCCGAACTCGTGCAGCACGGCGTCGAACTTGACCCGCGTCGCGGCGGCTCCAGGAATCGACGACAGCAGGGTACGCCGCAGGGAGTTGCCCAGGGTGTGCCCGAATCCGGGGTCGAGTGGTCCAATCCCGAACGACTGGGTGTTGGCGATCTCTTCACCGAGGGCTTCGATCGTGGGGCGTTGAATAATCAGCATGGGTTCCTCCGAGCCTGGGGCTGGCTACTTCGAGTACAGCTCGACGATGAGCTGTTCTTTGATGGACTCGTCAATCTGCTCGCGGACCGGCACGGCTCGCACCGTCACGGCGAAGCCGTTCTCCGACGCCTCCAGCCATCCCGGCACCGAGCGGTCGAGCACATCAGCGTTGCGAACCACGTTGAAGTTGGTCCGCGTGGCGTCCTTCAAGGTGACGGTCTCACCGGGACGAACGCGGTACGAGGGAATGGTCACTCGCTTGCCGTTGATTTGAATGTGACCGTGGCGCACCAACTGGCGAGCCTGGGCCCGCGAGGCACCCCAGCCGGCCCGGTAGGCCACGTTGTCGAGACGCAACTCCAGGAACTGCAACAGGGTCGTCCCGGTCATACCCGGACGCCGACTGGCTTCCTTGTAGAGGTTTCGGAACTGCTTTTCCATCAGTCCGTAGGAGCGACGAGTCTTCTGCTTCTCACGCAACTGGGAGAGGTACTCTGAGCCCTGACGCTGACGAGCAGCACCGTGCTGGCCCGGCGGGAAAGAGCGCTTCTGACGGTCGGAGTTCTCCGCCACGGGGCACTTGAGGGAGTAGCAGCGCTCTCCCTTCAGGTACAACTTGGTGCGCTCACGACGACAAAGTCGACAAACGGGTCCGGTGTAACGAGCCATGAGTATTCCTTATCCGCGACGGCGCTTCTTGGGACGGCAGCCGTTGTGCGGCAGCGGCGTCACATCCTTAATCGCAACGACCTCGATACCGGCGGCGGCGATGGAACGAATCGCGGTGTCGCGACCCGATCCCGGCCCCCGGACGAGAACGTCGACCTTCTTCACTCCGTGCTCCATGGCCGCGCGCGCACACTTCTCAGCGGCGAGCTGAGCGGCGTAGGGCGTCGACTTACGCGAGCCCTTAAAGCCCACCTGCCCGGAGGAGGCCCACGCCACGACGTTGCCCTCCGGGTCGGTGATGGACACGATGGTGTTGTTAAACGAGCTCTTGATGTGCGCGACGCCGAAGGCGACGTTCTTGCGCTCCTTGCG
>VFSW01008536.1_pt1 | contig 14703 bp, 15 predicted proteins | sample 5358111 | NCBI WGS metagenome assembly VFSW01 (sample SAMN11554181, study PRJNA540505) | mine drainage metagenome | isolation source: sediment from site ElyBrook_90M | place: USA: Ely Copper Mine, Vershire, VT | collected 2017 | reverse complement strand
GTGGCCCCGCCGCCCAACGCCCCACATTTCAAATCCTCCCCGACAGTTCGGACCCCGTGGGGGCCCAGGAAGTCGCCGGGATGCTGCAGAAGACGGTGATGACTTCTTTGCCGGCCACGATGGCCAGCGTGGGCTCGCAGTATTTCGATCGGGAAATTGGCGGCCTCACACCGCGGCAGCGCAAAGAGATGGACGATGAACTGGCGCGGCTGCGGAAACTGCAGAGTCAGGAAGACGCGGAGCCGGCATCGGAAGCGAAACTGGGAAGTATCGCTGCTTTCGATGTCGGCGGCATGGTCGCCGTGAAAGTGCGCGACGTGGTCGGCGAGAAGAAGAAGAGCCCGATGATCTCCTACTATGCGGCCGGTGTGGGCGTGATGTTTCTGCTTTTCACCGCAAGCGCCGCCGGTGGCAGCCTGCTCGACGAGTCGGAGAGTGGGGCGCTGGACCGGGTCCTCTCGGCACGGGTCACGATGACGACGCTGCTGCTGGGCAAGATGACGTGGTCCGCGCTGCTGGCTTTTGCGCAGCTGACCATCATGTTTCTGTTGGCGGCGCTGATTTTCCACCTCGACTTCTTCTCGCATATTCCTGGTTTCATTGTGATGACTGCGATTACATCGTTCGCGGTGGCGTCTTTCGGCATGCTGCTGGCGAGCCTCGCACGGACGCGGGGCCAGCTCGGAGCCGTCTCTACGCTGATCATCCTCACCATGTCGGCGCTGGGCGGCAGCATGTTTCCAAAGTTCATCATGTCCGATGCGATGATCCGGGTCGGCTACTTCACGTTCAATTCGTGGGCCATCTCCGGCTACCAGAAGATCTTCTGGCGCGACGAGCCGATTCGCAATCTCGGTCCCGAAGCTGCGATGCTGGTCGGCTCGGGCCTGGTGCTGTTCCTGCTCGCGCGCTGGTTTGCGCGCAAGTGGGAATATACGTAGAGCCGTTGCCCGGATGATTCGTTCTGCGCGAAGCGCCGTTGCCTGGACGGCCAGTCCTATTCCGCGCGCAGCGCCTCCACCGGATCGACGCTCGCAGTCCGCCGCGATGGCAGATAGCTGGCCAGCGTCGCTGCTCCACACAGCGCGATACACGCGCCGATATACGTGACCGGATCCATCGGGCTCACGTGAAACAACAGCGAGCCGAGCAGGCGCGTCACACCCAGCGCCACCCCAAAGCCGCACAGCACCCCGATGCCGGCCAGCAGCATCCCCTGGCGAACGAACATCCCGGTGATGTCGTTGCGCTGCGCGCCGACGGCGATGCGGATGCCGATCTCGCGTCTGCGCTGCGAGGCGGAGTAGGCAATCACGCCGTAGAGTCCAACCAGTCCCAGCAGCAGTGCAATCCCCGCAGCGATGCCGATCATGACCAGCGTGAACGAGGTGCGCGCCATCGATTTTGCGTAGAGAAATTCCTGGGTGCGCAGGTCGGAGACGGGCAGGTTTGAATCGACCGACCAGACCGCGCGGCGCAAATCGTTAGCCAGACTCTCGGAGCCGGCGCGCTCGCTGCGAACGACAAACGTCACCCAGCGCCGCACATTGACTTTGTCGCCTCCGAAGTTGCTCATGAGCAGCGGCCAGTAAGCGATTGCCGGAGCTTCCTTGTTGATGCCGTCGTCGTGGACGTCGCCCACCACGCCCACGATCTCGCGCCAGTCATCGTTGGAAGACACACGGATCCGCTTGCCCAGCGCGTTTTGCGGAGAACCCCAGTAGTCCTGCGCAAAATTCTCCGACACCATGGCCACGGGGAGCTTCTGATACGTCTCGTACCAGGTGAAATCGCGGCCGACGATCAGCGGAATCCCCATGGTGTGCAGGAAGCCGGGCGAGATGAGCCGGAAGCGGCGCAGCGGCGGCATCTGTCCCGCGGTGTAACTGTGGTCCTGCGCAAACACCGGATCCATCCAGTGGTTGTCATCCAGTGGAATGGAGTTGGCGATGCCGGCGCTGGTAACGCCGGGCACCGCGGCCATGTTGTGCAGCATGTCTTCCTGCATGCGGATCACTTTGTCGTTGTCGGGGACCTCAGCCTCCGGGATGTCGATGTGCAGAGTCTGGATCGATGCGACATCGAAACCCGGATTGACATGGTTCAGCGCGCGGAAGGTGCGGATCATGAGGCCGGAGCAGACCAGCAGCACAAAGGCGAGGCTCACCTGGATCACCACCAGCGTGTTGCGGGTGCGATGGCGCTCGCGTCCCTGGCTCAGGCTGCGGCCGCCTTCGCGCAGACCCGTACCGGCGCTGATATGGCCGTAACGGAAAGCCGGGATCGATCCGAAAAGGAGACTGCACACCAGGGCGAGCAGCACGGTGAATCCGAGAACGGGCAGATCGATGCCGATATCGTTCAGCCGTGGCAGACCTGCCGGAGCCAGTGCGGTAAGCAGGTGGAGCGCGCCCCACGCCAGCGCCAGGCCAAGCCCGGTGCCAATCAAGCCGATGACGGCGCTCTCCAGCAGAAATTCCTGCATCACCCGCCAGCGGCTCGCGCCCAGTGCCGAGCAGATGGCCAGTTCCTGGTGGCGCCCCTCGGCGCGCACCAGCATCAGATTCGCCACGTTGGCGCAGGCGATCAGGAGCACAATGCCGATGCTGCCCATCAGGATCCAGAGCGACTGCCCGACGTCGCCAACGACATCGAGCATCAACGGACGCACTTTGGGACCAATGCGAGCTTTCTTAAACAACTCGATGCTGAACCCCGGGGGCGCGGGAAAGCTGGTCCAGACTATGGGAAGCATGCGCGCAACGTCGGCGTTGGCGCTCGCGATTGTTTTACCGGATCGCAGGCGGGCGATGCCTTCGTAGCTGAACTGGCCCAGCGTGGTTTTGTTGCGATCCAGTTGCAGCGGCAAATAAATCCCTGGCTGGATGGCCCGGTCGAGGAAACGGAAATTTCGCGGCATGACGCCGATGATCTGGCGGATCTTGCCGTCGGCGGTGATGGAACGCCCGATCACGGAGCGATCGCCGCCGAAATGGCGCTGCCAGTAGCCATAGCCGAGGACAACGGTTTGCGGAGCGCCGGGCGCGTCGTCGGCGTGGCTAAAGGTGCGGCCGAGCATGGGCGCGATCCCCAGGAGCGGGAAGATGCCGGCGGTGACGTCGAGGGCCTGAACCCGCTCCGGGGAACCGGTGCCGGTGACGCTGACCGAATCGTTCTGATAGATGCCGATGTCGGTGAAGACGCGATTCTGCTCACGGTAGATGAAGTAGTTCGAGGGCGCCATGTTGACGTCGTCGATGTTGAGGCCCGGCGCATTATGCCAGACGCCGACCAGTTGATCGGGATGCGGATAGGGAAGCGGCTTGAGCAGCACGCCTTCGATGACGCTGAAGACCGCGATGGTGGCGCCGATGCCTGCCGCCAGCGTGATGAGCGTGACCATCGTGAACATGGGCGCGCGCATCAGGCGCCGCAGAACCTGTTTCAGTTGCGTCGTGAGTTCCACCGCTTCGCCTCCTCGGTCCGGGCGCTCGTTTCCGCGTCACCGAGAGGTACGCAGGGTGGAGCGGAGAGGTTCCAGAGCGGCGGAGTGAACGAGGCGGAATTGTGACGAGTGGGCCGGGATTTATGTGCCGAAACGCGCCTCGCTGCGAGCCTTCGCCTTAGCCGCCTCTTCTTCACGGTTCTTCGTCGGGGCCCCGGTGGTCAGGGCGTGGAGCAGGTGCGAGCAGGCCGCACTGATTTCATCGATCGCCGCATCGAAGGCGGCTTCATTCACCTGCGATGGCTTGCTGAAGCCGCTGATCTTGCGGACGAACTGGAGGGACGCGGCGCGAATCTCGTCGTCGGTGACGGGCGGATCGAAGTTGAAAAGCGGTTTGATGTTACGGCACATGGGGAAAACTTTCGGGCTATCGCGATGGTCCAGCTAATGTTTCTTTGCAGATTAGCCGAATCACGACTGCAATGCGAGGCGCAATCGAATCTCTAAACGGAGCGCCAGGAAAAGGCACGAAACTCTCCCAGTTTCGCGAAGTCCCGTTGATTGTCGGTGATGATGGTGATCCCAATCCGAGCCGAACTCATCGCAAGAAGAGCATCGTTGGTCAGCCGAGCCCTGCCAATCGTTTCATACCCGTATTTATGAGCGATTCGCGCCAGGATTCGGCCGGCCTGTGTCCAGTCGCTCAGGTTGGGCACAAGAATCCGCTTCGCTCGGTCGAAATCATGTTCTAGTTTCTCGAGCGCCGAGTGGTCCTTGCGCAGCGCACCCGCATAAAGCTCCTCAAGGACGATGGAACTCAGCCATAGGGGAGAATCCCCCGCCCAGCGGCGCAGCACGAGCGCCTGATCGCCACTTCTGCGAAATGCATTGATGTAGACCGACGAGTCAAACAGGACGGGCGCCATGCCTCTCAACGATCAGGACTCGTCTTCGTGACGTCCGTAAACATCCCGAATGGCGACGCCGCTCCTCATGAACTCATCGTGAGCCGCGACCGCAATGCGGTTCCGCTCGTGCTCGGCAAGGGCCAGGTCGAGCGCCCGATCGATGGCCTCGGTCTCGGTGGAGGCGCGCAAAACTTTGCGAACGCGGTTGATCTTCACCGGGTCAAGACGGAAATGCTTGTGAATAGTACGAGCTTTTCCAGCGGGCATAGGCGTCCTCCGCTACCAGTATAAGGCCGATGTGTACAAAACGGGTCTCCATGAACATCGGCCCCCGGCCCTACCCCGCCACCCCAGCCGGCTCCCGCAGCCCTCCATACAACGGGAACTGCTCGGCCAACTCCAGCACCTGTCCGCGAATGCGCGCCAGCGCAACCGAGTCCGTCCGGTGATCGAGCGCCTCGGCGATCCAGCCGCCGATGGTTCGCATCTCGGCTTCCTTCATGCCGCGCGTGGTCAGCGCCGGCGTCCCGATGCGGATGCCCGACGGCTTGAGCGGTGGATTGATATCGAAGGGGATGGCATTCTTGTTCACGGTTATCCCGGCCTCGTGCAACGCCGACTCCGCCTCGCTGCCCAGCATGCCTTTCGCGAAGACGTCGACCAGCATCAGGTGCGTGTCCGTGCCGCCGGAGATGATGCGATAGCCGGCGTTGGCCAGAGTTTCGCCCAGCACTTTTGCATTGGCGACGATCTGCCCTGCGTAAGCCTTGAAGCCCGGTTGCAGAGCCTCGCGGAAAGCAACCGCCTTCGCTGCGATGATGTGCACCAGCGGTCCACCCTGCTGGCCGGGGAAGACGGCTTTGTCGATCGCCGCGCCCAGGTCCTGCCGGCACAGGATCATTCCGGCGCGCGGACCGCGCAGCGTCTTGTGCGTGGTGGTGGTCACGATCTGCGCGTGGGGCACGGGCGAAGGGTGCACGCCGCCGGCCACCAGTCCTGCGAAGTGCGCCATGTCGACCAGCAGCAGCGCACCGCACTTGTCGGCAATCTCGCGCATGCGGGCGAAGTCGAAGAAGCGCGGATAAGCGCTGCCCCCGCCGATGATCACTTTGGGCTTCTCGCGGATCGCGGTCTGCTCCAGCTCGTCGTAGTCGATCGTCTCCGTATCCCTGCGCACGCCGTACGAGACCACGCGGTAGAGCTTGCCGGAGAAGTTCAGCTTGTGCCCGTGCGTGAGGTGGCCGCCCATGGCCAGATCGAGGCCGAGGATGGTGTCGCCCGGCTGCAGAACGGCTGCGTACGCCGCGGCATTCGCCTGCGATCCCGAGTGCGGCTGCACGTTCGCATATTCCGCGCCAAAAATCTGCTTCGCACGATCCCGCGCGAGGTTCTCCACCACGTCCGCATACTCGCATCCGCCGTAATAGCGGCGCCCGGGATAGCCCTCGGCATACTTGTTCGTGAACACGGAACCAGCCGCTTCGAGAACGGCGCGGCTCACGAAATTTTCCGAAGCGATCATCTCCAGTCCCTCGTGCTGGCGGCGCACTTCGGCGTCGATGGCGGCGGAGACCTCGGGGTCGTCGAAGGGAAGAGAGCGGGACATGGGGTCAGGCATAAAAACAGGGTACAAGGTATAGGGTGCAGGGTACAGAGTGGGAGCGAGGGACTGGCCGCCTGTCAGTTATGCGGGGGCAGCGGCTCGGGCCACTCAACCACCGCGAATCTGCCGTCGGACTGGCGGGTGAGCACCGGAGCGTAAAGGCCCAGCAGCGACCGCCGCCACCAGTCGCCCGTCTCGTGCTTCTCGTCGAGAGTCGTGAACCAGTATTGCCACAGCACCGCGCGCACGTACTTCGGCGGCGCATTCGGGAAGGGGTCGGCTTTGAAAAGCGACAGGACGTCCGAATCTCCTTCGAGCAGGCGTTCCTCGGTCAACGGCACGATCTCCGCGTTCTGGAAATCCGTCAGCGAAGCGAACCACAGGTTCCAGTCGAAACGCGGCTGGTACGGCGCGTAGATGCCGGGGGCCTGGTTCAGGGCCTGAGGCTTGAACTGGAAAGGATAGGGCGTCCAGTTCTGGCCGTCGTTCGAGCCCTGGAACTCGATCTCGTACCGCCCGCGCGTCATCACCGCGAACAGCCCATACTGGTTGGCGATGCGGAAAGGCTGCAGCGCCGCAACGGGGAAGTTGGGGAGCGGGAACTCCGGCCAGGGCATGTGGAGCAGTTCGTCCGTGGCAGCGTAAGCAATCCACGCAAGAAGAACGGCGGTCATGGCGAGTCGAACGGCGCGGACGTGCCCGAGGAATCCACGTACCTTCTCCCGTTTTTCGTCCGGGACCGGGTCTGTTTTGTCTCCCGCGGCTGCCTTGCTGGCACGCTCCTTTTCCCACTCCGGCGTGGTGATCACCGACAGCCGCTCCTCGGCTACGTCCACCGATTCCCGGGGAACCTCCTCTTCGACCGGGTGGCGGAAACGCCGGGGGATCCAGGACAGAAGGCTGCGATCGTCGAGCAGCAGGAAGCCAAGGAAGAGAACGATGTAGTTCAGGAAGGCGTAATTCGCGGTGAGGATCACGCCAATCTCCCAAGGCGTGACGATGCAAAAGCAAATAATGCGGACACGCCGCGGCAGAAACAGCATCCACACGATGCCGATCTCCAGCGCCAGAGTCCCCGCCGCCGTGGCCACGTGGAACCAGTGCGGGAGATGCTGCACATACCATCCGACGAAAGTCGGCAGCGGACCGTTCTGGTAGTACTGGTCCATCGCGGTCAGGTTCCGCCACTCGGGATCGCCCGAGAGAAGCTTCACGATGCCCGACTCGAAGTAAATCCTGAACCACTCGAACTGCAGGAGAAACAGTGCGGCGCGCGGGGGCGGCGACTGGATTCCCCATCCGGGCAACAGACCGCGCGGCGCGAAAAAGAGCCCGAGGAAGCCGGCTTCGAGCAGCATGCCGTCCGACTGGTAAGCGGAGAAGTCGCCCGCCGCCGTCACGAAGGAAAGAAAGCAGACAAAGCAGGCCACCAGGCTGAGGCGCGGCCAGACATTCAGAAAAGCCAGAACCGAGGCAACGAGGCCGATCCAGACCACCACCATCATGGCGTGCGTACTGGACGAAAACCAGAACACGGTCGGCGCGTACCAGAAGCGCATCATGCCTGGTGCCTGGCGCTGGATGGCGGCGAACAAACTCCCCGCCGGCAGGATGCCCTCGGGTCCGATCAGCCCGCGAATCTGAAGGTACAGCGCCAGGAACGCCGCAAAGTAAATACCCGCCAGCGCACGCAGGAAAATCCAGCGTGGGGCGAAGCGGTTCCGCGGGCCGTTGTCCCGATCGAACAGCCACCGGATAAGCTGAAGGGGCGTGCGTTCCATGAGACGCCGGATACTGCCGCGACCAAGGTCCTCTCTGGGAGTGCTTTTGCGATCATACGGCGTCGGCGCGTCAGGTGGTGCGGGGGCGCATAAAGAGAGTGACGAGGGCCAGCAGAAAGATCAGGGCGATCAGGGTCTGGGAGATGACGCAGTAGAGGCACCACACCTCGAGGATGTGCGCCTCAATATGGCTGAGGTACAGCGCAAAGCCCAGTGCGCCGGCCGCCAGCAGGAAAGTAATCCAGCGCTGCCGGAGCAACGCAAAGAAGGCGATCGCCAGATAGCCGAGAATGCCGGCCGCCGCGACCGGGAAGCCGGTTCTGGGCGCCGGGCCGGTCATCGCGTCCGGATGCCGTGCGGCGCGCAGGTGCCACAGGATGCCGGGCACCGTAGCGTACGAACTGCGGTTCACCGTGCCGCAGTCCCAATGCGAATTGATATCGCAGGGCTCAACGCCGGTGGAGTAGTGGACGTGCAGGGCGAGCGCGGAGACGACGATGCCAGCCAGGGCGAGAAGAACGATCACGTAGCGCATGACCCTACAGGGTACCGCGTCCCTGGCTACTGGAAGAAAACGATCAGCCCGAAGAGGAAAAGCCAGAAGACGCCCATGGCGTGCCAGTACCAGGCCGTGCAGTCGACGGCAATCTGCCGCATCTCCACGCGCCGGAAGCGGAACATGGCGACCATAGCAAAGACCAGCGCGCCCAGGCCCAGGAACAGGTGAGCGGCGTGGGTTCCGGTCACCAGGTAGAAGAAGTAGCTGTTGGGATTGGTGGCGAAAAACAGCCCTTGCTGCGCGAGCTGACGCCAGGCCATCCATTGGCCGACCAGAAAGAGCGAGCCGAGAACGATGGTCGCTCCCAGCCACGGCGCTGCACGCCGGACGGCGGGCCGCCCCAGGCCCAGCCACTCCTCCATCACGTCGATCTCATGAAAAAGCTGGCGGCGCGCCATCTCCATCGTGAACGCCGAGAGCAGCAGGATGGCGGTGTTGATCCAGAGAATCGGCGGCGCGCTCAGCGGGTGCCAGTCCGAGACGACGTTGTCGCTTGCTGCGATGTGGACGGAGCTCTCGCGCACGAAGAAGGCGCTCACCAGAACCGCGAAGAATACCAGGTCCGCAGCCAGGATCGAGAAGACCGCCATGCGGTAGCGGATCAGCTGCTCGCGCGGGCCGTGCCGCCGGGAGTGGTGCGAATCCCAGTTCTCATCGCCACCGCCTCCGCCTGTCGGCCTGCGATCCACCGGCGGCTTGCCGCCGAAGCCTGGATCTTTCCGTTCGGTTTCGACCGTGTGGCGGGTGAAGGTGGCGGGCATGGGGGCTCCGACGCGAGTTCTAAAAGCTTATACCGGTTTGGATCGGGATGAACACAACATTGGACGGCAACTGGGATCAAAAGGGTTTTTCCGGTTCCCACTGGGGCCGGAAATCCTCATCCGCTCCGATCACCGCTCCGTAAGCGTAGGGACCGCCGCCGATCGCAGGATGATCCTCCGGCGACCACTCGAGCGTCGTCGCGCGCCACGGATTCGCGCCAGCCGGCGCCGCCTTCGCTCGTGCGCTCCAGAACACGTTGAACAGGAAAACCAGCTGCACCGCTGCCAGCAAAAAGGCCGACCAGGTGATCCCGGTCTCCACCGGAATTAGCTTCGCAAATGACTCCACCGGGCCCGCCAGCTGGGCGTAGTGGCGCGGCTCCCCCGCCAGCCCGGCAAAATGCATGGGGAAGAACGTCCCGTATGCCGCGATCAGCGAAACCCAGAAGTGGATCTGCCCCAGCACCTCGTTCATCCGCCGCCCGGTCAGCAGCGGGTACCAGTAGTAGATTCCGGCAAAGATCGAGAAGACCCCCGCCATGGACATCACCAGATGGAAGTGGGCGACGACGAACATGGTGTTGTGCAGGTAGGCGTCGAGTGCGGGCTGAGCCAGAATCGGCCCCGTCAGCCCACCGGCAATGAAGAACGAGATAAAACCAAGCACGAAGAGCGTGGGCGTGGTGATGCGCAGCCGCCCGCGGAACATCATCGCCAGCCACGTCAGCACCTCGGCCGAGCTGGGGATGGCGATCGCCATGGTCGTTAGCCCAAACGCGGTTCCAGCATAGGGGTTCATGCCCGACACAAAAATGTGATGCCCCCAGACGCACAGCCCCAGCGCGCCGATCAGCAATGTCGAGACCACCATCAGCGTGTAAGCCGGCACCGGGCGGCGGGTGAAGTTCGCCAGCAGCGACGATGCCAAACCCATGCCCGGCAGCACCACGATGTAGACCTCGGGGTGGCCGAAGAACCAGAACAGATGCAGCCACAGCATCGGCGACCCGGAGCCCGCGGCTTGCGGAATGCCGTTGAGCACCAGACCCGTCGGCAGAAAGTAGCTGGTGCCGAGGTGCCGATCCGAAAGCAGCATCGACGCGGCGATGAACAGCGCCGTGAATGCAATCACCGTCAGTCCCGAGCTGACCAGCCACGACCAGACCGTCAGGGGCAGACGTCCGAGCGTCAGGCCGGGGGCGCGCCGCGTCAGGATCGTGGTGAGGATACTAACGGCCCCCAGCACCGCCGCCAGACAGAAGATTGTGATGGCGATGAGCCACAGATCCATGCCCGTCGCCTGTCCCGGTCCGGCCGCGGCCAGCGCGCTCAGCGGGGGATAGCTCGTCCACCCCGAGATCGGCGCTCCCTCAGGAACGAAGAACGCCGCGAGCAGCACGAGCAGGGAAGTGGCGGCGATCCAGAAGGCAGCAGCGTTGAGCCGCGGCAAGGCCATCCCCCGCGTGCCGATCTGCGCCGGAAGCACCAGGTTGGGGAAAGCGCTTTGCGGCACCACCGTCAGGACAAAGAACACCATCAGCGTGCCGTGCATCGTCACAAGGGCCAGGTAGTCCTCGGGCTTGATGAGCCCGTGAGGCGGAATCGCGACGTTCGGCCAGGTCTTGTGGATCCGCATCAGCAGCGACAGCAGCGTGCCCGCGACGACGGAGATGAGGCCAAGGAAGAGGTACAGACGAGCCAGCGACTTCGGCTCTGTCGTGAAGATGCGGCGGCTCATCGGGCATTCTCCCGCGCGGTCAACCAGCTCTGGAACTGCTCCGGCGACACCACGCGCAGCCGGGCCTGCATGCGGTAGTGGCCCAGCCCGCAGACCTGGCTGCACAGAATGTCGTAATCTCCCGGGGTCTCCGGCGTGAACTCCAGATGCCCGATCATGCCCGGAATGGCATCCTGCTTGAGCCGCATACCCGGCACGAAGAATCCATGAATCACATCCTGCGTCCGCAGCGTGATGTTCACGGGCCGCCCGGCCGGCAGCATCATGATCGACGAAACGACATCATCGGCCGCATTCGGATCGCCCGGGTCGAGGCCCAGCGGATTGCCCGCGGGCGCGCTGACGAGGTTCGGCTTCGTTACCCCAAAGATGCCATCGTGGCCGGGGTAGCGGAAATACCACTGAAACTGCACACCCGTGACCTCCACCGAAATCGCCCGAGCCGGCGCACTCATCTCGCTTCGCTCCGCCCACAGGTGATGGCTGGAGACGAGCATCCATAGGTAGAGGCCGGTGATCGCGAGCAGCGGAAGAACGTGGAGGAAGAAGTTCCGCCCGCTGGAGTTTCGACTGACATCGCCAGGCCCGGAACGGCCTCGGCGAATCAGCGCCGCCACCAAAATCACCTGCGCGGCGACGAAGAGCCAGAAGACGATGGAGAGATTCCACCCCAGAAGGTGATCGAGTGCGATCCCGCGCAGCGCGCCGTTGGGTGGGAGCCAGTTCATGCAATCAGCCGGTAGCCGGTAGCTGGTAGCCGGTAGCGGAACACTCAGGCTATCAGCTTAGGGGCACCAGACTGCGGGATGCGAGAGCAGGAAGCACGAGTGCGAATCAGGAATGCGCGGAGCGCGACTGCCTGGACGGCCAGTCCCGCACCAGGTCAACGAAGCGCTGGTGGACGCGCCGGTCTGAGGAAAGCTCCGGGTGAAACGTCGCGGCCATCAGATGCCCCTGCTCAACCAGCACCGGAAAGCCGTCGCGTTGGGCGAGCACCTCGACGCCCTCGCCGGTTTTCACAATGCGCGGCGCGCGGATATAAACCATCTCCAGCGGCCCACCCGGCAGCTGCGTCTCGCTGGTCTGGATCGCCGAGTCGATCTGCCGGCCATAAGCATTGCGCTCGACGGTCGCGTCGAGGACGCCGAGGCTCTCCTGCGGCGGATGCGTCACTTCCTTTGCCAGCAGAATGCACCCCGCGCACGTGCCAAACGTCGGCTTGCTCTGGACGAACTCCCGTAGCGCACCCAGGAACCCGTCGCGCTCCAGAAACTTCAGGAACGTCGTCGACTCGCCACCCGGAATAATCAACCCGTCAATGCCCGCGAGTTCCCCTGGCTTACGCACCAGCACCGGCTCGGCCCCAGCTTCGCACAGCGCCTGCGCGTGGGCGTCGTAATCGCCCTGAAGAGCGAGCACGCCGATGCGAGGTGGTCGTGGATTCATGTCAGATGTGCCGGACAACTCGACCTGTTCTGCGTTCATCGGAGGATCGCTTTGAAACCGGCTTGCTCGAAATGTCGGTCATAGGTGAGCGCGGCCTCAATGCCGTATTCCTGCATGATGAGAAAGCTTGAGCAGTCGGTCAGACTCCAGCTCTTGTCCAGCCTTTCACGGTAGAGCAGGAAAGCTTGCGCGAAAGCAGCCCCGGTCTGAGGAATCACGGTGACGGAGGAATCAAGCAGGAGAGTGGCGACAGCGTTGGACGCGGCCGATCGTATACGCGCTCCATGGTCGGCAAAGGCGTTCAGCAGTTCGGCAAGAATCCATTCGCTGGTTACGATCCGGATGTCGGAAAGCGATGCCGAAACAGACTGAGCGCGGCGATGCAATTGATCTTTTGGATTCAGCAGGGCGATCCAATAGCTTGTATCTGCGAAAGCCTGGTTCATTCGGAGAGGTTTGAGGATTTATAGAGATACTTGTCCGGATCCTGAGCGAGATCGGAGGGGACGCGTGACCATTCCTCGTCGGAGATCTCCTTGCCCAGAGAGGCTATTGTCTCCCAAATCGGGTGCGCTCCGGAAACGGGAGCGGCCAGCGGCGCAGCATCGCGAACTTCGAGAAGAAGGATCCCTTCTTCGATCACTTCGGCGGGAGAGCGGTAGCGGCCGCTTTGAACGCGGAGCGCTATACGGTGTTCCAGTTCCGGGTTCAGATCGATAGCCATTTCGATCTCCTTTCCGCCCTGCCTTCAGGGTAGTCCTACCAGCCACGCGTCTGCAGCAGCTGCTTCTCATCCAGCCCCGCCGCCGCAAGCCCCTTCATCGTTCCGGTCACCTGCTCGGACACCTCGGCCAGGATCTTCGCGTCGTTGTAGTGCGTGGTCGCAATCACAATCGCCTTCGCGCGGGAGACCGCCTCTTCCCGTTCCTTCGGATTGTTCTCCACATCGAGCGGCGTCGCGCGCTCCTTCATGAAGATGCCCGAGCCGACAAAGATCGCTTCCGCGCCGAGCTGCATCATCAGCGCTGCGTCGGCGGGCGTCGCAATACCTCCAGCCGAAAAGTTCGGGACCGGCAGCTTGCCCGTCTGCGCCACCATGCGCACCAACTCGTACGGCGCCTGGTGTTCCTTGGCCGCCGCGTATAGTTCCTGGTCGGAGAGAACCGTGAGCGCCTTCATCTCGCGGACGATCTGGCGCATGTGCTGCACCGCGTGCACCACGTCGCCGGTGCCGGCCTCGCCCTTGGTGCGGATCATCGCAGCACCCTCGGCAATGCGCCGCAGCGCCTCGCCCAGATTGCGCGCCCCACACACAAACGGCGTCGTAAAGGCGTGCTTATCGATGTGGTGCGCCTCGTCGGCCGGCGTCAGCACCTCGCTCTCATCGATGAAGTCCACGCCCAGCTCCTGCAAAATCTGCGCCTCAGCGAAATGCCCGATGCGCGCCTTGGCCATCACCGGAATCGAAACCGTCTCGATGATCCCCTTGATCAGCTTCGGGTTCGCCATCCGCGCCACGCCGCCCTCGGCGCGGATCATCGCCGGCACGCGCTCCAGCGCCATCACCGAGACCGCCCCCGCCTCCTCAGCGATACGCGCCTGCTCCACGTTCATCACGTCCATGATGACGCCGCCCTTCAGCATCTCCGCCAGCCCAACCTTCAACCGCAGCGTGGTCGGGGAACTGGGAGCGTGGTGGCCATTGCCGTTCTGAACTTCTGCCATGATGAATCTCCTCGGAAAGTGCCCGTTCCGCTCCACGCTCGGAAACCGCGATGCCGCGTGGCGATGAAGCGGAAAATAGTGCCTGAAACTCTATTTTAACAAGCTTTTGCGATGCCTCTTCAGCACGTCCGCACTCACCGTCACGAACACCGCCTTCGCCGTCGCCAGCACCTGCCCCGACCCATCGGCAAGCTGCGCCTCGGTATGATTCCGCCGCCCCGCCGCGCCCGTGTGCTGCGCGGTCAGCGTCAGCGGCACCCCCAGAGGTACGGGCCGCAGCTACTCCACCTCCAGATGCCGCGTCAGGGCCACGATCCCGCGTGCCCGGGTTGACTTGCTCATCGCCTCGTCAAGCAGCGTCGCGATGATCCCGCCATGCGCATGTCCCGGCGGCCCGGCAAAGCGCGCCGCCAGCCGCAGATGGCAGACGACGTTTTTGTCGTCATCGGTGAAGAAGTGCAGCCGCAATCCGGTGCGGTTCTCCAGTCCGCAGCCAAAGCAATGGTTGAGCGCACCATGGGCGAGGGGGGTGAGCGGTGCCTGCGAATGCTTGAGATCAGACATGAATTTCCCGGCCAGGTTGTAAATCTTGTTCGACAACTGATCCGAGCCTGCCGGGCGCGTCGCCGAAGCGGGAGCGCAGCGCTCGATTGGCGGGTTCGGAATAGAATCGCGTGACCAGCTCGCCCAGCCCAGCAGCCATCGCGATCGGGATCAGGAACATGAACGCCACGCCG
>VFSW01008535.1_pt1 | contig 14703 bp, 15 predicted proteins | sample 5358111 | NCBI WGS metagenome assembly VFSW01 (sample SAMN11554181, study PRJNA540505) | mine drainage metagenome | isolation source: sediment from site ElyBrook_90M | place: USA: Ely Copper Mine, Vershire, VT | collected 2017 | reverse complement strand
ATTTTTCGTAGCATACAATTCTGGTGGAGCCCCCTCCTTCAAGGGCCGGGAGATTGCAAGTCGCGGGGTTCACTTTAAAGATATGGTTGATAGGAATGTTTTTCACGGCACAGTGCAATATAAGTATGCTAATTGCTTTTAGACAAAGTCTCAGCTATAATATGTCTTGTATTTAAACACAAATGAGGGATAATGAATACAATCATTTCGGGCAAATCTTGTATTCTGCTACTCTTGCACAACACTTATCTGTTCGTTAATGCATCGCACCTCACAATTTAAGGAGGATTCATGAAAATCCTGCTCGTGTATCCAAAATACCCGGAAACCTTCTGGAGCTTCAAGTACGCCCTCAAGTTCATTTCCAAGAAAGCCAGTCTTCCACCGCTCGGCCTCCTCACGGTCGCGGCCATGCTGCCTGCCGACTGGGAAGTGCGTCTTGCGGATAAGAACGTGAAATCCATCAGAGACTCGGATCTGCGCTGGGCTGATTATGTATTTCTGAGCGCAATGTCCATTCAGAGAGAATCTGCGGAGTCTGTCATCAGCCGGTGCAAAAAGCTGGGAGTAAAAATGATCGCAGGAGGTCCCCTGTTTACATCGGTACCGGAGGAGTTTGGCCATATAGATCATCTGGTTTTGAACGAAGCCGAGATCACGCTGCCGCTGTTCCTTGAAGACCTGAAGCAGGGGAAAGCCAAACATCTTTACACTTCCCCGGAGTGGGCGAACCTCTCAACGACGCCGGTTCCGCGGTTCGACCTCCTCGACAAGAGCAAGTATGCCTCCATGAACATCCAGTATTCACGGGGGTGCCCCTTTGACTGCGATTTCTGCAACATAACCGTCCTTTATGGGCGCGTGCCCCGCACCAAAAGCGCTGACCAGGTCCTTGCTGAGTTTGACGCACTGTACACGCAGGGATGGAAGGGCGGCGTGTTTATCGTTGACGACAATTTCATCGGGAATAAGGGAAAGCTCAAGAAGGAAATCCTCCCTGCCATTATCGATTGGATGGAGAAGCACAAACATCCGTTTACACTCTATACCGAGGTTTCTATCAACCTTTCCGATGACGCCGAATTGATGAAACTGATGGCACGAGCAGGGTTCGACCAGGTTTTCGTGGGGATCGAGTCGCCGAATGATGAGAGCCTCGCAGAATGCAGCAAGCTGCAGAACCGGAATCGCGATCTCATTGCCAGTGTCAGAAAAATTCAGCAAGCCGGTCTTGAAGTGCAGGCCGGGTTCATTGTGGGGTTCGACAAAGACCCTGACTCCATCTTCGAACGGTTGATTGCATTCATCCAGGAAAGCGGGATTGTGACCGCCATGGTAGGCCTCCTGAACGCTCCTCATGGCACCAAGTTGTACCACCGGATGAAGGAGGAGGGGAGGCTCATAAAGTCCGCGACTGGAGACAATACGGATTTTTCAATCAATTTTGTCCCGAAAATGAGCAATGAAGCCCTGCTTTCCGGCTACCGTTCCATCCTGAGCACGATTTATTCGCCCAAGCATTACTATGCGCGGGTAAAAAAATTCTTGCAGGAGTATCGCCCGGTGAAGGTCCGCGGTCCGCGGTATAGCTTCAGTTACCTCAAGGCGGGCATCAGATCCATTTTTCGTCTCGGTATTATCGGCAGGGAACGGTTCCAGTACTGGAAGCTTCTTGTCTGGTCGCTCTTCCGGCGCCCACGGCTCCTTCCTCTCGCCATAACGCTGTCGATATACGGATACCACTTTCGCAAGGTTTTCACGAGGCATGAGAAGACGTTGCGGATGGCCAAGAACACGATTTCCCCTGTCTGCTGACACCTTCGCTTTTCTGCTTGGTTCCAGCGCCTATCCTGAAATTATGTCTGCTGCATGGTGTTGTTCATGCAGCAGATTTTTTTCAGGCGGCCTTTTTCCGCCGAAACATCGGGACGAGAATATCGTCGCAGAACTGTTCGAATGAGGTCGGAGTGATATTCCGGGCCGGGGGCCTCATTTTGACGACAATACGTCCTTCGTTAAAGGCCCTGCTCATCTCCACGTACAGCCTGCTCATGTCGGGCGACAACCCGGCTGACTTCATTCCTTTTTCGGCATCTTCATAAGAGAACATAATATACGCGAGGCCGGGTTTGTCCGTTTTTTTGGCGATGATCGACGTTGCCTCGATCATCGTCAGATCCCGCGGTCCGACCAGCTCCTGGACGGAAGAACCGAAAAAATTCCGTTTCATGAGCCTGTCAGCGGCAACGGCCGCAATATCCTTCGTTGCAATCATCGGCATCTTCAGATCGCCGCGGATCGCGCTGCCGTTGATGTTCTTTGATTTTATCAGATCGACGTTCATGAGCACATTCTCCATGAAGTACGCACAGCGCAGGTGCAGCACGTTCAAACCTCCGATCGCATTCAGACGCTCCTCCAGGCGATGAAGGCCCACAATGGGTCCGGTGCCTTCTGACAGCTCGGCCCCGAGGCTTGAAAGGGTGACGACATATTTGACCTGAGCAAGCTGCACGGCCCGCGCAATGCTGTTGATGATGGGCTCGGCAGAGGACAGGAAATCCTCCGCGTGAGCGTTCGGCGGCAGAAGCGTGAACACGGCATCAGAGCCCTTAAAGGCCTTCACTAAAAATTCCGTGTCCGCGGCGTCGCCCGCAAATGCCTGGGCGTTCGGACCCACGAACGGCCGCAGCTTATCGGCCGAACGGGCGACCAATCGGACTTTTTCTCCTTTGTTAATCAGAATGTCGGCAATCTTTCCGCCAACATGCCCTGTTGCTCCCACTATGGTATACATGTTATCCTCCTCCCCTCCTGTTAAAGGGGGCGTCAGCGTATCAGGGACATATATTGTCCTCTTTTTTCAATGATAACGCCGGGCGTGCGGCATGTCAAGATGACGCTTCCCGGGAGCGAGACGGAAGACGAATTATTTTACTCGCTTCCCGTCAGGGGATTTGTTATGATGAAATAATAAACGACGAGATGCTGCAGGACGGCCGTGCCCTGATGTTTGAACATACATAAACTGAAAAAAGTCCGGGAATTGACAGGCATGACCGCGGGATGACCGTGGCCGCGGCTTGCAGCCCGGCGATATTCTTCCCGTGGACCGATGACCCGTTTCCCTTCGATTAAACCTGTGCTGCACGTGCAAAGCCGAACGACGCTGATCCCGCGCTATAAAGTTCTGCTGCATAACGATGATACAAACTCGATGGACCACGTCGTAAATGCCCTCATGAAGGTCTTTAAGTTCAAAGGGGAAGAATGTCGACGCATCATGCTGGAAGCCCACCGGAACGGCGTCGCTCTGTGTGTTGTCGAATTATTTGAACAGGCTGAACTGCACCGCGACCAGCTGCAGGCATTTTCGCTGCTTGCATCGATAGAGCCCGAGTAGCCGGGAACAGGAACGGGGAGAGGGCACGGAGAAAAACAGGGAAAAGAGAAAACGGTGAGCAAGGGAAAACGATTCTTCAAGAACGGACTTCGTTTCGAATGCCAAGGCGACGGCAGATGTTGTATATCGCGGGGAAGATACGGCTACGTCTACCTGTCGTTCAACGATCGGCGGCGGTTGTCCGAGCATTTCAGCATTTCCCTTTCGGAGTTTACTGCCAGGTATACGATCAAAAGCGATGGTTTATACGAGCTCAAATACGTTGACAAGGACTGCCCATTCCTGAAAAACAACCAGTGCGGGGTCTATGAATCCCGGCCCTGGCAATGCCGCACCTGGCCTTTCTGGCCGGAGAACATGGATAGCGCCGTATGGGACCAGGAAATCTCGGCCCGCTGCCCGGGCATCGGCAGAGGCAGGTTGTACTCGGCTGAGGAAATCGAAGAGATCCTCGCAAAGAAAAAAGACGTAGCCGGCATCGCGGTAAGTGGATCTTTTTAGCCCAGCACTCCCTCCGTTCCTTCGTTCAAAACAGATGAGTCCGGCTGAAAAACTCAAAGCAATGACTTATGTCGAGCAAAGGCTTCTTCCTTGGCGCTTCTTATTTTAGTCTTAAGATTTTGAATCATCCAATCCATCCTTTGTCCTTGATTATTATGAAGAAGTTCAAGTTCCTTGTTGACACCTTATGGTAAATGCTGTAATTTTAAACATGACAGGCATAGTCCTTTCAGGCGGCGAGAACCGGCGAATGGGTGCGGACAAAGCTTTTTTAAAAATCGCCGGCATTCCGCTGATCGAGCATGTTCTGCGCACGCTTAAGGGCGTTGTCGGGGACGTCATCATCGTGACGAATTCGCCGCACTTGTATTCCGCATATGATGTGCGCGTTGTAACCGATGCCTTTGACAAACGGGGGCCGCTCACGGGCATCTATTCGGGCCTGTTGCATTCCCGCGACGAGTACAATTTCGTTGTTGCCTGCGATATGCCATTCCTCAATTCCGGGCTCCTATCCTTTATGGCAAGCCTGTCGGAAGGATATGATATTGTCGTTCCTTCCTGCGGAGGGATGTTTGAACCTCTGCATGCCCTGTACCGGAAAGGATTGATCCCGCTTTTGGAGCAGCAGCTGAGACTGGAAAAACGAAAGATCCAGGACCTCTTCAACGCCGTGCGCGTCCGATACGTAACTGAGCAGGAAATAGACCGTTTTGACCCTGCCCGGAAATCGTTTAAAAATCTCAACACACCACAAGAATACGAGGAGGCAGCATGTGCGGATTGGGAATGCCGGAGTTAATTATTATTTTGGTCATAGCATTGGTTATTTTCGGAGGAAGCCGTCTGCCGCAGCTCGGTGAAGGACTGGGAAAAGCCATCAGGGGGTTCAAAAAAGGCCTTTCAGACGGCCCGGAGGATGCGGCTAAAAAAGAAAAGAACGACAATAATGACAACAAAAAGGGATAAAGGATAAGCGTGCATATCAAATGGGTCCTTGCAGAGCCTGATGCCGGCATTACGGACATGCTCGCGGACCAGGCAGGGCTGCACCCGCTGATTGCCAGGCTGATGGCGAATCGCGGGATCATCGATCCGCAGGCAGCACGGTCCTTTCTTTCCTGCGAGCTTTCCACATTGTCCGATCCCGGAATATTCAGCCAGATGGACACTGCCGTCAACCGGGTCAGAACGGCAATCGCAAAAGACGAGAAAATCGTTGTCTATGGCGACTACGATGTGGACGGCGTTACAGGATCATCCCTTTTGTATCTTGCGCTTAAGGGACTCGGAGCGAACGTGATCAGCTATATCCCGGACCGCATGTCCGAAGGGTATGGCTTAAATGCCGGAGCACTGGAAAAGATCAAAGCTTTTGGCGCGGGTCTTGTTATCTCCGTGGACTGCGGCATAACGGCCTTTCGCGAAGCGAAGGCCGCCCGCAGCCTCGGCCTCGATCTCATCATTACCGATCACCACGAATTGCCCAAACCGAATCGGGAAGCGCCGGGTCCGGGAGTGAACAGGGACGCGCCCGGGCCGGGGGAGGGGCTCCCCGATTCGGAAGTTACTCTGCCCGAGGTCCAAGCAATCCTTCATCCGGCGCTCGTGGCTCAGGGTTGTTCTGCCGCAGACTGTCTGTTCGTAAGCGGGTTGACCGGTGTGGGCATAGTTTTTAAGTTTGTACAGGCTCTTCTGGGGACAGGGACCGATGAAGAACAGCTCCGGTCCCATCTTGATCTGGTGACCCTGGGAACCGTTGCGGATGTAGGAAAGATCATCGGCGAGAACCGGATACTGGTGAAACACGGCCTGGAGGTCCTGTCGTCGAATAAGCCGGCCGGCCGGCCGGGCATTGCTGCCTTGAAGCAGGTGGCGGGGCTTCAAGGCAAAAAGATCGGTGTCGGCGCCGTGGGGTTCACCCTGGCCCCCCGGATCAATGCCAGCGGCAGACTTGAACGCGCGGACATGGCCTTCCGGTTGCTGACGACGGATTCCCCTGAAGAGGCGATGGCGCTGGCTTCCGTGCTCGACCGGGTGAACAAGGAACGGCAGGCCGTCGAAGAAGCCATCAGGGAGGACGCACGGCAGCAGTGCCTGCGCATGGACCTGTCAGCCCTGGGCGCCATTGTACTTTCGTCGGATGAGTGGCACCCGGGAGTTATCGGCATAGTTTCTTCAAGGATTGTTGAGGAATTTTACCGGCCCACGGCGCTCATTTGCGTGCGGAACGGCGTCGGGAAAGGGTCGGCAAGAAGCATTCCCGGTTTTAATCTTTACGAAGGATTGTGTGCCTGCTCCGATCTTCTCCTGGGGTTCGGCGGCCATACCTATGCCGCCGGATTCAGCATAGCGCCGGAGAATATTCCGTTGTTTCGTGATCGGTTGAGCGCTGTTGTACGGGATCGCATGGGTCCTCAGGGATTCGTCCGTACGTTGTCCGTGGACGGGGCTGTAACGCTCGACGATTTGACGATTGATATGATTCGGGAGATCGAAAAGCTCGCTCCCTTCGGGCTGGGGAACCCTGAGCCGAGGCTCGGCACCCGGGGTCTTGAAGTGGTCGCGTCCCGGATCGTGGGGAGCAAGCATTTAAAACTTCGCCTGAAACAGGGAAACGGCGCGACCATGGGCGCCATTGCCTTTAACCGCGGCAGCCAGCTGGGCAATCAGGTGCGGGACGGAGCACGGCTTGCCGCGGTGTTCACTCCGCGGCTGAATGTCTGGAACGGTACAACAACGGTCGAACTGGACATAAAGGACATGAAAATCGACAAGGAAAATTTTAAAGCATAAACATCAAGTCATTGCTGATGCATTATGACCAATTCCCGCGCGCCGCGTATTTTGACTTTTTGAGCTTTGCGCTTATGGGAAATTCGGCCCTTGTTTAATCGGAGTTTTAAAAAACATGCCTCAAGTTCGCCTGGATGACATAGTCGAGCGGATCCAAAGCTACCACCCCGACGCCGATGTCGATCTGCTGCAGCGCGCGTATATCTTTTCGGCGCGGGCGCACCAGGGGCAAACGCGCCTCTCGGGCGAGGCATACCTGAACCATCCGATCGAAGTGGCAGCCATCATCGCCGGTTTGAAACTCGACGCGGCGACGGTGGCCGCCGGCCTTCTGCACGACACCATCGAAGACACAACCGCCACCCTGGAAGAGATCAAAGCGATGTTCGGCGACGAGGTCGCCATGCTCGTTGACGGCATGACCAAGCTGTCCCAGATGGAGCTGCAGAGCCGCGAGCAGCGCGAGGCCGATAACTTCCGCAAGATGGTCGTGGCCATGGCCAAGGACATCCGCGTCATTCTTATCAAGCTGGCCGACCGGCTCCACAACATGCGCACTCTCAAATCGCTCCCGCCGGAAAAGCAGAAGCGCATCGCCCAGGAAACACTCGACATCTACGCGCCGCTCGCGAACCGTCTCGGCATTTCGAAGATCAAGACCGAACTGGAAGACCTCTCATTCATGTATCTGAACCGCGAGGCGTACGACGATCTCTCGGGGAAGGTGAACCAGCGGCGCATCGAGCGTGAAACCTACATCAACGAGCTCATCGAGATCATGAAGCGCCAGTTGGCGGAGCACGGATACAAGGGCGAGGTGAAGGGCAGACCGAAGCACTTCTACAGCATCTACCAGAAGATGCAGAAGCAGGATATCTCCTTTGAAGATGTGTATGACCTGATCGCGATCCGGATCATAACCGACACCAAGGTCAACTGCTACGCAATTCTGGGGCTCATTCACTCGCTCTGGACTCCCGTGCCCGGGCGTTTTAAGGATTTTATCGGCGTTCCCAAGTCCAACCTGTACCAGTCGCTGCATACCACGGTCATCGGTCCCAAGGGCGAGCGGGTCGAATTCCAGATCCGTACGGAAGAGATGCACCGTCTTGCCGAGGAAGGAATCGCGGCGCACTGGCGTTACAAGGAAAAATCGGCCATCAGCCAGAGAGAAGAGCAGCAGTTTGCCTGGCTTCGTCAACTCCTCGAATGGCAGCGGGACCTGCCCGATGCCAAGGAGTTCATGGATACCGTCAAGGGAGACCTTTTTCCCGACGTCGTCTATGTGTTCACTCCCCGCGGCGATGTAAAGGAATTGCCACAGGGATCAACCCCCGTGGATTTTGCCTACAGCGTGCACACGGACATAGGGCACCAGTGCGTGGGCGCGAAAGTGAACGGCAAGATCGTCCCCTTAAAACACGTCCTGCACAACGGCGACAAGATCGAAGTCACGACGCAGGCCGGCCATACGCCGAGCCGCGACTGGCTGAAGTTCGTTAAGACGTCGAAGGCGCGGACGAGGATCAAGGCCTGGCTCAAGGCGGAAGAGCGAAGAAGAAGCATCCTGCTCGGCAGGGAGCTCCTTGAGAAGGACCTCCGGAAGCACGAACTCAGCCCTTCAAAGGCATTCAAGTCCGAGGAACTCCTTAAAATTGCCAATGAGATGTCCCACAACACGCTTGACGACCTGCTGGCGGCCATCGGCTACGGCAAGGTCTCGGCGCATATGGTGGCGAACAAGCTTGCGCCGGAAAAACAGCACGTCGAGCCTCTTCCCAAAAAAACCCATCAGAAACAGACAAAAGCCTCAAGCGGAGGCATGAAAATCAGCGGCATGGACAACATGCTTATTCACCTGTCCAAGTGCTGCAATCCCGTACCAGGAGACAAGGTGATCGGTTTTATCACGCGGGGCAGAGGAGTGTCGATCCATACGGCAGATTGTCCCAATGTGGGCGAACTCACCTTTGATAAGGACAGGCTCATTGACGTGTCCTGGGGCGACTTGCATACCACCGCCCATGCCGTTAAAATCACGGTAAAGACCCAGGACAAGCCGGGACTTCTTGCCAGCGTATCGTCGTCGATCAGCGCCGCAGAAGCCAACATCACCCACGCTGAAGCACTTACCGGCGAGGACCTCCAGGCCACGCTTAACTTCACTATCGATATTAAAGATGTGGAACATTTGAACAAGATCATCAAGAACATCGAGGGGATAAAAGGTGTGCTCGACGTGAAGCGGGTGAAGACCGGTTGACCGAAGTTACGAAGCGAAGAGGAGTCCTCACGGATTCCCGGCAGGGCTGAACCTCTCGTTTTCCCATCACAGGACCTTCCTCCATGAACGGATTAAAAAGCACACTTTTCATCGGGACAACTCCACCCGCGTCAAAATTCATTTACAGTTCGTTATAAATATCTCTAACAATGACCGGTAGTTAATGGTTAACTTTAAGTTGTAATTACCCTTTTACTTAAATAACTTATCCGTATAACTTAAATATTTAGTGGAGGTAATTTTGATGAGGAGAATTATCAAGACAAGCAATGCGCCAGAGGCAATCGGTCCTTACTCCCAGGCTGTTGAAGCGGGCGGAATGGTGTTTCTATCAGGCCAGATCCCGATAGACCCGAAAACAGGGAATCCGGTTGAGGGGGACATTAAAGAGCAGGTGAAACTTGTGCTGGAAAACGCAAGGGCTGTTCTCGCCGCGGCAGGATGCACTATGTCAGACATTATTAAGTCGACGATCTACCTTAAGAGCATGGCTAATTTCGCCGCTGTAAACGAAGTCTATGGAGGGTATTTTCCGACTGACCCGCCTGCCCGGGCCACGGTCGAAGTTTCCCGGCTGCCGAAGGATGTAGCTGTTGAAATGGATTTTATCGCCTGGAAGGGGTAGGATCAGCAAAAGTTCTGGGTTATGTACACTTTGCCATCCGGTCCAATGAACAGTCCGATACCTTCATTTTTCCAATAGGGTTCGAGAATGTTTTTCCGGTGACCGGGGCTATTCATCCATCCTTGGACTGTTGTTGCGGCTATTTTGTCTTGCGGATTCCAGTCATAAAAAGCCTTCCCATTGATCGTCGTTACCGAGTCATAGAGGTTATTCAGCGCTATGTTTTCTGCGCCCATGTGGATGGTGCGACCCACATGAATGGAACAGTGGTAACCGTCGCGTTGATACCGATACACAAAATCGCGGCCCTCCGGAGAATAATGGTCAAAGTAATTTCTTTTTGACATGTCCTTGCTGTGTTTTCTGGCGATTTTTGCAAGCGCATCATCCCAGGCCATCGGGGGCAAACCGTTCCGTTGCCGTTCGTTATTGATCAGGCTGTGTATCGCTTTTTCCAGTTTTAGAATGTTTATGGAGGGCTTGCTTTTTCGTTCGGGAAGCTTGTACGCATGATCGGGCCGGGGTCCTGCGCAAGAAGCGACGGAGGAGAGCAGTATGATCAAAGCGAGATTGCGTATGACCTTTTTCAAAGATGCTCTCGGCATGACTTGTCTCTCCGATCGGAAGTGTCACTTCACAGGATGAGCAATCGGACTTTAAATACATTCTTACTATAATGCCTGAGGCCGGTCCCTGTCAATTGGCCATTGTTCATTCTGCAGGGACGAAATAAAAGATCGACTATAGGAGAATTTGATTTGCTTTTTCATTCCTCTTCGTTTATTATGCGGACTAATTATGAGATTACCGCATTCACTATTTCCGGCGCTGACCCTGTTCTGCTCAGTTTCAATGCTGTTCTCCGGCTGTGCGTATAAATCACTGCCTTCGCAGGAGAGCGAGACTCATGCCCTTTCTGACGACCAACTCCCTCTGAACGCAGTGTCTACCGACGAGAGCGTATCCTCGTTCGTCGGGGCCGGCCAGGACGCGAATGATTCGGCTCCTTCGGATATCGCTGCGTCAAAGCAAAATGACAAAAATTCCCCCTCTGTGAAAAAGGAACCTGTCGACGATGATCAGGCGCTTCTCGATACGGCGCTGGAACTGACCGATACGGCGCAAGGATATTGGGAAGATAACGATATGGACAAGGCAGTCGAATCCCTGGATCAGGCCTATGCCCTTATTTTAAAGGTCCCGAACAACCCCAAGCTCTCCCAGCAAAAGGACGACCTCCGGTTCATGATCTCCAAAAGGATCATGGAGATGTACGCTTCCCGCCAGACGACCGTCAAGGGAAGCTATAATGCGATCCCCATGGTGGTGAACGATCATGTGACGCGCGAAATACAATCGTTTCAGACCCAGGAACGGGATTTCTTTCTGGAATCCTATAAACGGTCCGGCAGGTACCGCGGCGAAATGGTGAAGGCCTTGAAGGAAGCGGGCCTTCCCGAGGAGCTTTCATGGCTGCCGCTCATTGAAAGCGGATTCAAAGTACGGGCATTGTCCCGGTCGCGCGCGTTCGGGCTGTGGCAATTCATCCCCTCGACAGGATACAAGTTCGGGCTGAAAAGAAACGACTGGATCGACGAACGACTCGATCCGGAGAAATCCACGGCCGCGGCCATCGCTTACTTTAAAGAGCTTCATCAGATGTTCGGAGATTGGGCAACGGTCCTCGCCGCGTACAATTGCGGTGAGGGAGCTGTGGCGCGAGTGATAAGAGAGCAGAAGGCCGATTACCTTGACAATTTCTGGGATTTCTACGAACGGCTTCCGCAGGAAACGGCGCGGTATTTCCCGCGCTTCCTCGCTGTATTGGCAATTATTAACGATCCGGCGAAGTATGGATTTACGCTGGATGAGCCTGACAAGCCCCTGTCCTGTGAAACGGTGACGATCGAGAGGCCGGTTAAGTTAAGCGCCATGGCGAATAAACTGGGCATTGAGTTTGATGATCTTAGTGCGTTAAACCCCGAACTGCGCCGCGCTGCCACTCCCAATACGCCCTATGCGCTCAAGGTTCCTCTTGGAAAAGCTGCAGTAGTGCTTGCCAGCATCGATACAATACCCAAATGGTCGCCGCCGAAGGTGGAATTTGTTGTCCATCGTGTCAGGCGCGGCGAAACGTTGTCTCTCATAGCGCTCCGCTACCGGACCAGCACCCGAAGAATTCTTGAGGCGAACAACCTCCGTTCCGGAAGGTTACTGAGGATCGGACAGCGGCTGAAGATACCCACGAGATATTCGTTATCTGCGTCGTAAAGCAGGGGACTGCTACCCTGCCTTTTCCTTTTCTTCGGTTGTGCGAATCACGCCCCGAAGCTCAACGATCGTAGCGCCCCATCCACCGGCCCCTTCTTCGGCTGTACGAAAAGATTTCACATAAGGCAGCTTTTCGAGGATTTCCTGAACAATTCGTCGCAGCGTACCGGTTCCTTTCCCGTGAATAATGCGCACCTGGAGAATGCCGCGCTTTCGGCATTCAGCAAGATACTCCGGCACGAGGCCCTTCACCTCTCCAGGCTGAAACGTGTGGAGATCGAGCACTCCGTTAATGGGCTGTTCAATGAAATCGTTCATGCCAGGATATCAATTACGAATTTCCGGATCAGTTATTTTAAATGATTATATTGATACCCCATGATGGCGTCAAGACTATATTTTCGCTGACCTATTGATAATCCATTATTCTCGTGCTATGGATATTTAATAATTATTGCCGCCTCTTCTGGCTCTATTTACGATATAATATGCCTTGTGAGCATGCAAAATAAAAAGATAGCGATCATCGGCGGAGGGGTAGCGGGCTTAACAGCGGCATATTTGCTCTCCGAGAAGTACGACATCACCTTGTTCGAAAAATCCGGGAAGCTTGGCGGCAATGCGTATACGTTGACGACGTCTGAAGGCGCGGAAGTGGATATTGCCGCTGCGGTTTTTGGCAGATGCTCTTACAAAAATCTTTTCAGACTTTTCAGGAAATTGAACGTCGAAACCATTAGTTCCTTCCGGAGGCATTCCCCCGGCTGGTCCGGCCTGGGCGCGAGTTTTTTTGATCTGGATACGAAAACAGGAATATATCTGACGCCCGGGATCAAAGGGCTGCTCGCCCAAAATTTTGAAATACTAAGACCGGATCGTGTTCGTAGCATTCTGCAGCTCGCACGAGGTTTGCGCCGAGCCCAGACGTTATTGAAGCGGGGAGACCTTGCCGGTCTGACCGTCGAAGATGCTTTAAAGAAGGTCCCCGAGTTGCACGGGGACGCAAAGTTGATCTTTGTAACCTCTTTGTGTCTGATATCTTCCATGAACTGCGATGATGTCCTGGATGCTCCCGCCGGCTTCTTCATAGAAAAATTAAAAAAACACAGCGATCTGGCGGCTCCCAAAGCTTTGTTTTCCGTCCATTTTGCGAAGAATGGGACGAAGAGCTATGTGCAGGCCCTGTCCGCCCCTTACCGGGAGAGAATCATGCTGAATGCGCACGTCAAGTCCGTCCTGAGAGAGAATGACGGGGTTAGGGTCTTCATGAAAGACGGGCGGGAGATGCGGTTCGACAAGGTCGTTTTCGCCTGTAATGCCGATCAAGCGCTGGCACTTCTGGACCAACCGACTGATGATGAGAAGCGGCTGTTGGGGGCCTGGAAATACACCGAGGGAACGATCATCGTCCACCGCGATCATTCACACTTTCCCAAAAGGGAACTGATGGAAGGCTACACGTTTCTCTACAGAAAGAAGGGCAGGTACGTCGAAACTTCCGTCAGCGGCTCTCTGTGGGCGTTGCCCAACGTACCGGAAACATGCGACCTCATCAGTACGCAGCATCCGAATTTCCCGATCGAGAAAGATCATATCGTATTCGAAAAGGTTTTCAGGACCCCCCTGTTTGATTTCCAGTCCTGCCCGACGGTAAAGGAACTGCCGTCTTTGAACGGCACGAGGAACACCTATTATTGCGGCAGTCACTTCGGGTTCGGTCTGCATGAAGATGCTGTGACATCGGCGATCGAGGTCGCCCGGAATCTGGGAGTTGATTTCTGAATCGGCGAAATCGTAAAGAGATTACGATTCATTACGTAAAAAAGTAAAAAGGCGAAATATCACCACAGAGACGCGGAGGCACGGGGAAAAAGTCAAGCCCGGGAAAATAGAAGCCGACTCTAAATCCTCGGCCGGTATTCGAACCCTGCGTCCGCGCCGCGGTAAAACAGTTTTTTCAACGGAAATAGCGTAGAGATGAAATCCCCCCTCGTTCGAATCCTTCAGGACGTCTTTTTTACATGTTCATGGTTGAAGATGTGGTCTTTGCAGTATCCGAGTCCGCCGCAGTCGGTGCAGTAACGGAACTCCATCTGCGGGTCCGATATATCGGTTTTGCCGCAGACCGCGCATTTGTGGAAGGGCTCCCGGCCGGTTGAGTACTGCTTTGCCTGGAACACCATTTTCCTGTTTCCGGTTTTCATCCTCCAGTAAATATCTTTTCCGAAGAAGAGAAAAAAATTGCTGATCGAAGCAAGGACGAGCAGGCGCGTGCTCCAGGAACCCACGATCACCTGGTAGGCATAGCCGATCCAGGTGAGGAGCGCCAGCCATTTTATTTTCACCGGAATGATGAAAAAAATGTAGAGCTGAAAGTCGGGATAGAGGAAGGCGAAAGCCAGGAAGACCGATCCGGCGATAAAGATGTTTGTCGCAATGGAGAAGGGAAACAGGAACGTCACTCCCACGGTCACGAGATACCCGACGAGCAGGTACACATTGTACCGGAACGCCCCCCAATGTCCCTCGAGAGCATTGCCCATGAGGTAGAACAGGTACCAGGCGAAGAACGCGAATATGGGGTTCGTCATGGGCGGGATGAACAGGAACGTGATGAGTCGCCACCATTCTCCGGCGAGAACGCGGTCGGGAATGAGTACGACCCGTTCCAGGATGAAGCGGCCCGACAGAACGAAGACAAAGAAGAGCACTTGCCCAAGAATGAGATAGAGGGTGACGTTCGGAACAGCATAGCGGCGGAACTTTCTTTCAAGCCTGTCCAATAAAGCCATTACAAACTCCTCAAGATGAAATTGCAGTTTC
>VFSW01008534.1_pt1 | contig 14707 bp, 11 predicted proteins | sample 5358111 | NCBI WGS metagenome assembly VFSW01 (sample SAMN11554181, study PRJNA540505) | mine drainage metagenome | isolation source: sediment from site ElyBrook_90M | place: USA: Ely Copper Mine, Vershire, VT | collected 2017 | reverse complement strand
TGAACGTTGTGCTCGCCGAAGCATTTAGCGTGATGGGGGCGGCAACACCACTAAGCTGAAACGCTGTGCTGCCGCCGATCGAAATCTGCGAGATATTGATGCTCGATGTGCTTCCGTTGGTCAGAGTCACCACCATGGATTTGGAAGTTCCCACGGTGTAATTGCCAAAAGATTCGTTACTGGGATTGAGCTCAAGTTGCCCGCTGGCTGTGCCAGTTCCTGCGAGTGAAACGCTGGCCGAAGTATTGGACGCGTCACTCGTGATGGTAACCGTTGCGCTGAAAGTTCCGGCTGCATTGGGTGAAAACGAAAAGCTGAGTTTCGCACTCTGTCCCGCAGCAATCGAAAGGGGGAGGGTCGGGCTGGTCAGGGAGAAAGACTTGGTTGAGATCGAGGCAGCGCTGATTGTGATCGAAGCACTGCCGGAATTTGTTGCGGTAAGAGTTAAAGTCTTGCTGCTGCCGGCAGCAACGTTGCCGAAATCAAGACTCACATTGGAGAGGGAGAGGGTACCCAGTGGTGCTTGACCGGTGCCTCCGGCGCTCACTCCCTGGCAACCAACCAGGAACGCCAGGGGACAGAGAAGCAGGATTGCGGCACCGATTTTCCCGAGAAGCTCTATTGAGTGTTCTTTCACTGGTGTCTTAACTGCGGCTGTGTGCCCTGACACCAGTCTCAGACGAGCGCATGAGATCGAGATAGATTTCGGAGGTACATAGAGGAATTTCGGCTAGCGGCCAATGTTGTTAATTTCAACACTGTCCCAAAGGACATTGAAAGGGCCCGTGTCGATCGTAATGAACATCTTCTAAGCTTCGCGACGGTGCTCCGCGAGACGCTGAAGAGAAGTGCGAGGTTGCGAGAAGATTTCGATTGCAGGTAGTTGCGCTGCAACGGTCTGTTTGGTCAAGGATCGTGGCCCGTGACGATTATGTTCGCCTTCGAATCTGCCAAATCAGCAGAGAAATCGCCATCCAACCGATGGTAGAAGTCGCGACGACAAACCAAGGCTCATGAACAGATATGAATTGTGCGATTAGCAGAGCAAACACGAACAAGCCAATGCTTCATCGTCTTCGTTTTTGGGTTCTCGAAGTTGGGGAATCTTATTTCGATGGGCTTTCGTTTTGCCTGCCTGGACAAGATTCTCCGCGTCACGATAACGTCTTAACTCGCGTGCGGACCTTTTCAAACTCGTACGTGCCCAGCCCGCGCTTGGCCGCCATTTTCAGGTAAGGTAGCGCATCCACTTCCAAGTTCCAGTAAGATTTCGCCACATAGGCATCGACCGCGACTGGATCGGTCGAGGCGACCAGGGTCTTTTTCAGCAGCACATCTTCCAGATTTCCTCCCGTTGGGCCGTTGCGCAGCAGAATCCGGTAACAATCGATGATGGTGAGAGTCGGACGCACGAAGTCGGCGAGATCCACTAGACTCTCATGGATCTTCTGATGGAGCTGATTTCGTTGTCCGCCGAGCATGCCATACCAGTTCTTCATCCCCAAAGTTGTTCCAGTCAGGCCGTGATGCTTGGCGATCGGAATATTGATCACCTTATCGACATTGAGAAAAGGATCGAACACCGGCCAGGCCCGTAGAACATCTCCCTGCAAATCCACTTCTTTGAATCTCGCAGGTTCTGGAAGGATTACTTCAGCTCCGGCGCTCTGTGCCGCTGCGGCTATGCCGGAGCGCTGGAAACAGCGTCGCGGCTCGTTGCAGCTCACATCGGCCACAATCACGCGCTTCGCTCCGGCATTCGAGCATTGCCGGACAATTTCCGCCACCACGTCCGGATTCGTGTTTGCCGCCTGCTCGGGGGTGCGGTCCCATCCAATGTTCGGCTTTACGAGAACAACGTCACCCCTGGAGATGAAGCGGCGCATCCCTCCGAGTTCTTCCACAGCCTGACGCGCCAATTGCGCCGGGTCCTCTCCCTGGATTATTGCCATCTCCGGAAGGTTAGGATCTGCGGCCACCGTATGGGCGTGCTTGGCAGCGATGGCTAGAGCCGCCTCGGGGCGCGAGCTGTGTTCGCTGAGCCACAGTCCGAGTCCGGCTGCTCCCGCGCCAGCACCTGCAACCCGCAGCAACTTGATCAGGGCTTCACGACGGCTTAGTGCGCTATTTTCAGATTGCATAAGATGCCCTTCCAAATGATGAGCTCGAAGCTAAAGCGCAATTCAGCAGAATCATCGCTATGCCTTTCTGCGATTCAGCAGGATTTGATTCGTCCGTGAGCGGCTCTCGCCGACACTAGTGACGTAGACGGCGGGACGGTCCTGCACGGGACAGGCGTGCTCACACGCTCCACATCCCACACAGTGGGAAGCATCCAGGTAGGGCTGCTTCACCAGCTTGACGTTGCCTGCTGCGTCAAATACTTCTGCCGGGCGAAAGTAGATTGCTTTCGGCGAGGTGGGGCACCACTCCTCGCACACAATGCAATCGGTAGCCATGGACCACGGCAGGCAGCGGCCGCGGTCGTAGAATGCCGTTCCCAATCGGATCGGTTTGGACGCCTCGGAAATCTCCACGGACCATCCCTTTTCTTTGGCCGTAATTTCCCAGATCGCGCCGGTGGGGCAAACCTGCGAGCACAACACGCAACTAGTCTCGCAGTAGCCGGCACGCGGGACAAGAACCGGAGTCCACAGGCCTTCGATGCCAGCTTCGGTCAATGCGGGCTGCAGCGCATTGTTCGGGCACACCTTCATGCACTCGCCGCAGCGAATGCAGCGGGAGAGAAAGAATTCTTCGTCGACGGCTCCCGGAGGGCGCAGCAACCGTTCGTTGCGCTCGGCTGCGAATCCGGGAGTGGCGCGCATCACGGGTACGAGCGCCACGCCCGCGGCTAATCCTGTGAGAACCTTGCGTCTCTGCAGGTTGGCGCCGACCGTCTTCTCTGCCGGAAAGAGCTTGAAGTGCAAGCCCTGTTCCGGGCACTCGTCCACACAGTTGAGGCACAGATGGCATTCTGTCTGATGCCAGGGAACGCCGCCGATCGGGTCGTCTCCGCCCTGGCAACGCAACAGGCAACGATTGCAGTCGTTACAGTGCTCTGGATGTTTCACCAGCCCCAGGATGGACCAGCGCGAAACGATGCCCAGCAGAGCACCCAAGGGGCAAATCGCGCGGCACCAGAACCGAGTAATGCGGAAGTTTAGCGCAACAATGAAGAGGAAAATAAGGCCCAGCCAGATTCCCTGCCGGAAGTAAGGCTGCTTGAAATTGAGCAGCAGCGTTCCCAGAACGAAGTGCAGCGCTCCGCCCAGCGTTTGAACAGGTGCGAACCGACTGTGTTCAAGGATGCTCAATGGGGCCTGCAGCGCGTAATTCGTGGCGGGCAAGATCGACAAGCCCATGGATCGAACCAGAAATGAGAAGGGATCAAGCCATCCCACCATGCCTGTGCCGAACAGCGCCGCGATCAAGACAGCAATTAGCAGGTAATACTTCGTCGTTTGCCAGCGCTTGTATCGGTTCGACTCCAGCAGTTGCTTGCCGCGCTTACGCTCCGATTTGAAGCTGCCGAAGAAATGGTGAATGGACCCCAGCGGGCAGATCCATCCGCAGAAAAATCGCCCGAGGAGCATCGTGGGGATCAGAACAACCAATGCCAGCAACAGACCGCGGTACAGGGCGTGACTTGCGAGCGCATTGGAGACAGCAACCAGCGGATCGAGTTGAAAAAACAGCCCTACCGGATAAGGCAGCCGAATCTCGCCTTTCGAAGCCGTGAACGATCCGCGGAACTCAGTGCGTATAAGGAGCAGAATGAAGAGGGCGAAAAAGACGATTTGGGAATAAAGGCGCAGCCGGGTCGGTTTGATAAAACGCACGGATATCCCTCAAAGCAAGATGGAGCGGCCATTCTCTTTCTGCGCCGATCAGGTCCCTTGGGAGATCGATTCGCATCCCGCTACGCAACTAGTGTTGAGTTCCTACGCCTATCTTTCTGTGACCGGCATCACGCCCCGCTGTGTCTAGGAGGTCGCTCGCCATTTCGGGACAATTACTCGAAATCCAACTGCGATATGCTTAAAGCTTGAACCGGCATACCGCAGCTCCCGTCGACTCGGGGCGTGAGAAGTCTGTAAGTTATTGACTGTAAACATTTTTCGACTGGTGCCTCGCCGGGGCAACTTGCGGCGCTCCCGCCGCAACTAACAAATTAGTTGACGCTTTCCACTGGGCTGCGTCTAAGGATTTAAGAGTAGAGGAGGGAGCATTGGCCCGCAGCAGGTCCGCAACCTTAACCGAAGCCGAGTTGCGCATCATGAATGTGCTTTGGGAGAAAGGCTCGGCCACTGTGCATGAGGTCTTGCAGGCTCTCCCCGCCCAGCCCGCTTTGGCGTACAACTCCGTCCTGACGATTATCCGGATTCTGGAAAAAAAAGGGTATGTGAAGCACGAGAAAGATAAGCGTGCTCACGTCTATACCCCAAGCGTGGATCGAAAGGACGCATCCCGTTTCGAGGTGCGGCATCTAGTCAGCCGCTTCTTCGGCAATTCGGATGAGTTGCTCGTCTTGAACATCCTGGAAGAAAAGAGCATCGACCGCGAGGAACTGGAGCGGCTTCGCCAGTTGCTGAAGGGAGCGAGTAAGGACCAATGATCCTGGCACTCGACCTCCACGGAATTGCGCAGTATTCAGCCCTTCGGATTGTCGACTCTCTGACCGAGGGCACCTTTATCGGCCTCTTCGCCGCAGCTTTGTTGCGCTTCACCCGGCGGCAGAATGCAGGCACGAGATTTGCGATCTGGTTTTCTGCCCTGATCGCCATCGCCGCGTCGCCGTTAATTGGCAGTATGCTGCCATCTCACGCTGTGATTTCGATAAACGTCCGTCCAGCGGTCACGGTGCCCGATTCCTGGGCTCTTTACATATTCGGAATCTGGGCCATCAGCGCGTCATGGGTTCTGGTGGGGGTAGGCAGGGCGCTATGGCGGCTTCATCTTCTGCGAAAAAGTTGTACCCGGATCGATCCCGCGACTTTGGATCCCATGTTGCGGGAGACCCTCTGCCGCACAGAAATAAAGCGGCTCGTGGACGTCTGCACATCGAACCAGGTCCGTGTTCCGACCGCAATCGGACTGACGAAACCAGCTATCGTTCTTCCCGATTGGGCGATGCGGGAGCTCTCTCCGTCCGAACTCAAGCAGATTTTCCTGCACGAACTGGCGCACCTCCGCCGCTGGGATGATTGGACGAATCTCGTCCAGCAGGTGGTTCGAGCGGTCTTCTTCTTCCATCCCGCGGTGTGGTGGATCGAGAACAAAGCGGCACTGGAACGCGAGATGGCGTGCGACGACGCTGTGCTTGCTGAAACGGCCAGCCCGAGAGCTTATGCGGAGTGTCTGGCGCACCTGGCCGAGAGAAGTTTTCTTCAGAGAAGCATAGCGCTGGCACAAGCCGCCCTCGGCCGAATTCGTCAGACATCTGCTCGCGTAGCGCAGATCCTGGATGTGAATCGTCCAGCCGGGAAAACAGGCACATGGAAACCAGCCGCAGCACTGGTAGCAGGATTCGCGATCGCCTGTGGTTTGAGCGCTTCGAGCGCGCCCCAGTTGATCGCGTTCCGCGACAGTCAGCCCATTCACGAAGTCCATTCCGGCTCAATGGACAATCAAAACGCGGCTATCACGCCACCACAGGAATTCCCGCAAGCCGTGCCCGTGACGCCGGCCAAGCTGAACGTAAGACCGATGAATCGCGCTGCCAGGATTCCCGAAAAGGCTGTTGCACATGCTGCGATTTCCAAACAAAAAGCCGGAAGTTTGGTTCATCTGGCGAATACCAAATCGGCCCCCGCTCCTTTCGCTGAGACGGTCGTCGTATTCATTCAAGGGACCAATCACGGCTCTGCAGACTCGCAGGTGTATCAGATCCAGATGTGGCGCGTAACTCTCTTGCGCTACATCGTCGAACCGCCCAGCGACAAAGCTCCGCGAAAGACAACATAGGTGAATGTATGTGCAGAAATTCGGAGGAAGCTTGCTCTCTGCAACTAAGGAATTAGTAGTAACAAAACTCTTAGGAGGATCCAGCTCAATGAATGCAACGAAGTGGTGGAACGACAGCACGAAGAAATGGATGCGGCGGCTCGCGATGCCGGTGCTTGCACTGGCATTGATCGCCTCATTCACAACGTATGAATGTGTTAAACCGGCTGCGGCTAGGGCCGCGGATGCGGCGCCTTCTGCAGCTCCTCTCGACGTCGACAGCGTCAGCGCGCTGATGGCCCTCGACAAAGCCATGGAGCCACTGGCCGCTCGCGTAACGCCGGCGGTGGTCAACGTCACCGTAACTTCACGAACCAAGCCGGACTCGGCAAACCAGCAAATTCCAGACGACATGCAACAGTTCTTCGGCCAGGGGAGTCCGTTCGGGCAATTCTTCGGACCCCACATGCAGCAGCGCCAGCCCCAGATCGAACACGGCATGGGCAGCGGCGTGGTGATCTCTCCTGACGGATATATCGTCACCAACAATCATGTCGTGGATGGCGCTGTGGACATCCGCGTCACTACCAGCAACCGGCGCGTTCTGAAAGCGAAGCTGATTGGCACCGATCCGCTTACGGACCTCGCGGTCCTGAAGGTCGATGCCACCGATATGACGAGTGTCCCCTGGGGCGACTCGAAGCAGGTTCGTCCCGGCCAAACGGTGTTGGCGTTCGGCAATCCCTATGGATTCCGATTCACTGTTACGCGGGGAATTGTCAGCGCTATCAATCGCGCGAACCCCGATCCTACCGACCGCAGCAAGCCGGGCGAGTTCATCCAGACGGACGCAGCTATCAATCCCGGCAACTCCGGTGGTCCGCTGGTGGACGCTCGCGGCGAAGTCGTCGGCATCAACACCTTCCTTGTGTCGCCTTCGGGTACGTTCTCGGGAATGGGATTTGCTATTCCAACTCAGATCGTGCGGCCTACTGTTGAGACTCTGATCCGCTACGGCAAAGTCGAGCACGGCCGCATCGGCATCGGCATCTCTGACGTGACGCCCGAAAACGCGAAGTTCTTCGATGACTCGACCGCGGCGGGTGCTGTCGTGACGCAAGTCGACGCAGACTCGCCCGGAGGTAAAGCCGGCCTGCAGATCGGCGACGTCATCGCTGAAATCGATGGCCACAAAGTCAACGACTCCGGAGAACTCCAGGTGACCGTCGGACAGAAACAGCCGGGGACGAAAATCGATCTCACCGTACTTCGCAACGGCAAGACCATGCACATTCCTGTCACGCTCGAGGCTCTAGGAAGCCACTCGGAGGAAGGCAGCTCAACTTCAGGCGAAAGCCAGGGAAAGATGCGCTGGGGCATCGGCCTCGGCAATCTCACACCGGCGATGCGAGATCAGTTGCAAGCGCCGCACGACATTCACGGCGCGGTGATCGAGCAAGTGAAACCGGGAAGCCCTGCCGACAATGCTGGATTGCAGCAAGGGGACATCATTCTCGAAGTCAATCGCCACAAAGTCCAAACCGCAAGCGACGTGCAGAAAGCCCTGTCAGACGTGCCGAAGGGACAGGACGCACTGTTGCTGGTCTGGTCGGATGGGGGCAACACCTTCCGTGTGCTGCATTCGGGTGACGGAGCGTAATTAAGTTGGTGCCGCACTCTCTCAACATTGTGAGAGGGAGTGCGGCACGCTTTTTATTTGCGCAATCCATGCGTTTCCAGTTCTTGCCGTAACATAAGAGCCTATGACTCGCCTGTTCGACTCCATCAAGATTCGTGATCTTACGTTTCCCAACCGCATTTTCGTCTCGCCGATGTGCGAGTACTCCAGCACCGACGGATTTGCCAACGCCTGGCATCTCGTGCATCTAGGCAGCCGCGCAGTGGGCGGAGCCGGACTGGTTCTCACAGAAGCAACAGCCGTTCTTCCGGAAGGCCGTATCAGTCCTCAGGATCTTGGCATCTGGAAGGACGCTCATATCGAGCCCTTGGTGCGCATCGTCCGTTTCATTCACGAGCAAGGCAGTGTCGCCGGCATGCAACTTGCCCACGCCGGACGCAAGGCAAGCACGTACCGCCCCTGGGAAGGGCAAGGGGCGATCCCTGAAAGCGAGGGAGGTTGGAAGAAAGTTGTCGCTCCCAGCGCAGTGCCTTTTGCAGATTCCTATCCCATGCCGCAGGCGCTCTCCATCGACGGCATCCGGGAAGTGGTGAGCGCATTTGCGGCCGCCGCACGCCGGGCCTGGAATGCGGGATTCCGCGTGATTGAGATTCACGCTGCGCATGGATATCTGCTCCACGAATTTCTCTCGCCTCTCAGCAATCGACGATCCGATGCCTATGGCGGATCGTTCGAGAACCGCACGCGCATGCTCCGAGAAACCGTCGCTGCTGTTCGCGAGGTATGGCCGGAAGAAGCGCCGCTCTTCGCGCGGATCTCTTGTACCGACTGGGTTGCTGGCGGCTGGGACATCCAGCAGTCGATAGAACTCGCGCGCCAGCTCAAGCAATTGGGAGTGGACCTGATCGACTGTTCCTCCGGCGGCAATGTGGCCTCTGCCAAGATTCCGGTGGGCCCCGGATACCAAACGCCTTTTGCGGAGCAGATCCGCCGTGAAGCCGATATTATGACCGGCGCAGTGGGAATGATTACGTCTCCTGCTCAAGCTGAGCAGATCGTTAGCAACGGGAAGGCCGACGCCGTGTTGATGGCGCGCGAATTTCTGCGCGACCCTTACTGGCCGCTGCGAGCAGCGCGCGAATTGGGCCAGCCAACGTCGTGGCCGGTTCAGTATCTCAGAGCTGCGCCCGAAGGATCCCGTGCGCGAATGGCCCAAGATCGTGAAGATCTAAAGTCCTGACTGCGAAGCAACCCCTGATTTCAAAACAGGATCAATGAAGGTATTCCGATTGCGATGAGGTCTGCATTGAGAACACTTTGGTTTCGCATTGCTTGTTTCCAACTTCTGGCGATTGCCGCGGCTTCAGCCCAAACCGCCGACAAAGGCCTGACAAAGAATCCCGTCTTCCAAAAGAACTGCGCAAAGTGTCACGGCAAGACTGCCGAGGGAAGACACTTTGGAGGCCCGTCGCTGGTCTCCGAAAAAACCACGTCCATGTCCCAGGACGCCCTGCGCAACATCATCACAAACGGGAGGCACCGAATGCCCAAGTACACCGGTAAATTGACTTCCGAAGAAATCGACACACTGGTCGAGCAAATCAAAGCCGGCAGCCAGAAATGAAGTAGAGGCCGTTCGCGAACGAACTCGGTATTACTTCGTTCCCTGGGATTTCGTCTCCGCATTGGCAGCATTTGCGGCCAGTATGAAAGACGTGGCCGCATCCACCACGTATTCGTTCTCATACCACAGAAACGGCCATCCCTCTTTCAACTCAGGAAAGTCGGGCTGAATGATAACTACGCCTGGAATCATCGCTCCGGGGATGAAGGTATAGTCCGCGCGGTTGTTGCCATACGCGATCAGCTTTGACTGCGTTCCCACACCCGACACATACGACACGTTCGAGACCGGATGCCTGCCCAGTACGTAATCGACACCATCGAGCGTGGACTCGGGGCCAATCGTCTCAGGGAAAGCCTGATGCATAAAATACATTTGTGTCGCAAACCGAGTCACCTCTCCGGAGCCTCCCCATGTGCCCATCGCGATAGGCACACCGTAAGGATTCCGGGAAAGCATTTCCTGTAGCTTCGGCTTGTAAGCAGTCAGCACAGCGGCGACTCCATCCTTATATGGCTGATCCATGAATGGAACAGCCCGAGCGGCAGTCCCTCCCAGGAACGCAAACTGGTCTTTGATCACCGGCAGCAGTTCCGTCAGACGCTTTCGGTAGACATCTGCGCCCTTCGTTGAAATTAGCAGCTCCACGGCAGCCTCGACTTCCGCGTGCTGCAAGTTGCTGCCCGTGGTGTTGAAATACTGAAACGTTGCGGGCGGGTGCTGGTGTTCTTCATCCCAGACTCGTTCGGCAGTTTGCAGGCATTCATCCGCCATTTTGTCGTCATAGCCGTGAAGCACTCTGCTGGCGGCAGCAAGCGCCCCTACCGCGTCGTAGCTCAGCGCCGTAGTGTGCGTCGTGAACGCCCAGCGATCGTCGGGAATCCCTGAATAGATCCCATCCGTATCGAGTGGGCCCATCTTTTCCGAATAGATTCGGCCGTCCGTTTTCGAGGCCGCATCTCCAAGATGCGTGTACTCCTCTAACGTCGGCTCAATGATTCCCGGAATCGCGTGCCCAATCACTTTATATTCTGCAAGCAGCAACAGTACGCCATGCTTGATCTGCTCCACCACATCCGGCACGCCGTCTGGTTTTCGCAACTGAACGTAGCGCGCGGCCTCGTCTACGGACGTGTCGTCGGAATTCACCCCGAATTGTTCTTTCGCGAGCACGAGATCGGTGATCACGCGGGTTTGAGTTTGTGTCCGCAGATCGAAGTCTCCGGCATCGTACCAGCCACCCACGTTGAGGCCGGGGATGTGCTGTCCCGGAGAAAATGGCGAATCCGTCGTCGGGCCCTGTTTGTAACCGTCGAAATGCGTGTAGTTGACCGGCGCCTGGCGTGCATCGTCGAGATGCGATGCGCCATGCCAGATGCGGTATCCTTCCCGCACTTTGACATGATCCATTTGCTCCGGAAGATACGTGTCGAGCGAGAGGCTCCAGATGCCATCGTAGACATCCGGTGCAATGCGAAACGTCCCGGTCTTCTGGCCTGCATACTCGATCACATAAATCCCCGGCTCGCGGATCGCAGAAAAGTCGAAGTGTGCATATTGATAGCGCATCCACTTGCCCCAGGGTTTGATCCCGCCATGCAACGCTTCGCGATATTCGCCATCCGCATTGATGCGCAGCACGCGAGCAGTCTTGGGCGCGTCGAATAGCGGGTCAAGCTCCATGACGGCAACCTTCTCCCGCTCGGGCGTGTACCCGACCTGGTTGTAGCTCACCACTGGAGGACGGACCCATCCTGGAATAACATTCGGATGAACGTGCCATACCACGACATCGCCAGTCTTCCCCGCAGGAATCAAAGTCCGCAGCACGAACCATCCGTTTTGCGCCTGGTTGCGTCCGTCGAACAGCAGAATCGAACCGCTGTCGGAAGTGACAGTCACTCGCGTCAGCGGATCTTCCGGCGACAACACGATCTTGTGAGTCGTCGCGAGAGAGAGCGGTTCCACGTTGCCATCGGCCAATTTTTCCATCGGACCGTCCGAGTGGCGTGGGAATATGCCTGATCCGTTGTCGAGCAGGTACGACTTTCCGAAGTAAAGGCTCGGCAGGAACTCAAGATTGAAGCCGGCCTTGCCCACAAGAGAAGCTGGAAGCGGCTGATCGAGCTGCACCGCGACGCGGAAACCGTTGGTTTCCGGCTGCACGTCGATGCGGTAATTCAATCCCCGGTCGGGATACGAACAGAGCGCCGTCACTTCGTCTGAAGCCGAGCCGTGCTTTCGTTCTCGAAAGTCCGGGATCGGATCCCATTGTGTCGGCGTTGCAGAAAGGCGCAGATCCCCGCCTGTGGCAATGCGCTGATCGTGCAGAATGATTTCCAGCCCATCCATTTTTTGATCGCCGAACACATGGTGATACGAGTTGTGGAACAGCAGCACGCTCAAGCCGTGCTCTTCCAGAACATCGTGCCGGCTCAGATGCAAGTCTGAAGCACAGAATGAAACAGTTGCGCTAAGAAGGAGCAGCATCAGGCAACTCTTCTCGACGGTATTCTTCCGCGTTTTCCCTTGAGTGGTCACTCCGCAATTCTATCCGCAAACAATTTGGAGAGATGGGTCGAAAACTATTCTCTTCGCAAAAACGTGGTGGAACTGAGGAATCAGCTTTCTTGGGAAGAAGGGAATGGCCTGTAGACCACAACGAAAAAGGTCCCGGCAAAAGAGCCGGAACCTCGTTTGATTCTCGGTCAAACTTATGATGCAGAAATGCTGAGCAATTGAGCAAGCATCTACAGGAAATACCTTAGGGCTTCTGGAAACGCCTTCGTGCTCCAATATCCGCGGGGAGCCTCAGAATCGTGGAGCGTCGGGCCGCTCCCTGCATTTTTGAGGCTGCTATTTCTTCCTCTATGACACTTATACGCGTGACGGAGTTCTGCTGCGACGGCAGAAACGTTGTTTGGCGGGAAAGCGTCACCGAAGCGGTCCTGTTCAAGCTCCTTATCTTCGAGAGAGATGATGAAACGATCCGCAGTGAAAGAACTCACACCAGAAACGGCTCCGCCTCTGATTCCTGAATCGCGGAACGGGAAATCCAAGGCGGCAGAAGAAAACATCGATCTCGCCGTTATCTTGGCAAGCCTGCAGGGCATGCGGGATGGCGACTTCACCGTCAGATTGCCTGGTACGTGGGTCGGACTAGCCGGAAAAGTGGCGGACACCTTCAACGAAATTGTGGGCGCCAATCAGCACATGGCTCAGGAACTGAAGCGCGTTGGCCACGTCGTCGGCAAACAGGGCAAGACCCGCGAGCGGACGCGATTTCACGAGTCACGCGGCGGTTGGGGTGAGATGGAGGTCTCAGTCAACACGCTGGTTGAAGTCCTGCTTCAGCCCACCGGCGAGGTCACGCGTGCCATGGCCGCCGTAGCCCAAGGAGATCTTACTCAGACCGTGCGCCTGGATGTGGATGGGCGTCCTCTGGAAGGCGAGTTCCTGCGTTCCGCCAATCTCGTCAACACGATGATTCAGCAGCTCGGCGTGTTTACCGCGGAAGTAACGCGCGTAGCGCGTGAGGTGGGAACCGAAGGCAAGCTGGGCGGCCAGGCGCAAGTGCATTTGACCGATCTGGACCGGCTTAAAGGCTACCAACACGGAGCTGTGGATTATCTTTCCGCGCCTGCTGTTCCCGAGGTCCTTCGCGCGAAAGTGAGGGTCTTCGCCGAACTCCACAAAAAGAAACTCCAGCTCGAGCGGCTCAACAGCGAACTCGAAAAGCGTGTGGCAGAGCGCACTCAGGAATTGGAACACAAAGCCCTCGCTCTTCAGCAACTCAATAACGACCTCGCCCGGAAAAATCAGGAACTGGATGCGATTGTGCACACCGCTCCCGACATCATCTTCAGCAGGCAAGCGGACGGCGCACGGGACTACATCAGCAGCCGGTTCTACGAGTACACGGGTGCGCCCGCTGGTTCAGCGGTTGGTTTCGGCTGGCTGGAGTATCTGCATCCCGACGATAAACAGCAGAGTCTGGCGCACTGGATGCGCTGCGTGCAATCCGGCGAGGATTATGGATCCGAAGACCGCTTGCGAGGTGCCGACTCCCGGTATCGCTGGTTCCGTGCCCGCGCCGTGCCTCTGCGAGATCCACAAGGCGGCATTATCAAGTGGTACGGAACCTGTTCCGATATCCATGACAGCAAGATGCTCGAACAATCGATTCGCGGCAGCGCCCTGGAGTTGGAGAGGCTCGTCGACAGCCGGACCGCCGAACTGAGACGGCTCTCCGGTCGCCTCATGACGTTACAGGACGAAGAACGCCGCCGCATCGCGCGTGAAATCCATGATGGCCTGGGTCAGGAGCTTGCCGCAGGCAAGATGATCTTGGACGGAATTCTCGCCAAAGATTCCTCACCCGCGATCAGGCAAGCGGCTGTGGAAGCGAGCCAGTTGGTGGATCGCGCGATTCAGCAGGTCCGCACCATCTCCCACCTGCTTCACCCGCCTCTGTTGGACGAAGTCGGCCTGGTTTCCGCGTTGCGATGGTTCCTCGAGGGCCTATCGGAACGCAGCGGAATTGACGTTCATCTGAAAGTCGATCCTCCCGATCTGGGCCGGCTCAAGTCGGAACTGGAGACCGCCATCTTCCGCATCGTCCAGGAGGCCCTGACGAACATGTTCCGGCATTCCGGTGCACGCAACGGCACTGTCAGCCTGATCGAAAAAGACGGAAGCATCACAATCACCGTGCGAGACGATGGCAAAGGCATCGAAGAGCAGGTGATTCAGTTGCATCCGGAACGCGTTGGCGTCGGCATCGGCGGAATGCGCCAACGTGTGACTGAGCTTGGAGGAAGTCTACGGCTGGCGAACGCCAATCCAGGCACAATCGTTGAGGTAGTCATTCCCGCCCGCGGATATGACCCAGTCAGAGTGCCGGTCACCGCCTGAACAGATTTCTTTAAAGAAAGTCATGCGGCCTTGCATTGCTGCTCAGGCCGCTCGTCGGCTATTTTGAAAGGCTGGCTGCTGTACCGGATTCCTTCGGAAGGAGCAGGTGCCGGTCCATCCCAGAGGACCGGCACCAGCTTGGGGGGCGTTGTGTCGAGTAGAGATTGCAGACTAACGTCCGCGTCAACAGTCCACAATACTGTGAAGCCTGTATGTTCGCGGAGGCCCGCCGTTAGCTCCGCCCCATCTTTCGGATACTCTATTACGGTCGACCTTTTCACTCTCGGGATCCTAATTCAACTGCTTACTGCCTCTGCCGGATAGAACCGAATCCAGCCAGCAGTTAGGTTGAGTCTCGCAGTCAAATGGCAGGTGCTCGCGTGGCACAGAGAGGACAAAAATGAGACGAATTTTCCAGAATGTTCCCTGGGCGACGCCTCCCAGCAACATCCCGACGCAACCAACGGACGGGACCTGCGACGCCTCGAAGCTGCAGTAAAGGAACATGTGGGGACAGCCGCCCCCCCGGTTGTCCGGCCAGCGGAGCGGGCCGGCCGTGGCTAAAGCGGGCACCACAGCGAGTG
>VFSW01008533.1_pt1 | contig 14707 bp, 13 predicted proteins | sample 5358111 | NCBI WGS metagenome assembly VFSW01 (sample SAMN11554181, study PRJNA540505) | mine drainage metagenome | isolation source: sediment from site ElyBrook_90M | place: USA: Ely Copper Mine, Vershire, VT | collected 2017 | reverse complement strand
CCCTCCCGAATTTCATTCTCTCGAACCATGCTTCAATCCAATGAGATGTTCTGCGCCTGGATCACTGCGGACCAGCGCGCCCGGTCGGCATCGATGAATTCCTTGATGGCGGCGCTGCTGCGCGGCCGCAGCACCGAATAGCCGATCTTCTCCAGCGACGCGCGGAACGTATCGTCGTTCATCGCCCGGTCGAGGCTGCCTTTTATGATTTGCGCGACGTGATCCGGCACCCTGGCAGGCGCGGCGACACCGAACCAGACGCTGACGAGGTAATCGGGATAACCGCTCTCCGCAATGGTCGGAACGTCGGGAAGATAGGAAATCCTGCGCGTCGAACTTACGCCCAGCGCCCGCAACATTCCCGATCGCACCGGCGGGAGCGCCGTGCCCAGCGAGTCGAACATCACCTGGATGTTGCCCGCCAGGAGATCGGTCTGCGCCGGCCCGGCGCCCTTATAGGGCACGTGGGTCATCTCGATGCCGGCCATGTGCTTGAACATCTCGCCGGCGAGGTGAATGGTGCCTCCCGTCCCGGCCGAACCGAAGGTGAGTTTACCGGGATTTTGTTTGGCATAGGCCACAAATTCCGCGATCGTCGTTGCCGGCACCGAGGGGTGGACCTCCATCACCACCGGCACCTCGGTGATCAGCGCCAATACGCGAAAATCCCGCGCCGGATCGTAAGACAGCTTCTTGTACAGCAGGGGATTTTGCACGATCATCGAGCCGGCCACGACCAACAGGGTGTAACCGTCGGCTTCGGCGCGCGCCACCGTCTCGGCGCCGATCGCGCCCTGGGCGCCCGGCCTGTTCTCGACAAATGCCGCCTGTCCCAAATCCCTGCCGAGAAACTCCGTCACCAGCCGGCCGCGAACGTCTGTCGGACCGCCCGCAGCATAGGGAATGACGACCCTGATCGGACGCGCCGGAAACTCGGCGGCGGCGCGGCCGGCCATCGCGGCAAGGGCCGTCACGCCGAAAAGCCAGACAGTCAAAGCCGACCGTGTGGGCAAATTCATGCCGTTTCCCCGATGGGCATTTTTTCTTTCAGACAGTACCGGAATGCGCCCTGGCTGCAATTCCGAAACGCCTGAGCGCCTGTCAGCCAAGCCACCATTTCCCGGCAAGCATCAGGAGTTCGCCGGAGACCACGCCACCGAAGATTGATCGCCGGGTCGCCATGAAGACGATGAATCCGCCGGCGACTGCCGCATAGCGCAGCCAGTCCGGCACGCTGGCCAAGGCGCCCGGCGGCTGGACAAGAATCTGCGCAATCACGCCCGCAAGGATCGCGGTCGCCACCGCTCTCACCCACACCAAGAGGTCGGAGCCCTCATCGACGCCAGCGCCAAGCCAAAGCCCGATCATGCGCCAGACCTCGTTCGGCAGGAAGCCCGCGATCAGGAGCACCAGCAGGGCATGCCAGTCGCCGAGGAAATCGCTCATTGCTGTTCCCGCCACCAGTGAACAGCGTAGGCGATGGTGCCGGCCGAGACGCCGCTGACCAGGATGTCGACCCCGGTGTGAAACCTGGCCACCAGCGGAAACAACGCCAGCCCCAACACCAGCGCCAGGACGTCGGCAAGATGTTGGCAGTTGCGCGCGGTTGAAAGCAGGAACGCCAGCGGCGTCAAGAGCAGGATCGCGGCTGCGAACAGTTCCGGGAGTTCGGCCGCGAGGCCGTAGCCGATCGCGGTCGCCGTCAAGGTTACCGAAACCAGACCGGCGGCGAGCCCATGGACGAAAGCGATGCGGCGCTCGCTCGGCACTTGTGGCAACAGGCGAAAGCATTCGACCCACAAAGTGACGGCAATGAAATGGGTGGCCAGCACGAGTTGCCGCCGCTTCGTCTGCGGCGTGCGCAGCATCGGCAACACCGACACCACCATCGGAAACAACCTGATCGCGCTGACCGTCACGGCGATCGCCGCCTGCACCACCGTCGCGCCGGAGCCGAGCGTCGAGATCAGGATGATCTGTGCGGGGCCGGCCCAAACGAACAGCGTGCTCGCCAACACCCAGCCAAGGCTGAAATGCGTGTCGTGCGCGAGCGCGCCGATTCCGACATAGGTCGCAAACAGCACCAGCGTCAGCACCGTCGAGGTAACCGACCGCATTCCCCATGCGAACGCGCGCAGGGGACTTTGCCATCGGGCGGAATCAAGAGCAGGAAGGGCCAAGGGAAACCGGAATGTTTGATTGGTCGGGCGCATAACGCTGGCGAAACGGACCGGCGTCAAGCGAAGCCGGGTTCACGGCGGTTCGCGGCTGGCATGTAGCATCCCTGTCAGCTCCCGGACCAGCCATCCCCGCGTAAGTCACCCACTGACATTCGCAGCACGAGGCGGGCGCCGTCGGCGTGACGGATCCGCGTCGCGCGGTCAGGCATTTTGCCGTTCTAGCCGGCCGTTGCCCATTGATCGACCGTGGTGCCGGTGATCGCAGCCACCCGCGAGCCATTCCTGCACCCGCCGCGGTCCGGCAATGTAGGCGGCCGCGGCCAGCCCGAGATTGCCGAACTGGTTGCGCAATTCGTGGAGGAATTCGGCCGATTTCGGCAGCGCCTGCACCGAAGCGTTTGCATTGCAGTCCTGTCCCGGTGCAGACCCTGCTTGACAGGGGAAAACGGCAGTCTAGCTATTTTTGAATGATGGCGCGTCTATGGGGAACATCAAGGACATGACGGCGGATTCGGACGACCCGCTTGGCTTTGCGCCCGACGACGACGCGCCGATTCCCTATATGGCGCGCACGCGGGAATATTACGCGGCGATCGGCTACACCACGCCCTATCGCTGGGCCCACTATGTCGATGCGCCGTTCCAGCCCCTGCGCAAGCCGCTTGCCCAATCCCGCATCGCCATCATCACGACGGCGGCGCCGTTCGATCCCGCCAAGGGCGATCAAGGTCCCGGCGCCAAATACAATGGCGGCGCCAAATTCTATTCGGTGTACGACGGCGACACCTCGAAGTCGCATGATTTGCGGATTTCGCACATCGCCTATGACCGCGCGCACACCTCGGCCGAAGACAGCGGCACCTGGTTTCCGCTGCCGCAATTGCTGAGGCTCAAACGCGAGGGACGGATCGGCGAAGTTGGCCCGCGCTTCTTCGGGGCCCCGACCAACCGCAGCCATCGCGTCACGATCGAAACCGATGCGCCCGAAATTCTCGCGCGCTGCCATGCCGATGATGTCGACGCCGCGGTGCTGGTGCCGAATTGCCCGGTATGTCACCAGACCGTCAGTCTGGTTGCGCGGCATCTTGAAGCCAATGGCATTTCCACGGTCGTGATGGGCTGCGCCAAGGACATCGTCGAGCACGCCGCGGCGCCGCGGTTTCTGTTCTCCGATTTTCCCCTCGGCAACTCCGCCGGCAAGCCGCGCGATGTGGACTCGCAGGCGCTTACGCTTGAACTCGCATTGCGCGTATTGGAGACCGCGCCCGCGGCGCAAACCACGGTGCAATCGCCGCTGCGCTGGAGCGCGGTTGCCGCCTGGAAGCGCGATTATAACAATATCGCGGCCTTAAGCGCCGAGGAGTTGGCGCGGCGGCGGCGCGAATTCGACGCCCAGAAGGAAATCGCCCGCGGACTGCGCGACACCGCAGCGTAAAGGGACCCGCCAACGGCCCAAAACCCAGTCAATTCCGGCTCTCTCCGGCCAATTTCGGTTTACGTTAACACCGCATTTTGCCGGGCGCAGACTTCCGCGGCCAGCAAAGCCGCGTAAAAGTCTCCCTCTTTGTTGGGAGTTTTTCGATGTTGGACCGACGCCAGAGCGCGCGCGACAAGGTTATCTATAGCGGGGTCGCCGAGATCGGCGAGCGTGGCGCATCCAGGGATTGCGTCGTGCGCAACATCTCCGAAAACGGCGCCCACCTCGAATTCAGCAACCACGTCGGTCTGCCGAAGGATACAATGCTGCTGACGATCGCACGCAAGGGACGCTCCTTCCTCGCCAGGATCATCTGGTGGCGCGACAATTTCGTCGGCGTCGCGTTCAGTTCGGAGACCCCTTACGAATTGCCAGGCTCCGACCTCGCGGAGCGGCTGCGCAAGAGCGAACAGAAAAAGCGCCAGTTGCAGCGCCGTATCAAGCAGCTCCTGGAAGGCTGAATCGCGGCGATATGCCGTCCCGGCGCATCCGAAGCGGTGGACGGTGAGGTCCTACGGTCGGCGTCGGCGCGACGTTTCCCGCTTGATCGCAATCAGAGGGGTTTGACGCCAATATCGACAAGGCGCACCCCGAAGGCCGCCCTCCTCAGCCACGCTTGAATGACAGAACTCATGTCGTTCATCTTCGGCAACAAAGCCCAGGCAGTGTTGCCGACAACGACCTGGATCGCAAGCAAGGAGAGATCAATTCCCCGGAGCCGCGTCCAAACTGTGCGGGTCAGCCGTCATATGAAAAGCAGAGCCTTCCCCAAAGCAGAATGGAGCTTCCTTGGCCAGATACGACCACCGCTCCGCCATCGATAGCCACAGGTCTCGATTCTGATCGTCGCTCTGGGCACGCCTTCGGCATTGCGCCTCTTGGGCGCGGCAATCCTGTAAATTATTCACGACCCCACCCCCGTGAAGCAGCCCAATTTACAAAAGAAATTTTATCTGAGTCGCAGCAGCGGCGCACTTACGATTTTGGCTGTTCTGCGGCAGCTGGGTCGCTTGCGACATAAGACTGCAAACAACTCCGCTGCCGGATCGAGGCGCGATCAGGAATCGTCGCGGGACAGGACCTGACGTTCAACCTTCCTGCATCGCGGCCATAGCCTTGGCGCGGATTGGCGCCACCGGACGGCGCGCCTCGCCCACCTCCAGGGTGAAGCGCTGGTCAAGCGAGTACCAGGGCGCCGCAAGGCCCAACTCGGGCGACGGTTCGTCGTGGCGAACGTAATTGCCGATCAGGGCGCGGGTGACGCCAAACTGCACATCTGAATCGATATGCTCGTCGTCGGGCGCGTAGACTTGCGAGATCAGGGTCTTGAATCCGGGCTTGTAGACCATGAAGTGCAGATGCGCCGGCCGGTAGTTGTGGCGACGAGTGGCCCGCACCAATTCTCCGACCGGCCCGTCGATCGGTATCGGGTATCCCGCCGGTTTCACGCTCCGGAAATCAAAGCGTCCGCCCTCGTCGGAAACAAAGCGTCCGCGCAAATTCATCTCGGCCTGCTTCGGATCCTGATTCTCGTAGAGACCTTCCGGCGAGGAATGCCAGACATCGATTTCAGCCCCTGCGACGGGGCGTCCGTTGACGTCTTCGATGGCAACACGAACGACAAGTCCCGGACCTGGCGTCGGCGAGCGCACCAGCGTATCGCCGCTTGCGCTCAGCGGCTGATCGTCCCGCCAGAACGGCCCCAGCAGATTGGCCTGGGTCTCGGTCCGGCCGTTGTTGCCGTTGTTGAGCAGGCAGACGAGCGACGAAACGCCCAATGAGCCCGACATCAACACCGCTTCGTTGTGCGAGGGCGTCGTCTTCTGTCCCATCGCCACGATGAGCCTGACCGCTTGCTCGAACTCGCGTTCGGTGAGGCGGACCTCGCGCACAAACCCGTGCAGGTGGCGCACCAGCGCCAGCAATATCTCGCGCAGGCGCGGATCTTCGACGCGGCCAACGGCTTCAACGACAGCGTCCGTCACCATGGCCTGGTTTTCGATGATCATTTGCGCTCCTCGAGCCGTCACCCAACTCGCATCCATATTACTGCCATGCGATTATCCCAGCAAAAAAGCCGGCGGTCTTGCGACGCGCCGGCTTGCTGATTCCCTTAATATCGCCTGCTCACACCTTGACCAGCGGGCCTCGCGAGGCCGGGCCCTTCGACCCGCCGCTCGGACCGCTCGGCTTCGGCTTGCGCGGCACCGTGCGCTTGCGCGCGCCGGGCAGTTTTTCCGGCTTCGGCGTGACCGGCCCTTCGACGAATTCGAAGCCGATCTTTTCCTGTGCCGCATCCGCAGCCGCCTCGTCCTTGACCAGCACGACCCGGACGTGACCTCCGCCCTTGAGCTTGCCGAACAGCACCTCGTCGGCCAGCGGCTTTTTGATGTGCTCCTGGATGATGCGTGCCATCGGCCGCGCACCCATTTGCTCATCATAGCCATGCTGCACCAGCCACGCCTTGGCCGGTTCCGACAATTCGATGGTGACATCGCGGTCGGCAAGCTGCGCCTCGAGCTGCAGCACGAACTTCTCCACCACCATGCCGATCACGTCGGCATTGAGATGCGCGAACGAGACGACGGCATCGAGCCGGTTGCGGAATTCCGGAGCGAACTGCCGGTTGATCGCCTCATGATCATCGCCTTCCCGCCTGCTGCGGGTGAAGCCGAAGGCCTGGCGCGCGAGGTCGGCGGCGCCCGCATTCGTGGTCATGATCAGGATCACGTTGCGGAAATTGACCTGCTTGCCGTTATGGTCGGTCAGCCGGCCATGATCCATGATTTGCAGCAGCACGTTGTAGAGATCCGGATGCGCTTTCTCGATTTCGTCGAGCAACACCACGCAATGCGGATGCTGGTCGACTCCGTCGGTGAGCAGCCCGCCCTGGTCGAAGCCGACATAGCCGGGCGGCGCTCCGATCAGGCGCGACACGGTGTGCCGCTCCATATATTCGGACATATCGAAGCGAATCAGTTCGACACCGAGCGATGCTGCGAGCTGTTTTGCGACCTCGGTCTTGCCGACGCCGGTCGGACCCGAGAACAGATAGCAGCCGATCGGCTTCTCCGGCTCGCGCAGGCCGGCCCGCGCCAGCTTGATCGAGGCCGAGAGGGCTTCGATCGCCTTGTCCTGGCCGAACACCACGCGCTTCAGGGTCTGTTCGAGGTGCTTCAAGACCTCGGCATCGTCCTTCGACACGCTCTTGGGCGGAATCCGCGCCATGGTCGCGATCGTGGTCTCGATCTCCTTGATGCCGATGGTCTTCTTGCGCCTGTTCTCCGCGACCAGCATCTGCGCCGCGCCGGACTCGTCGATCACGTCGATCGCCTTGTCCGGCAATTTGCGGTCGTGAATGTAGCGCGACGACAATTGCACCGCGGCCTCGATGGCCTCGTTGGTGTATTTCAGCCGGTGGTAGTCCTCGAAATACGGTTTCAGGCCCTTGAGGATCGCAATCGCATCCTCCACCGTCGGCTCGTTGATATCGATCTTCTGGAACCGGCGAACCAGCGCGCGATCCTTCTCGAAGTGCTGGCGATATTCCTTGTAGGTGGTCGAGCCCATGCAGCGGATGGTGCCCGATGCCAGTGCCGGCTTGAGCAGATTGGACGCATCCATCGCGCCGCCGGAAGTCGCGCCCGCGCCAATCACGGTGTGGATTTCGTCGATGAACAGGATGGCGTTCGGGTGCGCCTCGAGTTCCTTGAGCACCTGCTTCAGCCTCTCCTCGAAATCGCCGCGGTAGCGCGTGCCGGCCAGCAGCGTGCCCATGTCCAGCGAGAATACGGTAGCGGCCGCCAATACTTCCGGCACCTCGCTGTCGACAATGCGCTTGGCGAGCCCTTCCGCGATCGCGGTCTTGCCGACGCCGGCTTCGCCGACGAACAGCGGATTGTTCTTCTGCCGTCGGCACAGCACCTGGATGGCGCGGTTGATCTCTGAATTCCGTCCGATCACCGGATCGATCTTGCCGTCGCGCGCCTTCTTGTTGAGGTTGACGCAGTAGGTATCGAGCGCTTCGCCCTTTTTCTTGGAATCCTCGTTGCCTTTGGTCTCGGTCTCTTCGTCGACGCCGCGGACAGGACGTGCTTCCGATACCCCGGGCCGCTTGGCGATGCCGTGGCTGATGTAATTGACCGCGTCGTAGCGGGTCATGTCCTGCTCCTGCAGGAAATACGCAGCGTGGCTCTCGCGCTCGGCAAAGATCGCGATCAGCACATTGGCGCCGGTTACCTCCTCACGCCCCGACGACTGGACGTGGATCACCGCGCGCTGAATCACACGCTGGAAACCGGCAGTCGGCTTGGCGTCGTCGGCGCCGTCCGTCACCAGATTTTCGAACTCGGTTTCGAGATAGTTGACGAGACTGGTGCGCAGCTTGTCAAGGTCGACGCTGCAGGCGCGCATGACGGCTGCCGCGTCCGAGTCATCGATCAGCGACAGCAGAAGGTGTTCGAGCGTCGCATATTGATGATGACGCTCGTTTGCAATCGCCAGCGCACGATGCAGGGATTGTTCTAGGCTTTGGGAAAAAGTCGGCATTCGCGTCCTCTGTGGCCCCCGCCATCATGATCGTCGGCGCCCGGTCAGGCAACAACAACCTTTGTCATATATAGTTACATCCGATCGTGGCGAAAGACCGGTTCCGGCGAGCGGGCTGGGTTCTCCCCGCACGCTCGCGTGATTCCCGGGATCACCCGTGTTTGTCCGGGGTTCACCGAAACTCGCCCACGTTCACTTAACGCTACGGATGCAAAACCCGTTCCGATTTTTGGCGGATCACGCGCAGCGTCACTTCTTTTCCATCACGCATTGCAGGGGGTGCTGGTGCTTGCGCGCAAAATCCATCACCTGCGTCACCTTTGTCTCGGCGATTTCATAGGTGAAGATGCCGCATTCCCCGATCCCGTGATGATGGACGTGTAGCATGATCTTGGTCGCGGCTTCGACATCCTTATTGAAGAATTTCTCCAGGACGTGAACGACGAATTCCATCGGCGTGTAGTCGTCGTTCAGTATCAGGACGCGATAGAGATTCGGTCGCTTTGTCTTCGGTTTGACCTTGGCGATAACCGATGTGGCGGGACCGCCGGCTCCGCCAACGCGGCTCTCATCATTGCCCATTCGGGGAGAGAATACGCCGACAGACGGCACGGACGGATCAGGTCTGGTCATCAATAGTAACATGGCACAGGCGTTCGAAGTCCCCATGGCAGCTGGTCGGCGACCGGACGATGTTCTCACCAGGGCGGCATCAAACAACCCCGGACACCCTTCCAGATCGCCGCTTCCCGGCCGGCACGACCCTTCAGCTGGATAGCAAGAATATGGGTCTACCTTCGGTTTGCCGCAAGCGCGCAGATGCTGACCCGACGCGGCTTGCGACAGACCCGATTCCCGGGTCGGGCGATGCCGAAGGTTAATCAATCCCGGCGGGTTTGACAAAGCGCGAGGATGCCGCGCCAGCCGCAATCGGCCGCGAACGCGCCGGTGCTATCGTGAAATTATTCGCGGCGAGCTTGCGGATTGAAGTCCGGCCGTTTCGGGGTAATGAGGCAATAAAAAGCCCGGCTTGACGGCCGGGCTTTTCGGAACGAACCGAGCTGCGGTTAGTGGGCAGCCGGCGTAAACTTCGAAACGATGCCTTCCAGCGGTTTGAAGGTCTGCTTGGCGAGATCGCCGTAAAGGCCTGCAATCTTCTGCGACTCGGCCACGAAAGTCTCGTAGGCGGATTTAGCGAACTCCGTCTGCACTTCGAGCGCCTTGTCGAGCGACTTCACGCCGGAGAGCTTCTCGACGAACGATTTGGTGTCCTCGAAGGACTTCTTGGTGTAGTCGCCATAGGCGCTTGCGATGGCTTGGAAGCCGTGCTGAAGGCTCGTCGCCGAAGCAACGACCGTCTCGATCTGCTCTTTTCCATACTGCTGAATGTCTTCAACCTTGACCATGATGGAGTCCTTTCCCAGACTGATGTCTATTGACCTGCCGGGAGTCCCGGCCCCCTGTCGATTCCAAAGATAGTGCATCGCACAAAAAAGTCAAGGAATTTGGTGCGACGCACAAAAATGCTTGGTATTTCCAGCGAATACCGGGGTTTCACGCAAGCCTTTCTTAATCTTTTGGAAACCCCGGCCACCTAACCTGATTCCTGGGCTTGTCCGGTTCCCGGCCAGCATTCGAAATCCGTTTGGGTACAGCATCTTAGCTGGAATGGCGGACTGCTCGGCCGGCCGGGCGGGACGAGCGCTCAAGGTCGGTATCTGAACAGCGAATGTGTGGCAGGCCGTAGGGCATAATTTGGCCTCACGAACCGGTGATCAAGGCAGAAATTGGGACGGGGAAGTTCATGCTTCGCACAACCTTGGCTTCCTCGCATGCTTTGCGGGCTTGCTTCTTCGGGTTCGTCGCGGTCACCACCGCGGTCGCTTTCACCCCCGACAAGGCCGAGGCGCGCCGTTACAGGCATCATCACTATGTGCATCACCACGAGACGCAGGAAAGCTACAGCCCGGCGTTCTCCTCCATCATCGTAGACGCCAACTCCGGCGCGACGCTTTCCTCGAACAATCCCGACGCGAGCCGCCATCCCGCCTCGCTCACCAAGATCATGACTCTTTATCTGCTGTTCGAACGCCTCGATGCCGGCAAGATGAAGCTCGACACGGAAATGCAGGTGTCCGAGCACGCCTCCGATCAGGCCCCTACCAAACTCGGATTACACCCCGGCCAGACAATTCGCGTCGAAGACGCCATCAAGGGATTGGTCACACGCTCGGCCAACGACGCCGCCGTCGTGATCGCCGAAGCCATTGCCGGCGATGAAGACGATTTCGCCAGGCTGATGACCCGCAAGGCGCGCATGCTTGGGATGGCCAAGACGGTTTATCGCAATGCATCCGGTCTGCCCGACGACGACCAGGTGACGACGGCGCGCGATCAATCGACGCTCGGCCGCGCCATCCAGGACCGCTTTCCCCGTTATTATCGCTACTTCTCGACGATGGCGTTCTCCTTTCGCGGCCATTCGATCTCCAACCACAATCACCTGCTCGGCACCGTAGAAGGCGTTGACGGAATCAAGACCGGCTACACCCGCGCGTCCGGCTTCAATCTCGTGACATCGATGCGCAGGGGCAACCGCCATCTGGTGGGCGTGGTCATGGGCGGCCGCAGCGGCAGTTCGCGCGATGCCATCATGCGCAACCTGCTCGCAGAAAATCTCGAGAAGGCTTCGGCCAAACGTACCGTTGCCGCGATCACCGAACGCAATCCTGCCGATGCCAACACCGAAGTGGCGGAGGCCGAGGCCGCAACCCAGCCCGCGCCGATGGTGCAGGTCCAGGGCGCCGTGCAGGTCGCGCCGGTTTCGGCTGAGCCGCCCGCCCCGTCGGCCTCGCGATCGGCGGCTCCGGCATCGCGAACCGTGACCTCAACTGCGACAACGGCTGCGACCCAGCCCAAATTCGATTCCAAGTTCGATTCGAAGCCCGAAACCAGGTCCGAGCTTGCACCGCTTACCAATGGCGTGATTCAAACCCAGCCGATCGCGGCGATCCCCGGTTCGTCCGAACCGATGAAGCCGGTCAAGGTGAAGACGGTCCAGATCAAGGCGGGACAGGTCAAGCTGGCCTCGGCAGGTGCCGCGCAGTCCACCACCCCCATCACCAGCGCTATACCGGCCCGGGCGGACGTACCGGAGACATCGAGCGCAATTGTCACCAAGGCTGAAATTGCAAAGACCGATACCGGGCGGACCGAAGCGGCCAAACCCGAAGCGGCCAAGACCGACGCCACCAGGGCCGACCTGCCGCCACAGCCGGCGAACCATGGCACCGGACACGGTGTGCTTGGCGTATTGCCAGCATCGAGCGTGCCGTCCCCCTCCACCTCGCAGGCGATGGCCTACGCCGATCCCTCCCCACGCCTCCAACCGCAGCCGCAGACCGTTCAGCAAAACGGCGCCGGCAAACCTGAGGCAACCCACACCGGATGGATCATTCAGGTCGGCGCGCTCGAGACCGAGAGCGAAGCCCGGCAGCGCATCGATGCCGCGCGCAGCCAGGCCCACGGCCTGCTCAACAAGGCTGATCCATTTACCGAACCGGTGGTCGCCAAAGGCGACAAAAAGCTGTTCCGGGCCCGCTTTGCCGGCCTCGACCGCGATCAGGCCGAAGCGGTATGCCGGACGCTGAAGCGCAATGACATTTCCTGCATCACCGTTCGGAACTGATCGACCTCACTGACGGTCGGTTCTGATTGAATCGGAACCGACGCTCCGGTCTTTGGTTTGACGCGTTTTCTGAACGCGAACCGCCAGCCACTTCGCTCGAAGACGCTTGCCGTCATGTCGGCGCCCGGAAAAAACCGGGCCTTTGCAAACCTCTCGTCAAGATTTTGCAGTTAAACCTGCCGGGGATGAATGATCGACCACGCCGGACAACGGCGGGCGGCGACGGGGCGTCAACCGGAAAAGGAAGCAGAAGCGGCTCGCAATTCTTCGCGTTGATGGCGTGCCGGAGTTAATTGTGATGCGTACGAAGCAAAACCTCCTTGGCCTCGTTTACACGGGCGGCGAGGTACGTAGACCCCCCCTGGTCGGGATGCAGTTTCTTCATGAGCGCACGGTGCGCCCGTCCGATCTCATCGCGCCCCGCCCCCGGCTGCAGGCCAAGGATCTGATAGGCCTCCTCGTCCGTCATTTTGCCGCTCGCCGCCGAGCGGCCCTGCCCCCTTGCCGCATCAGCCTGCGGGTCCTGACGCCAGGCGGGAAACCTGCGGTCCAGATAGCTTTCAAGTAACGGCACGCTTTCGGCGTCCAGGCCGGGGATCATCTCGATCAGCTGCGGCAGGTCGAATTCCTCAAGCGAATGGCCGGCATTCGGCCCGGCCACGATCTGGCCCGAAAGAGCGCCGCTGTCGTGGTCGAGCGTCATCTCAAAATAGCGGGAGCGGACGCGCGACGTCTGTCCGGCTGAACGTTGTCCGCTCGAGCCGCGGAACAAGCCGCCGATCGTGCCGAAACCCGACGCACCGAACGGCGACCAGCCGAGGAGCCCCGCGCCGAAAATGCCGAGCGGGATGGCGACCGCGAGTTCGCCCCTGATGCCGGTAAAAGCGGCGACCGCGAGCGCCACCACGCCGCCGCTGATCTTGATCGCACGGGCGAGCACAACCGGATTGGCTGCGCGGAACATCTGCAGCAGCGAATAGAGAACGATAACGGCGACGACGCCGGCGATCAGGGTGGGCATGGCTTCAATATAGGGCGATCTTCGGCAAAAAGCATCGCGGTCAAGTCAACCCAGGCGACCGGCGATCACGTTGGCGTTGCCGGCACGAAGCCATTATTCTTCGTTCCGATACCGCAGCCGGAAAGCAATGGAGCGCGGAAATGGCGGCGCCGGGATTGACGACCATCAAGAGCAGCCACGGGCCGCAAGAGACCATGAACAGGCTCGAGGCTGCGGTAACGGCAAAGGGCATGACGGTGTTTGCCCGGATCGATCACTCGGCCGGCGCATCGGCTGTCGGTCTGTCGCTGAACCCGACCGAAGTCCTGATCTTCGGCAATGCCAAGGGCGGCACGCCGCTGATGCAGACGGTCCAGACCATCGGGATCGACCTGCCGCTGAAGGCGCTGGTTTGGCAGGACGACTCCGGCGAGACTTGGCTTTGCTACAATGATCCGGCCTGGCTTGCGAAGCGGCATGGGCTAAGCGGGGCGGAAGCCCCGATCGGCAACCTCACCGCGGCGCTGGATGCGGTCGCGAAGGCTGCGGTGGCGGGGTGAGTTGGACTTCCCGCTTCAAGCCGCCGACTGCCGCGATCAATCGAGATCACTTCATCTGGCCGAGCAGTTTGGCCGCGCCGCTTCCGGATTTCGACAACCGCAAAAGCGCCTCGCGCCCGCCGGCCGCATAGGCCGCGGCCGCGCGGAGCAGCTCGCGCAATTGCGCCGCCGCACCGGGATCGAACCGGCACCACGCGCCGCCCGTGAGGCGCGCGATTTCCCGAAATGCCTGTTCGGCGACGGCGTCATGTCCTTCCTGAAACATGAAGACCGGCACCTTGAGCAGGCCGAGCTCGCCGGCCTTGACGCAGAGGTCGTCAACCCTCTCCTCCATCGCATCGCCGACAAACACCACCGCCCGCACCCCGGAAGCGACGGCCTCGCGCCGGGCCTCCGACAGCACCTTGCCGATCTGGGTGTTGCCGCCGCGGCAATCGATCTTGCCCATCAGCTTCGCCAGTTGGGCGCTGTCGGAAATCCACCCCGTCGCGCGGCATTCGTTGAGGCCACGATAGTAGACGAGGCGGATATCGAGACTGCCCAAGGCAGCCGCTTCGCGAAACATATCCGCCTGCAGCGCGCAGGCCATGTCCCATGTCGGCTGCCGGCTCATGGTGGCGTCGAGCGCAAACACCAGCCTGCCCCTGCTACCTGCCGCATGCGGCGACATCGCTTTCGCCTTGGCGACGAAAGCAGCAATGTCTTCCGAAGCGGATGGCCTCGCCTCCGGCAACGAGCCGGCCTTGCCGCCTTCGGATAAATTGTCAGCAGATTTCGGCTTGATCGGTTCGCCGGACATAAAGGCTCGCAAGCTGGCTGCAAGCCATATGTGGGCAGCGATCCGAAGCAGGTCAATGCGCGGCTTGCGTCAGACTGAAGCGGCCGCGCGATCGGGGGCGCGGGAAATCGTCAATTCTGAGACACCGGCGCGTAAGGCGCAACCGGCCCGGCATCAGTCATCGCCGGCGGTGCCTTGACGTCCACCGGCCTGAGCGGGCTGTCGTCATCGAGGAATTTGTCGAGCATGCCCTGGATCGATGCCTTTGCCTCGTCCGGACCGGTATCGCGCATGTCGTTGTGCTGGAACGTGGTGCGGACCACTGTAATCCCTGCCTTCTCACAGACTTCGTCGGCAGGAACGACGCCTGGGTCGGGTTTGAAGACGGGGTCCTTCGAGCGGAACGAGAGAATCTTGAACCTGCCGTCGGTCATGAACGGCACGCGCAGATTGTCGAGCGTCACGACCTTCTTGAT
>VFSW01008532.1_pt1 | contig 14707 bp, 13 predicted proteins | sample 5358111 | NCBI WGS metagenome assembly VFSW01 (sample SAMN11554181, study PRJNA540505) | mine drainage metagenome | isolation source: sediment from site ElyBrook_90M | place: USA: Ely Copper Mine, Vershire, VT | collected 2017 | reverse complement strand
CCGGCAATCGGCCCGCAATGCTCCTCGAAGGTCAGCACATCCGCCATCACCTGGCAGGGGTGCGTCAGCTCGGTCAGCCCGTTGATCACCGGCACGCTGGCGTGGGTGGCCAACTCATGCAGCTTGGCGGCGGAATCGGTGCGCAGCATAATGCCGTGCACGTAGCGCGACAGCACATGCGCGGTATCATAAACCGTCTCACCGCGGCCCAGCTGCATGTCGCGTGACGACAGCACAATCACATCGCCGCCCAGCTCGCGCATTGCCACCTCAAAGGAAATGCGCGTGCGGGTGGAGGGCTTCTCGAAAATCATCGCCAGGGTTTTACCCGCCAGCGGTTTTTTGCCTGTCCCCCGGCTGCGCTTCAGCCGTGCCGCCTCGGTGATGAGCTCGCGCAACGCGGCGCTGGAAAAATCCTTGATATCCAGAAAATGCTTCGGCCCCATCGCGGGTAGTTCCAGTACAGCACTCATGATGAAGCTCCGACGCACGGCGCTTGGTTGTTATATTTTATGTGGCGCATGGCCGCCCCACCATCCCCTAGCGCGATCATTTGGCGGCATCCTGCACCGGCATTGGCATACAGCGCCGCGCGGTGCGCTCCAGCAACGCCAGCGCCTCGTCGCATTCAGCCTGCCGGACGATCAGCGGCGGCACCAGACGCAGCACATTATCGCCCGCCGCCACCGTCAGCAGCCCTTCTGCCATCGCGGCAGTCTGCACCTCGCCATTCGGCACCGCGCATTTCAGCCCCACAATCAACCCAGCGCCCCGCGCCTCGGTAAACACGGTGGGATATTTCACGCATAAATCCAGCAGCCCGCGCCATAAATACCGCCCGGTGGCGTCCACCTCGTCCAGGAACCCCGGCGCCAAAATCACATCGAGCACCGCGTTGCCCGCCGCACAGGCCAGCGGGCCGCCGCCAAAGGTGGTGCCATGGCTGCCCGGCACCAGCGATTTCGCCACGCGCTCATTGGCCAGCACCGCCGCCATCGGGAAGCCGCCGCCGATGCCCTTCGCGATCGACATGACATCCGGCGCAATCCCGGCCCATTCGTGGGCAAAGAACTTGCCGGTCCGCCCCATGCCGGTTTGCACCTCGTCCATGCCCAGCAGAATCCCGAACTCATCGCAGGTGGTGCGTAAATCGCGCAAAAACTGCAATTGCGCCGGCCTGATCCCGCCTTCGCCCTGCACCGGCTCCACCAAAATGCCAGCGGTCTCGGCGGTAATCGCGGCGCGTACCGCGTTCAAATTATTGAACGGCACATGGTCGAACCCATCCACCACCGGGCCGAATCCGGCCTGATATTTCGGATTGCCGGTGGCCGCGATCATCGCCAGCGTGCGGCCATGAAAGGCACCTTCAAAGCAGATCACCCTATAGCGTTCGGGTTTGCCGGCATCGGCCATGGTCTTGCGCATCGCCTTCACCAAGCCCTCATTGGCCTCGGCGCCGGAGTTACAAAAAAACACCGAATCCGCAAACGTCGCCTCGACATACCGCGCTGCCAGCCGTTCAGCCTGCGGCACCCGGTACAGGTTCGAGACATGCATCACCTTGGCCGCCTGCTTGGCAATCTCGCCAGTTAAATGCGGATGCCCATGCCCGAGCGAGGAGGTGGCAATGCCCGCGCCGAAATCCAGAAAGCGTCGCCCGGCGGTGTCGAACAGGTAGGCGCCGACGCCATGCTCAAAAGCAAGGTCGGCCCGGGTGTAGTTCGGCATTAGCGCAGAAATCATGGATGTGCTTTCAAGGCGGGAAAGCACGGAATTATGCGGATATGAGCCTGAAAAGTCAAACAAAGCCAGCCAAAGGGCCGCATATTCTGCTGGCGGCAATCGTTTTGCTCTCGATCATCCCGGCGATAGGCGAGGCCGCCGTGCTGGCCTGGGGCATCGCCCGGGGTTATTCCGGCAAAGCGTTGCGTGACGGCGTGGATTTTTGGGCCGGCGGCTTCCTGGCAAGGCATGGCGAGGTAGCCCTGCTGTTCGACCCGGTGGCGTATCGCGCTTTCCTGAATGGCGCCTTTGGTGCCCTGCCGATTCATATGTGGAGCTATGCGCCCAATTATCTGTTGATGGTGGCGGGTTTTGCCGGGTTGTCCCCCTGGCACGCCATCCTGCTGTTTGATTTGCTCAGCCTGCTGGGCCTCGCACTGGTGCTGCGCCTGGGCGGGAAATCCTGGTGGCTGATCGCTTCGGTGCTGCTTAGCCCGGCGGCGCTGGAAAATTTTCTCTCCGGCCAAAACGCTGCCTTGGTCACCGCCCTGATCGGCGGTGGGCTGCTATTATTGCCCGCCCGCCCGCGCCTGGGCGGCGTGCTGGTGGGGCTGGCCAGCATCAAGCCGCAATTGGGTCTGGTGCTGCCGCTGCATCTGGCCCGCCGTGCTCCCATCGCCATGTTATACGCCACGCTGGCGGCGCTGCTGCTGGCGGCGGCTTCGCTTTGGGCGTTTGGGCCGCAGCCGTGGGTACAATTCTGGCACATCACCCGCCCGACGATGACTTCGGTGCTCACCACCGGCCAACCGGCGGATTTTTTCAACGGCCTGGTCAGCGTATTCGCTGCCACCCGCCCGCTCGGCGTGGCGGCTGCCTTTACGGCCCAGGGTCTGGTGTCACTGGCAGCGGTCATTTTGGCGGCCTTAGTGAAAAAACCCGCCCCGGTATTGATACTGGCGGTGCTCGCCAGCCCGTATCTGCATAGTTACGATTTACTCTGCGCCGCCCTGGCGGTGGCCCTGCTGGTACAAGACCGCCTCGTCACGGGGTTCGCGCCAGGCGAGAAACCATTGTTTCTGGCCGCCTGGATTGTCCCCGGACTGGTGCTCTGGCTGCCGCCGGTGGCTGTCGCGGTGCCGGTCATCCTGGCCTTGCTCTTGGCAAGCTCGCTGCGGCGTGGTCCGGTTGCGCCATGCGACTCCTAACCGGCTCTGCCCGGCTTGCCGGTGTTATCGGCTGGCCGGTGGCTCACTCCCGCTCTCCCAGGCTGCACGGCACCTGGCTGGCACGCTATAATATTGACGGCGCTTATGTGCCGTTGGCCGTCGCTCCGGCAGATTTCCCCGCCGTGGTGCGGGCCTTGGTCCAGGCCGGATTTGCTGGGGCAAACGTCACCATCCCGCACAAGGAAGCCGCGTTCGCGCTGTGCGACGTGGTGGACCCCAGCGCTGCCCGCGCCGGGGCGGTGAACACTTTGGTTTTCAAGGACGGTAAAATCACCGGGTCGAACACCGACGGCGCCGGTTTCATTGCCAATTTACGTGCCCACGGCGTTAACCCCGCGGCTGGCCCGGCGCTGATTTTGGGGGCAGGCGGGGCTGCCCGCGCCATCGGTGCGGCCCTGCAGGATGAAGGTGCCAGCGTCACCATCTGCAACCGCACCTCCGAGCGTGCCGCCGCGCTGGGCCAGGTATTATCCGGCGCTAAAACTCTTGAATGGGCGCAGCGCGAAGCCGCCTTGGCCGATTATGCATTGCTGGTGAACACCACCTCGCTTGGCATGACCAAACAGCCGCCGCTGGAGATGGATTTATCGACCGCGCCGAAACATTTAGTGGTGGCGGACATCGTATATGTGCCTCTGCAAACCGCTCTGCTGAACCAAGCGCAATCACTTGGTCTGCCAACCGTCGGCGGGCTGGGCATGCTGTTGCACCAGGCGGTGCCTGGCTTTGCCGCTTGGTTTGGCGTTACCCCGGATGTTGACGATGAATTGTACCGCATCGCCGCCGGGGATTTGCTTTAAGTGCTGGTGCTGGGCCTTACCGGCGGGATCGGCATGGGCAAATCCACGGTCGCCAAAATGTTCGCCAGCCTCGGTGTGCCGTCCTTCAATGCCGACGATGCCGTGCATAAATTGCAAGCCCCAGGCGGTAAGGCCATCCCGCTGCTGAACGCGGCGTTTCCCGGCACGGTGGAACATGGCGTCCTCAACCGGGCGGCTTTGCGAGATATTGTGCTGGATGATGATGCCGCCATGCGCCGGCTGGAGCAGATCATGCATCCGCTGGTGCACCGCGAGGAGGCGCTGTTCCGTGCCCAGGCGTTCCGGGCGGGTGCCAAGGCGGTGTTGCTGGATATTCCTTTGCTATTTGAAACCGGCGCACAACTGCGGGTGAATAAAACAATTGTGGTTTCAGCACCGCTGGATGTACAAATCGCCCGTGTGCTGTCGCGAGGGATTATGGATATCGAGCAGATTGCAACTATCATCGCCCGCCAGATGCCCGACAAACAAAAGCGCGCTCTGGCGGATTATGTCATCCACACCGGGCTTTCAAAATTCAACACGGTGCGTGCTGTGCATCGTGTTTTCAAGGAGCTGGGGCTATGAGCCGTTCGGTATTATTTGACACTGAGACCACCGGCCTCGACCCGCTGACCGGCGACCGCGTGATTGAAATTGCCGCGATTGAATTGATCAATGATTTGCCGACGGAAAATCAGTTTCATGCGCTGCTGGACCCCGAGCGCGATATCCCCACCGAGAGCACGCGGGTGCACGGCATTACCAATTTCCATGTGGAAGGCAAACCAAAATTTGCTGAGATTGCAGATAGAATGCTGGAATTCTTTGGTGATTCGAAATTGGTGGCGCATAACGCGCCGTTCGATTTTGGGTTCATCGATGCCGAACTTGCCCGCATCGGCAAACCGGCCCTGGGCTATGATCGCATGGTGGATACTCTGGTGCTCGCTAAAAAACGCTTCCCCGGCATGCCCAATAGCCTTGATGCGCTGTGCCGCCGCTTCGAGATCGACCTCTCGGCCCGCACGACACATAATGCGTTGCTGGATTGCAAGTTGCTGGCGGAAGTTTATGTCGAACTTACCGGCGGCCGCCAGCGCGGGCTGACATTGGAAACCGAGCAGGCACTGGCCTTCACGCAATATGAGCGCAGCGCCACCCGCACGCCGAGGCCGATTGTGGTGAGCAATGAGGCGTTGCAGAAGCATGCGGAGTTTGTGAAGCGGCTGAAGGACCCAGTGTGGGAGTCGTAAAGTTTTTTTGGCGGATTTTGACAAAATAACTTATATTAACATGGCGTTATAAAACGCAACGCGTCAAATTGTGACACGTGTAACCTTCATCCTTGCCGCGAAAAATCCACGAGTGCGGCAAACCCGCTCTCAGTCCCAAGCGCCAGATGCGAGCCTGAAGCATTCCACGCCAGCGCGGTGATCGCACCGCGCCCTGGCCCGCACACCGGCAGGATTTTTTCCTTTACAATATCCGCCACAATCACCGAGCCATCATCAAACCCAGCCGCCACCACTTCAAATTCCGGGTGGCAGGCGATGCGCTTGATGAACGCGCCATCGCTCATGCCTAGTTCCACCGCCGGCTTGCCCATCGGCCCGCCGCCGAAAAACGGCCATAACACAATCGCATCGGCACCACCTGTGGCGAGCCATTTGCCGGATTTTGTGAAGCCGAAGCTCTCGGTTTTGCTCGGGTAGCCGCTCATGCGCATGTGCTTGCCGTCGGGCAAGGTCCAGCCATGCAGGGCGTTTTCCTGCATCGAGGTGACAATCGCCTCGCCGAGCGGATGAATAGCGATTCCCAAATGGCTGCCTTTCCACTCAAAAAATCGCGGCGTCTCGGAGGTTGAGGCGGTGAACCATAGTGACGCGCCATTGTAATGCGAGGCGGCGATGCGCTTGCCTTTGGCATCGAACGCAATGCCCGAAACTGTTGATGGGTGGGCCAGGCTGCGCAGCTTGCTACCATCAGCGTTGAACAGATGCACGAATTTTCCCACCGAGCAGGCCAGCAGGCCGGATTTCGGGTGCGCGAACGAGGCGATATTGTCGACCCATTTCATGCCAAAGGAGGCAATTTCGGTGAGACTGCCCTCAATGCTCACGCGCTGCAACTTGCCATCATCGCCGCCGCTGAGAAAACCACTGACCGTGCTATCGGGCGCTAGCGCCAACACCGCGCCCTCGTGCGCGTTGATGCGACTCCAGCCCTTACCATCGCTGAGCCGCAAGCTGCCATCGCCCAGCGCAAACGCGGCATGGCTGCCTAAACGGTTGAAAACCCCGGTGATGATATTGGCACCGAGATTTTCGCTCACCCCGCGGGCGTTCAGCAGCGCATCGAGATCGTTCATGATCAGCTCAGGCGGCGCAGGATTCAAAACCACGGCGCAACTGCGGGCGGTTGAGGTCGCGGCCGATAAACACGATGCGGCTGGTGCGCTTGTCGGTGGCGTTCCAGGGCGCCACAAAATCTCCATCGGCGATCATGTGCACGGCTTGAAACGCAAAGCGGCGGTCTTCGTTTTTGTAGGATAATATCCCTTTGGTTCGTAAAATATCCTGCCCCTGGGTTTGCAGAATATGGCCGATCCAGATGTTGAATTTCTCAGGGTCAAGCGGGGCATCAAGAGACAGGCTGATCGAGTTCAGATGCTCATTATGGGTGTGGGAATCCTCATCCAGAAAATCCGGCACCGATTCCAGCACTCGGCCTAAATCAAACGCATTCAGCCCCAGCAATTTGGTGACATCGACATTGCCGCGGGTGGCGTGATGAATTTCCGCATAGCGGTTGATGCTGCGGATGCGGGCTTCAACGCTCGCCAATTCCTCCGGCGTCACTAAATCCAGCTTGTTCAGCACGATCACATCAGCAAACGCAATCTGGTCAGCGGCTTCGGGTGAATCATCCAAACGCGCCAGCAGATGCTTGGCATCCACCACCGTCACAATCGCATCCAGCCGGGTTTTGGCTTTCACATCTTCATCGACGAAAAACGTCTGTGCCACCGGGGCCGGGTTGGCGAGGCCGGTAGTCTCGACGATGATGCCATCGAACTTCTGCGCGCGCTTCATCAGCCCGCCGATGATACGGATCAAATCGCCGCGCACGGTGCAGCAGATGCAGCCGTTGTTCATCTCGAAAACTTCTTCATCAGAATCCACCACCAGGTCGTTATCAACCCCCAGTTCACCGAATTCATTGATGATGACGGCGTATTTTTTGCCGTGCTGCTCGGTGAGGATACGGTTGAGAAGCGTGGTTTTGCCGGCGCCGAGATAGCCGGTGAGGATGGTAACGGGAATCAGGTCAGGCATGTTCAGTCTCTCGTCCGGTTGTGTCGGGCTTGATGTAGGGTAGCGCGAGGCCAAGTCCAAGCATCAAAAAATACCAGCCAGACATGTAAAGGGCGGGAAATTCATCGGTCGAGGCGAGCGGCCAGATGAAGGTGAGGGCCCCGATGAACAGTGCAACCCGCAGCGTATCGCGGCCCTGCCAGATGCCCCGCCACAACGCCCACAACCAGGTGAGGTTCAGGATGATGAACAAAATCAGCCCCGGAAACCCAGCATCGACGAAGGCTTCCACATAGAAATTATGCGGGTGCAGGTTGCAGGCCCCAAGGCCGATTTGGGTAGGTGGAATATTCAAAGTGGCAATGCCGCCGCCGAACTGGTCCTGCGGGCAAAATTCGCGGAAGCCGTTGTAGCCCCAGCCATGCCAGGGCGAGGCAAGGCCCATGACGGTGGCTCTGGTATAAAGCTCGCCATAGGGGCTTTGGCTGAAATGATGCATGTTGGTGGTGGTTTCACCGACCAGCTTGGCATGGGTGGGTGGCGAGATGATGGGGGTGGCCAGCAATGCCAGCATTGCCACCACAAAAGCCACGCCCGCTGCGCGGCGTAACGGCCGCAGCAACAAACCGGCCAGGACGAGGCTGAACAAAGTAAACGCCGACCCCATGCGCTGGCCGATTAAAATTGAGGTTATCGCGGCCAGTGCAGTCAACGCGATCCCGGCGATCCGCCATATGCGGCCGGGGCGTGACAGCAACACCATCACCGGAACGAGGATGGCCACGATCATCACATGGCCATAAACTGCCCCGGCGCGCGGCTTCCAGAACGGGCCGGTTAACGAACCGTCAGCCCAGCGCGGGTCGCCAAAAATATTGTTGCCCGTGAGGTATTGCTGCCAGCTCTGTAGGCCGATCCAAAATACCGAGAGTGCCAGCACCAGCCAAAGTGTGCGGCGGGCTTTGGGGCTGGTCAGCACCCAGTTTTGCAAGGCGGCGGCGAATACCAACAACCGGATGATGACAAATGCCTGTGCCACGCCCATCAGCCAGCCGGCCGTGGTGAAGCCCGGCCAAGGAATTGTGCAAACGACCAGCCAGCCCCACCAGATCAGTGCGGCGATAAACCAGGGTTGGCGTGCCCATGCGAAACTGCGTGTCTGCCAGCATTGCGCCAGGAACAGACTATCGGTGATGGCAATACATATTTCCGCCAGCACAAAGGCGTGCAGTAGCCCCAGTGGCACCAGCAGCGTGGCGACCAGGGCGATATTCTGCAATGTTTTGGTGCCAGGTAGCTTCATGCCGGGGTTCATAACGCCGGGTGGGCATTTCGCAAGTGCATCAGCGCGGCAGCAATAACTGGCGTGTCGAACAATTTGGCCTGGGCGAAACCAGCAGCCTGTAAACCGCCTCGTAAACCGGCATTTTGCGCCAGTTTCACCATCGCATCGGCCAGCGCATTGGCGTCGTCGGCCGGCACATAAAGGGCGGCTTCCCCCGCCACTTCAGGCAGGCCGCCCTGGCGGGTGGTGATCAGCGCGGCGCCGTTCGCCAGGGCTTCCAGTGCGGTCAGGCCGAATGGCTCGGCCCAGCGTGAGGGCACCACGGCAATCTCCGCCGCCGCCATCGCGGCCAGCGTCTGCCGGTGTGGTAACGGCCCGGTGAGATGAATACCCGCCTCGGCGGCCTGGCCGCGCATGGAGATGACATAAGGGGTCTCGGGGCTATCTGGTCCAAAGCGGTCACCGCCGATCATGCGGGCGGACCAGCCGTGCAAATGCGGTAGTGCCAGTGCACAGGCGGCGATGAAAATATCCGGGCCTTTGTCGTCAACCATGCGGCCCACGAACAGAATTTCGGGCGTGCGAATGGCGGCGCGGGTTGGCATGGCGGCCAGGGTGAGGGGGTTGTGCAGCACTGCGGGGCCGAGACCGCTGAGACCTTGCATGTAACGGCTTTTGAGGTAGCCCGAGACACAGATAACCTGATGTACATGCCGCAACATCAAGCGCCGCTCAAAAGGTGACTTCAGGCCCCGCATGGTCAGTGGGTCATTATGCAAAAATAATAACACCCGCATGCTTGGAAACAGCTTGGCGATCAGCAGGGCCAGGCGCGGCTTCTGGTGCACCTCTACGATGGCGGGGCGGCAGCGTTTAATCTCCCGCAAAATACTGAGGAGATTGCTGACCGGCCGAAACGCCACGCCGGGGAAACGCTCACCTTTATGAGGCGGCCCGATGACGATGGCACCCGGGGTCGCCCGCGCCAGCCGCTCAACCACCAGCGCGATGGCGCCTGCCGCCGTGGTTGAAAATAACTCACGCGGCGGCAGGATCATCACGACAACCGCAGTCACTTCAGATGCGCACCTTCACGTAGGAACCCGGCGCTGGTTCGATAGCTTTGAGTTTACCTTTGCCGGGGATGCGGGCGGGGACCAAGGTTTTGTCGAAGCTGGTCACCCAATGCTGCCAGTCCGGCCACCAGGAGCCGGCAACTTCGGTGGCGCCCTCAAACCAGTCGTCGGGGTTTTCCGGCAGGTTTTGGTTGATGAAATGATTATATTTGCCGCTTTCAGGCGGGTTCACCACGCCGGCGATATGGCCGGAGGCAGCCAACACGAAACGGTTTTTACCGCCCATGGTCAGTGCGCCCTGATAGGTGCTTTTCCAGGGCGCGATATGGTCTTCCCGGCAGGACAGGAAGTAGGTGGGGATGTCGATGTCGCGTAAATCGATCGGCACACCCTTCATTGCAATACCGTCAGGTTGAATCAGCAGGTTTTTCTGGTACATGTTGCGTAAGTAGAAGGAGTGCATTGTGGGCGGCATGCGGGTGGCGTCGGAATTCCAGTATAGCAGGTCGAACGGGAAGGGTTCGTTGCCGAGCAAATAATTATTGACCACAAAGCTCCAAATTAAATCATTGGCGCGCAGCATGTTGAAGCTGGCGGCCATGTCGCCGCCCTCCAAATAACCTTGCCGGGTCATTTTTTCTTCGAGCGCGGCGATTTGCGTCTCGTCGATAAACACGGCGAGTTCGCCGGCGTCGGTAAAGTCGGTGAGGGTGACGAAGAAAGTGGCGGATTTAATGCGATCGTCGCCCTGATTTTTCATGTAGGCGAGCGAGGAGGCCAGCAGTGTGCCGCCGAGGCAGTAGCCGATGGCGTTGACGTGCCGCTGGCCGGTGGCTTTCTCGATGGCGGTGAGGGCAGCGAACACGCCGTCGGTCATGTAATCGTCAAAATTTTTCTCGGCATGTGAAGCATCCGGGTTGACCCAGCTTACCATGAAAACCGTGTGGCCCTGGCTTATCAGATAACGCACCAGCGAGTTTTTGGGGCGCAGGTCCAGGATGTAGAATTTATTGATCCAGGGCGGGAAAATCACCAGCGGGCGGGTGAGTACGGTTTCGGTGGCGGGGCTGTACTGAATGAGCTGCATCAGATCATTCTGGAACACCACTTTGCCCTCGGAGACGGCGATGTTGCCTCCCACTTCGAAGGCTTCTGTGTCGGTCATTTTGATGCGCAGGTTGCCGTTGCCGCGCTCCAGGTCGCTTAGCAGGTTATTGAGGCCGCGAATGAGATTTTCGCCACCGGTCTCGCGGGTTTTGCGCAGCACCTCGGGGTTGGTGAGGACAAAGTTGGAGGGCGACAGGGCGCTGATAAACTGGCGGGCGTAAAAATCCACCTTCTGGGCGTTTTTCGGGTTTAGCCCTTCGGCCTTGGTGACGACATCGTTGATATAGCGGGCGGATAGGAGATAGGACTGCTTGATGAAGTCGAAAATCTCATTCTGCTTCCAGGCCTCGTCGGCAAAGCGCTTGTCGCGCGGGTCGCTCTCGATCACCGACGTGGTCGCTTCGCCCATGATTCGTTTGGTGGTGTGCTGCCAGAGCGTCAGGTAGTCCTGCCACAGATGCAACTGAGCCTCGAATAAGGCACCAGGGTTGGCCATCAGCCGGGCAGTCATTTCCGTGAAGGCGCCGCCGATGTTCAAGGGGTCGAGCGCCATGCCCTCCTTGGTCTGGCGCTTGATCCAGTCATTCACCAGGCGCTGCGAGCGGCTGGCGACATCGGCCATTGAACGGGTGACAAGTGCGGGGTCTGGCAGCATGATATCGCCCGGTTCACCGGGCGTTGGCGACTTGGACATTAGCGATCCTTTCCGTGGCCGCTGATCTGAGGCAGATAGGGGGCAAACTGCATGATCGAGGCTTTTTTGTTAAGCAAGATAAGGTTGGTAGGCGGCGTTTCGGTAGTGATGGCACTGACCTTGGGGGGCTGTAGCACCCCGGTGGGCATTTACCATGACGTTCAGGGTGGCGCGATTGATCAGCCGCGGCAAGCCCCGCCGGGTGCTGATTTGCCTTACCCGAATCTAGCCTCGGTGCCTGCTGCCCCGGTGCCTTTGAGCCCGGCCCAACAGGCGGCGCTGGCGGCGCGTTTGAATGAAAACAGCCCGATGATTGCCGCAACTGAGCCGAACCCTGCGGCTTTGGCCGGTTTAGCACTCCCTGTCGCCCCGCCGCCGCCGCCCGCCCTGCCTGGAGTGAGCGTGCCGTCATCATCTGTTGCTGTGCGGCGGATTCCCTCCCCACCGCCGGTGGCACCGCCCAAACCGCATGATGGCGTGCCGGTGGCGGTAGGGTTTCAGCCCGGCTCGGCGATTCTCAGTACCGCAACACTTATGCAAATCAAGCAATTTATCGCCGGCCGGGGTTCAGCCAAAGTGCTGGCTGGCGGGTTTGGCGAGCAAGCCGCCGAGGAGCCAGATGATGGGTCGCTGGACCTAGCGCTTCGCCGTGCCCGGGCGATTGCCGATGCGCTGACCGCCGATGGCGTACCGCCCGCGACGATTGTTTTGAGCGCCGCTGCCGCCGGGTCTGGCGGCTTTGTGCAACTGGTTTATTAGAGCATGATCGCTCTACGTGCGATCATGCTCTAATTTTGTTTCGGAGGGCGATTCACGTTTCAGGCTCGCGCAAGGGCGCAAACCTGAAACGACCGCACTCTGTGTCTTCGCCTGTTCTAGCCTTGAGAGAGTTTTCCATGACCGAAGAATTCCATCGTATCCGCCGTCTGCCGCCCTATGTGTTTGCCGAGGTCAATCAGGCCAAGGCCAAGGCGCGCGCGGCCGCCGAGGATATTATTGATTTGGGCATGGGCAACCCCGATAGCCCGACGCCTCCGCATATTGTGGCCAAGCTGATCGAGACCGTGGCTGACCCGCGTAGCCATCGCTATTCCACCAGCAAGGGCATCCCCGGCCTGCGGCGCGCGTTGGCCGGTTATTATGACCGCCGCTTTGGGGTGAAATTGGACCCCGAGACCGAGGTGATCGCGACTTTGGGTTCAAAAGAGGGGCTGGCGAACCTGTCCGCTGCCATTACCAGTCCAGGCGATACCATTTTGGTGCCGAACCCGTCCTACCCGATCCATCAGTTTGGCTTCATCATCGCGGGCGCTTCGGTGCGCTCGATCCCGGCGGAACCGGGTGATGAGATGCTGCAGGCGATTGATCGGGCGGTGCGCCATTCGGTGCCTAAGCCGACCGCGCTGATTGTGAACTTCCCCTCGAACCCGACCGCGCATATGGCCGAGTTGGAGTTCTATAAGGATTTGGTGGCGCTGGCGAAGCGGCATGATTTGTTTATTATTTCCGACCTTGCCTACGCCGAGATTTATTTCGACGGCAAGCCGCCGCCATCGGTGCTGCAGGTGCCGGGGGCGAAGGACATTACGGTGGAATTCACCTCGATGTCGAAAACCTATTCGATGCCGGGCTGGCGGATGGGATTTGCGGCGGGCAATCCGCGGTTGATCTCGGCGTTGGCGCGGATGAAGTCGTATCTCGATTACGGTGCATTCACCCCGATTCAGGTGGCGGCGACGGCGGCGCTGAATGGCCCGCAGGATTGCGTGGCCGAGGTGCGCGAAATTTATAAGGAGCGCCGCGATATTGTGGTGAAGGGACTGATGAGCGCCGGCTGGGATTTGCCGATCCCGCAAGGCTCGATGTTCGCCTGGGCGCCGATTCCGCCGCGTTTTGCGCATCTGGGCAGCGTTGGGTTCAGCAAACTACTGCTTGAAAAAGCCAAGGTGGCGGTGGCGCCAGGCATCGGGTTTGGCGAGTATGGCGATGGCCATGTGCGGATAGCGTTTGTGGAAAATAATCACCGGCTGCGCCAAGCGATTCGTAATATCCGGGGCTTCCTGCTCGCCGATAACGGTGGGCCGGTTGATGAGACGCTCGACGGCGCCTCAGTATGAAACACAGCTTACAAATCGGCATTGCCGGGCTCGGCACGGTGGGCGCGGGCGTGGTCAAACTGCTGCATGATAATGCGGCGTTGATCGAGGCGCGGGCGGGGCGGAAGATTACGGTTACTGCTGTGTCGGCGCGTGATAAAACCCGCGACCGGGGCGTCTCGCTGGAAGGGTTTGGCTGGCACAGTGACGCTGTGGGCCTGGCGAATGACCCGCATGTGGATGTGGTGGTGGAGCTGATCGGTGGCTCTGAAGGCACAGCGCGGGAACTGGCAGAGGCCACCCTGGCGGCGGGCAAGCCGCTGGTGACGGCGAACAAGGCGCTGCTGGCGGTGCATGGGGCGGCGTTGGGACTGGCGGCGGAAAAAGCCGGGGTGCCGTTGGGGTTTGAATCTGCCGTGGCAGGTGGAATTCCGGTCATCAAGGCGCTGCGTGAGGGGTTGGCTGGGAATAAAATTTCCCGGGTGGCTGGTATTTTGAACGGCACCTGCAATTACATTCTTACCGTGATGCGCGAAGAGAAACGTGATTTTCATGATGTGCTGGCCGATGCGCAGAGACTGGGTTACGCGGAAGCCGACCCGTCTTTCGATATCGATGGGATTGATGCCGCGCATAAGCTCGCAATTTTGGCGGCGCTGGCTTTTGGCCGCTTGGTAGATTTTGACGCCGTGCATATTGAAGGTATCCGCCGTGTGAGCGCGTTGGACATCAGCTTTGCCGAAGAACTGGGTTACCGGATTAAATTGCTGGGTATCGCGCGGGAAACGCCAGCGGGGGTTTCGGTGCGGGTGCATCCGGCCATGGTGCCGAAGGAAGCGCTGTTGGCGGCGGTTGATGGCGTGTTCAATGCGGTGCTGGCGGAAGGTGATTTTGTTGGAACGGTATTTTTGCAAGGGCGCGGTGCCGGTGGAGGACCAACCGCTTCAGCGGTTGTGGCGGATTTGATTGATATAGCGCGTGGCAACAACGTTCCGGTTTGGGGAGCCAAGGCAGCAGCGTTGTCGGCGGCGGCGGTGGTGCCGATGGCGGCGCATGTTGGGCCGTATTTTATGCGCCTGATGGTGGTGGATCAGCCTGGTGTGCTGGCCGATGTGACGGCAATTTTGCGCGACCACGGAATTTCATTGGAATCGATGCTGCAGCACGGCCGCAAGCCAGGCGAGGCGGTGCCGATTGTGCTGGTGACGCATGAGACCAACGAAGCGGCCATCATGCAGGCCATTGCCAGGATTTCCCAATTGGACTCGGTTTTGGAAACCCCGGCGCTGATTCGCATTGAAGCCAATTAACAATAAGGAAACTCAAAATGGGTAACAGGAAGCCGGAAGATATTTGGGATCGTAACCTGGCACTGGAA
>VFSW01008531.1_pt1 | contig 14708 bp, 12 predicted proteins | sample 5358111 | NCBI WGS metagenome assembly VFSW01 (sample SAMN11554181, study PRJNA540505) | mine drainage metagenome | isolation source: sediment from site ElyBrook_90M | place: USA: Ely Copper Mine, Vershire, VT | collected 2017 | reverse complement strand
CTGTGTCTTAAAGTTAAGCATATTTAACTCTTGACACAGTTCATTTTACAGTCTCTAGCGCTGCGTGTACTACGTTCTGCTACAAAATGCTACACCGCTGATTATTTCCAGTTCCTCATTTCCGGCGTATCTTCCTTTGCTTTAGGATCGTTATTATAACTTCGTAATATCTTCTACGCAAAGTTTGGTGAATTTGGCAATCTGCTCAACAGGAATGCCATCTGCTTTCATTTCACGGGCGATAGCGATAGCTTCTTCATGCTTGCCCTCTTGTTTGCCCTCTTGTTTGCCCTCTTGTTTGCCCTCTTGTTTAGCTTGGTCCAATAAAAATTCTTCTATGCCCATAGTTTTACTCCTTTCTGTTAATGTAGCAATCCCTTGTTCAAATTTACGAATTAAATCCTGATTTTCAAAACGTACATAATAACGCAAGAATGTCATCAGCTTTCTGATTTTATCTTTAGGGATTTGCTTATTCAGCAATCGCTTTGCCAGATCGTATGCTTTTTCAAACAATTTCTCGTCCTTCATCCGCTGCCCTGATAAGGCGAGTTTAGCTGTGAGCACAGCCATCGCAAATGGATTGTCACTGGCTTCCAATTCGGCATCATTCTGGTCGATAATTTTAAAGGTATTGTAGGCAAAATATACCCTGGTGCCTAAAAACTCCCTTTCATAGTGTTTGGGGTGAAAATCTTTATTTGCGTCGGCAAATATCGCAAAAGCAGTGATGGGCTTGTTATACTTATCCAATATCCGGTAATAATATTGGAACATACGGCTGGCAAAATGCTGATCGGTATAGTTTTGTACTTCGATATGAACGAGTATCCATTCCTCTTGCCCGTTAGTTGTAAAAACTTTAACTAATTTATCTACATAGCGCGGGGCATAGGTGTCGTTTTCGGGTGGAAATAGCTGATCGAGTTCTTTGTCCAGGTATTGGAATTTTTTACTAAAGTCAAATATTTCTTCAGCATTCGGGAAGAAGAAGCACAGGAAATCATCAAACAGATCTTCCAGTGCAGCTTTCCATAACAGGTCGTTTCTTTTCATGGTGGTCGGTTGGTAAATGTACTAATAACTTGATTTGACCACGCCAACTTTTATTGGGCAATAAACATTTGTCGCGCCGCCAGGTACGAAACTTGGCGAAGTTCCGCACCTGCGGCCCGTTGTTTTTTTCTTCTACCGACCTGCGACTCCTACGGAGCCGATTTCTTAACTTAATTATGTTGTCCCAAACCCTATGTTTTACAACCCCCACTTCCAGTTCCTTATTTCCGGCATATCCTGACCGTTAAGATCAATATATTGTTTGTGTTCGATCAATTTGTCTTGCAATTTCTGCTTTAGGTAGGCGCCTTTGCTACCGGTTTGCGGCAGCCGGTCAATAGCATCCATCACCAGGTGAAAGCGGTCCATTTCGTTCAATACAGTCATGTCAAAGGCGGTGGTGATGGTGCCCTCTTCCTTATAACCGCGAACATGAATATTGGCATTATTGGCACGGTTATAGGTGAGCCGGTGAATTAACCATGGATAGCCGTGAAAGGCGAATACGATGGGCTTGTTTTTGGTAAATAAGGAATCGAAGTCCCGGTCGCTTAACCCGTGCGGGTGTTCTGTTTGCCGCTCCAGTTTTAAAAGGTCCACAATGTTGATCACTCTTATCTTTAACTCAGGCAGGTTTTCGCGCAAAATAGATACCGCTGCCAGTGTTTCGAGCGTCGGTACATCACCTGCACAGGCCATTACCAGGTCGGGTTCGCAATCCTGGTCGTTACTCGCCCAGTCCCATATCCCTATCCCCCGGGTGCAATGTTCAACCGCCTCTTCCATATTTAGCCATTGCGGCGACGGGTGTTTCCCCGCCACAATCACATTTACGTAATGGCGGCTACGCAAGCAATGATCCATGATAGACAACAGGCAATTGGAGTCGGGCGCGAGGTAGATACGTACAATTTCCGATTTTTTGTTTACAACATGATCCAAAAAACCGGGATCCTGGTGTGTAAAGCCATTATGATCCTGTCGCCAGACGGTCGACGTAAGCAAAATGTTCAGCGATGCTATTTTTCGTCTCCATGGTATTTCATAGGTCATTTTTAACCATTTGGCGTGCTGGTTAAACATCGAATCGATAATATGGATAAAAGCCTCGTAACAATTAAATACACCGTGCCTGCCGGTCAATAAATATCCCTCCAGCCAGCCTTCGCACTGGTGTTCGCTCAGCATTTCCATCACGCGGCCCGCCGGGGCCAAAAATTCATCATTATCCAGGGTAATGGCATTCCATTGCCGGTTGGTTTCCTCAAAAACCGCTTCCAGCCTGTTCGAAATTGTTTCATCCGGCCCAAACAACCTGAAGTTTCGCGCATCTTCATTCAATTTTATCACATCCCGCAAAAAACGGCCGGTTACATGCACATCGCCCTCGCCTTCGATGCTACGCGACGGAACGGCGACCGCATAATCACGAAATTCGGGCAATATAAGGTCGTGCAACAACAAGCCGCCGTTGGTATGCGGGTTTGCGCCCATGCGGCGCTCGCCTTTTGGGGCCAGTTTGGCCAACTCAGGTACAAGGCGGCCTGTGCGGTCAAAAAGTTCTTCGGGCCGGTAGCTTTTCATCCAGCTTTCGAGCATTTGCAAATGCTCTTTCGGCGCCTCAGCCGAAACGGAGAGCGGCACCTGGTGTGATCTGAAAGTCCCTTCAATTTGTTTGCCGTCAACTTCTTTCGGGCCCGTCCAGCCTTTCGGCGATCTTAAAATGATCATTGGCCAGCGGGGACGGCCTGTATGTATGCTTTCTTTTGCTTCGTACCTGATTTGTTTGATGCGGTCTACAGCATAATCCAGCGCCGCAGCCATTTGGCGGTGCATTATCTCCGGGTCTGCACCTTCAACAAAAATCGGGTTCCAGCCATAACCGCACAAAAGCTGCTCTAATTCCTGGTGCGGAATTCTGGCCAGCACGGTAGGGTTGGATATTTTGTACCCGTTAAGATGCAGAATCGGCAAAACGGTACCATCAGTAAGCGGGTTTAAAAACTTGTTTGAATGCCATGAAGTTGCCAAGGGCCCCGTTTCCGCTTCCCCATCGCCAACCACGCAGGCAGCAATCAGGTCAGGATTATCCAGCACCGCGCCAAAAGCATGGCTGAGGGAATAGCCCAGTTCGCCGCCCTCGTGCATGGAACCCGGCGTTTGGGGCGAGGCATGGCTGGAAATACCGCCGGGGTAGGAGAACTGTGTAAACAGCTTTTTCAGCCCCCGCTCGTCCATTGAAACCGCGGGATAAACTTCGCTGTAAGTGCCTTCCAGGTATGTGCCGGCCACAACGGCGGGGCCGCCGTGGCCGGGCCCCGAAATGTATATCATATTCAGGTCATACTGGTTGATGATCCTGTTTAAATGCGTGTAAATAAAATTTTGCCCCGGCGTAGTTCCCCAGTGGCCCAGCAGCATGTTTTTTACATGCTCCAGCTTCAGTGGTTCTTTAAAAAGGGGATTGTCGCGCAGGTAAAGCTGCCCTACCGAAAGGTAATTGGCGGCGCGCCAATAAGCATCCATTTTATGCAAAAGCTCAGCCGATAGGGGTTCAACCTCGCTAAGGCTATTGGTAATAACATCATTTATTTCCATGGTAGATTGAGTTTTAACAAAAATCTGTTTTACAGAGATGGTGAACTTTGCCGTTAAAAATCAAATCATTAACTAACCTTTATATGGTTAAGTTATTCAATTTCTTCTCCGCAAAATAGAGGTCCTCCAACATTGCCGCCAGGCCTTGCGCCTGGTTGGATAATTTCGGAAAAAGCTGTTTATAGTATGCAATGCCTTCTTCAAGTTCGTTTTTAAACTTCACCAGGTATTTTTGTTTTTTTTCGGTGAAGCTGTTTACATGGGCCGCTATTTCCTTTTGAAGGTAATCGATGTACAAGTTGAGTTCATTTATAAACAAGTGCGGCCGTTTAATGTTTTGCAGCAGATCAAGCGAACCGTAAATATGTTTCACCATTTCGTCCAGCGTGTACGACCTTGAAAAATATGCCAGGTTAGGGCCCGGACAAATTGCGACGGCCTTACTTTCCTTTGGTTTGTCTATATCGCATTTAACATAGGCGGAAGCGGTTAGCCCTTCGCATAAACACGCTTTTTCTGTAACCGCCTCTAATTTTTGTTCAAGTTCATCAGCCGGAAGGTTCGACGCCTGCAGTTGTTTTATTTTAAGATGCTGATATTCGCGCGAAGCCGTGCAGATCGGTTTATCAGTAAATTCCGTGTTCGAAACCAAATATTTTTTGACGCAGGGGCTGCCCGGGCGGCCTTTTTTTAAGCGCTCCAATCGCTGTTTTTCGCTGCTGCTGCCTTTAAAGCTATTAAATAATATACCCAGCGGCGACGAGTTGCTGAGATAGAAATCTTCCTGGCCGGCAATCTCAATCTGCTTCAACGTTTCAGCATCGACGTTAGTCACTTCGGGTACCAGCAGGAACGGACTCCCCCATCCGGTGGCGTCCAATTGGTAATAAGTTAACAAAAAGCTGTTTTCGCCTGCCGTGCCGATGCCTCCCTGCACACTGATATGCTGAAACGGTTCAGCCGAAAGGCTTATCCCCTTATTTAACAAGGCGGCCCGGTACATTTGAATGAGCTCAAGATATAGTTCCTCCTTTTTTTGTTTAAACTCCTCCAGTACAGGGCCTAATAAATAGCCATCGGTGGCAAAAGCATGGCCGCCGCAATTTAAGCCCGATTCTTTCCGAAATTCCGAAACCCATAATCCCTTTTTCGCCAAAAACTTTGCTTGTATCATCGCCGAACGGAAATCGCTGACTTTTAGGATAATCCTTTTGCGGGAATTACCGCCATCGCCGGGTAAAAAATCGGCGAAAGATTCCATGTAACTGTAAAGCCGGGGATTCATTCCGGCGGATAACACCACCGAAGATTGCAAACTGCTTAGTGCAAAGCCGCGTAATGCAGCAAGCGCATCCGTGTTTTGATCGCCCGTAAAAAGTTCGTTAGCGTCATAATTTAACTTATCAATCTTCGACATGATATTTACGTCGATAGCTCCTTTGCGCATCTCTTTTCGCAGCAAGTGGCCGAAAATCTTTTTGCTGTCATTCTCAGGATATTCCGTCATCAACTCATAAGCCTGCTTCAAGGGCGAACTGTCAGGCAGCAGGTCAAAATACCGGCATATATCGTTACCCGGCTCGAATGATTGATTTTTGAGCTCGGTAAATTGTTTGTCCACCAGTTTATTCAACAGGTTCAAATATGCGGTGATGCGCTTTTCCCGGTAATTGGTTTCTCGTTTGGTTATCGGCGAAAAAGCTTCATTGTTTTTCTCCGAATGGTATTCGCGCATGCGTTCGGTCAACTCATCGTCGACAATGGAAACAACGGACGAGATGCCGTACCTGGCCACTTTAAGGGGCGTATCGATAGAATAACCCAGGCCTAATACGGGGATATGAAATTTATGATCCATGAATAGTTTTTAACAAGGGGTAAAATTTTAAGAGCGTTTCAACAGGCAAAGCTACCGATTAGCCAGCAGCCAAAAACTGACGAAGGTCACTTTTTAGCGTACATTAAGTCATTCTTTGCCGCAACCTGCGCGGGCATCTTTGGAGTATAAAAAACAGGTATGAAAGACAGCGCCATTGAGGGCCAAACATTGTGCTATCATTGCGGGAACGAATGTATTGAGGATACAGTTGCAGTTAACGACAAGTCGTTTTGCTGCCATGGCTGCAAAAGTGTTTACGAAGTGCTGAGCGCAAACAACTTATGCAGCTATTATAGCTATAATGCCCATCCGGGCGCCAACAGAACAACCGCAGGTGCACGTTTTGACTACCTGGATGAACCATCCATCGTAACCGATCTGGTTGACTATATGGATAGCAAGATAACCATGGTTACCTTCTACATACCGTCTATTCATTGCAGTTCGTGTATATGGTTGCTTGAACAGCTCAACCGCATTAACCCGGCCATTTATTACAGCCGGATTGATTTTTTGAAGAAACAACTGATCGTTCGGTTTAGTAATGCCCGGGTTTCGTTGCGCCAGGTGGTTGAGTTGCTGCATGATATAGGCTACGAACCGCTGATTAGCCTGCAGGATGTAATTAAAAAACAAGCCGGTAGTAAAGGCGATGACCTGATAAAGAAAATCGCAGTTGCCGGATTTTGCTTCGGCAACGTTATGCTGCTTAGTTTTCCGGAGTATTTCGGGCTGTCAGGACTCGAACAAACGTTCAGCCGCTTTTTCGGCTTGCTCAATATTATGTTTTCGCTGCCGGTAGTATTCTACAGCGCGCGCGAGTATTTTTTGTCGGCGTGGAACAACCTGCGCAACAAAATTTTAAATATCGATTTTCCGCTGGCGGTGGGCATCACGGTGCTGTTTGTCCGCACGGTAACGGATGTTTTTACGCGTACCGGCGCCGGGTTCGCCGATACGCTATGCGGCCTGGTTTTCTTTTTATTATTGGGTAAGTTTGTCCAAAAGAAAACCTACCATCATATTTCGTTCGAGCGCGATTACCGCTCATTTTTCCCTGTAGCGGTACAGACTATAGAAGACGGGAAGGAAAAGCCAATTCCCCTCGCCCGGCTCAAAACCGGCCATCGCATCATTATCCGGCACAACGAAATCATTCCTGCCGATGCCATATTGTTAAATGGCGATGCTTTGATAGATTTTAGTTTCGTAACCGGCGAAGCCGAACCTGTAAGCAAAATACTTGGCGAAATTGTTTACGCCGGCGGCAGGCAAACCGGGCAGGCAATTGAGATGGAGGTGATTAAACCGGTTTCGCAAAGTTACCTCACCCAATTGTGGAATAACGAGGCGTTTACGCGCCAGGACAACAACAGTGTTGAAACATTCAGCCAGAGAGTAACCAAGTACTTTACCGTTGCATTACTGGCAATAGCATTCGGCGCGCTGCTGTATTGGCTGCCTGTAGATTATAAAAAAGGATTGGCGGCCTTTACGGCGGTACTTATTGTGGCTTGCCCCTGTGCCCTGGCCTTAAGCACACCGTTCACCATGTCGGCTGCGCTTAGCATTTTCGACTGCAATTTTTTTTACCTGAAAAACACGGCGGTGGTTGAGCAACTGGCGCGTATAGATACCATCGTCCTGGATAAAACGGGCACTATTACAACAGGCGACAGCAAAGCCATCAGATTTGAAGGCGATTTAACGGATAACGAAAAGCGACTTATTTATAGCGCCTGCCTTAACTCCGGCCACCCGCTCAGCAGGATGATCTACACGCACTTAGCCGGACATGAGCGCATAATGCCCGATGGCTACCTGGAGATACCCGGCCAGGGTATTGTTGCTAAAGTTGGCGGGCGCCAGCTGATGATCGGCAGCGCAAAACTTGTTTTTGGCCGTAGCGACGATAACGCCGATTTTACGCGGGTACATGTTTTGATCGACGGCGTCTACACCGGGTATTTTGCTTTTAGCCACCATTATAGGAGCGGCCTGGAAGAAATTGCATCGCTTTCGTCGGGGTACAAGCTTTTTCTTTTATCAGGCGACCAGGATCACGAACGGCATGAATTGCTTAAATTTTTTAAAAACGATAATACAATGCGGTTTAACCAATCGCCGCAACAGAAGCTTGATTTTATAGGCACACTGCAAAATGCAGGGAAAAAAGTGATGATGATAGGCGACGGACTGAACGACGCCGGTGCGCTGAAACAGAGTGACCTGGGTGTAGCGCTAACTGATAACGTAAATAATTTTTCGCCTGGAAGCGACGCCATTCTCGACGGTAAATCGCTCGGCAAACTGCCTCAATTCCTGCGGTTTTCAAAAGATGCGGTCGGGGTTATCCGTATGTCCTTTATCATATCGCTTACTTACAACATCATCGGCCTAAGTTACGCGGTAAGCGGTCGCTTATCTCCGCTCGTAGCGGCTATCTTGATGCCATTAAGCACAATAACTATCATTTCGTTTACAAGCATTGCCACACATCTGGCTGCAAAAAGGAGGAGGCTCGCATGAGTATTATTTATTTACTGATCGGCTGCAGCATTTTACTGGCCGTTTGTTTTTTAGGCGCTTTTTTTTGGGCGCAAAGCAGCGGACAGAACGACGACCTCTATACACCCTCTGTACGGATATTGCTGGACGACGAAGCTGATACCGATCCTGATAAAAAAGTGACCTGAATCACTTTTTCAAGTAATTGTCATCATTCTGTCAGCATCGGTAGAAAAATATTTTTGAAACATTAAAATCAAATAATTATGCAACCCGAAAATTTTTACTATGACAACAAAATAGTCCGGAATTTTGCTATTGCCACTATTGTTTGGGGACTTGTCGGAATGTCTGTGGGACTTTTGATCGCCATACAGTTGTTTCATCCTGCGGCCAACTTCGGTAGTCAGTACACCTCATTCGGCCGCATCAGGCCCGTCCATACCAATGCAGTGGTGTTCGCGTTTGTAGGCAATGCTATTTTTATGGGCGTCTATTACTCGTTGCAGCGCCTGTTGAAAACCCGCATGTATAGCGATACGCTAAGCACTATACACTTCTGGGGATGGCAGCTCATTATTGTTGCGGCAGCCATTACATTGCCACTCGGTTACACAACTTCGCATGAGTACGCCGAGCTGGAGTGGCCAATTGATATCCTGATAACCATCATCTGGGTAATTTTCGGCATTAATATGTTCGGCACCATCATTAAACGGCGCGAACGGCATTTATACGTCGCTATATGGTTTTACATCGCCACTTTTGTTACCATAGCGGTGTTGCACATCGTTAACTCCATTGAGTTGCCTGTTTCCATGTGGAAAAGCTATATGGTTTACGCAGGCGTTCAGGATGCCTTGGTACAATGGTGGTATGGTCATAACGCAGTAGCGTTCTTTCTAACAACACCCTACCTGGGGATGATGTATTACTTTTTGCCTAAAATGGCCAACCGCCCCATTTACTCCTATAAACTAAGCATCCTGCACTTTTGGGCGCTTATATTTATTTATATATGGGCAGGCCCTCACCACCTATTATATTCCACCTTGCCGGGCTGGGCACAATCTTTAGGCGTTGCGTTTTCGGTAATGCTCATCGCGCCAAGCTGGGGCGGTATGATCAACGGGCTGTTAACCCTTCGCGGCGCCTGGGATAAGGTAAGAGACAACCCCATCTTAAAATTCATGGTTGTAGGCTTAACCGCCTACGGTATGGCAACTTTTGAGGGACCAATGCTGTCGTTAAAAACGGTAAACGGTTTCGCACACTTTACCGACTGGATTATCGCCCACGTGCATGTCGGCGCCCTGGGGTGGAACGGTTTCTTAACTTTTGCCATTTTATATTGGCTCATTCCGCGCATTTACAAAACCGAGCTTTACTCAAAAAAACTGGCCTCGGTTCACTTCTGGATCGGTACGCTGGGCATACTATTTTATGTAATACCCTTGTATTGGGCCGGCTTTACCCAAAGCTTTATGCTGAAGGAGTTCACGCCCGAAGGTGTGCTGAAATATCCGAACTTCCTGGAAACAACCCTCCGGATATTGCCCATGTACATGATGCGCGCCATCGGCGGTACGCTTTATCTGACAGGCGTAATCATGATGACCTACAACTTATACCGTACCGCGAAGCAAGGCAGCCTTGTTGCCAATGAAGCAGCGCAGGCAATGCCGCTGGCGCCGCTTACACAGGAAATACAGGGACACACAAGCTGGCACCGCGTATTGGAACGCAGGCCAATTCAATTTATGATCCTTGCCCTTGTAGTGATACTGATCGGGTCTTTTGTGGAGTTGATGCCCACTTTAACCATTTCGTCAAATATCCCCACCATAGCCAGCGTGAAACCTTATACGCCGCTTGAGTTGCAGGGCCGCGACCTTTACATAAGAGAAGGTTGCATGGGCTGTCACTCGCAAACGGTAAGGCCGTTCAGATCAGAAACCGAACGCTACGGCCAGTACAGCAAGGCCGGTGAATTTGTGTACGACCACCCTTTCCTTTGGGGATCGAAACGCATCGGGCCCGACCTGGCGCGCGAAGGCGGTAAGTACGCCAATGCATGGCATTATAATCACCTGATGGACCCCCGACTGATGTCGCCGGGAAGTATTATGCCGGATTATAATTGGCTGATCACCCAAAAGCTCGACACATCGCTAACCGTAGCCAAAATAAATGCGATGCGCAAATTAGGCGTACCCTACCCGGCCGGATACGAGAAAATTGCAAATGCCGACCTCGCCAAACAAGCGCAGGGTATTGCCGACAACCTTGCAGGCGACCATATCAAAGTGAAAAGCGATAGGGAGATCATTGCCATTATTGCCTACCTGCAGCGTTTGGGGGTAGATATTAAAGCAGATAAAACAGCTAATAACTTTTAACCCCTACAATTATGTTTGAGCAGTTTACAGCAAATTTGACGGAGCCGCAGAAGTACCTGGTCTCCGCGCTTGGGATATTCCTCGTCTTCTTTCTCGTCGTGGTTATCCTGCTTATAACAATAAAGAAACAACATGTTAATTATATGAGCGACCTGCCTCTTGAGGATAACGCCATATCAACATCCAAATCATTACAGCCATGAAATATCTACGAATAATTTTGTTTTTGACTTTGTCCACGCTTGCCGTCCCGGCATTAGCCGACGACGATCACAGTTTACTTAGCCCCCAACTGGAGAATTATATTGCTTACGGGGTTATATTAGGTGCGCTCTTGCTTTTTATCGTCGTTATGCTGATTTTACTCCGCACGTTTAAGATTTTGACCAAAATAATATTAAAATACGAGGGCAAAACCGAAGGACAGATCAATGACGAACTGGCGCCTGCCCAGGCAGCGCCGGCAAAACCGAAAGGCGATGTTTGGCGGAAGCTGCTTTCGCTGCAGCCGATGTCGGAAGAAAAGAACCTGTTGATGGAGGGCGAATACGATGGGATAAAGGAATTGGACAACCCGACGCCTGCCTGGTTTATGTACTTGTTTTATGCCACAATCGCTTTTGCGGTATGCTACCTGCTTATTTACCATGTTTTCCACCTTGCTCCCTTGCAATACGGTGAGTATAAGCAGGAAATGGCGCAAGCCGAAGTGGCCAAAAAAGCTTATCTGAGCAAAGCGGCCAACCGTGTGGATGAAACCACCGTGAAATTGGTGACCGATCCGGCAACCCTGTCGGCCGGCGCGGCGGTATTTAAACAAAATTGCGTGGCTTGCCATGGCCAGTTCGCCCAGGGAATTATCGGGCCAAACCTTACCGACGACTACTGGCTGCACGGCGGCAAAATCAACGATGTATTTAAAACCATTAAGTATGGTGTTCCCGCCAAAGGCATGCCAACCTGGGAAAACCTGCTTTCGCCTCAGCAGATAGCCAGTGTAGCCAATTACATCAAATCGCTTCACGGTACAAATCCGCCGGGCGCCAAGGCTCCGCAGGGCACTAAGGAATAGGCCGGAATAAAATTGGCGCCTTCATTATAATAATAGAAATGGAAGAATTGCAGGAGGAAGAGAAAAGCGGCAAGCGGAAGTGGATATACCCGCTAATACGTAAAGGCCCGTTTTATAAGTGGCGAAGCTGGATAAGTTATTTTTTCCTGCTTATCTTCTTCGCAGGGCCATTTATACGGATCGGCGGGCAGCCGCTGCTCCTGCTCAATTTTATAGACAGGCAATTTGTAATATTCGGCCAGGTTTTTTGGCCCCAGGATATTTTCCTGTTCGTAATAGCAACGTTGATCTTCATCGTATGCATCGTATTATTTACCATAGCCTTCGGGCGGATTTTTTGCGGCTGGATATGCCCGCAGACCATATTTATGGAAATGGTGTTCCGCAAGATAGAGGAATGGATTGAAGGTGATGCAAGGAAACGCAAAAAGCTGGATGCAGGCCCCTGGACGCGGGAAAAGATAGTGAAGAAAACAGCTAAGACAGCGGTTTTTCTGCTTATCTCTTTCCTCATCGTGACAATTGCATTCGGCTGGATCGCGTTCGCCCATACTTTCCTGGCTTATATTATTGGCAGCGATAGCCTTATAAAGATCATTGTTGAGCCGGTTAGCGAGCATATAGCCGGGTTTGCAAGCATCTGGGCGTTCACGTTTGCTTTTTATATTGTATACAGCCGCATTCGCGACCAGGTATGCACTTTGTTTTGCCCTTATGGCCGCCTGCAGGGTGTAATGATTGATGAGCATACCCTGGTAGTGGCTTACAATGATGTACGGGGAGAACCCCGCGGAAAGATTGACAAAAAACATGACCAGGCCGGCAAAGGCGATTGCACTGATTGCAAGTTGTGCATAGATGTTTGTCCGACAGGGATAGACATCCGAAACGGGACGCAGTTGGAGTGCATCAACTGCACGGCCTGTATTGACGTGTGCAACGATGTGATGGACAAGATAAACAAGCCGCATAACCTGATCGGCTATTTCTCCGAAAATATGATCCATAAGCAGGAGAAGCCGAGTTTTACCATCAGGATGAAAGCATATAGCGCCGTAATAGTGATATTGGTTTCGGTGCTGGGGTATTTTTTATTTACGCGAAGCGACCTCGATGTAACTGTTATGCGCAGCGCCGGGATGTTATACCAGCAACAGCCGGGCGGGTACATCAGCAATGTGTACAACGCTGAATTTATTAATAAAACGCAAGCGCGTAAACGGTTTGTGCTGCGGGCTGATGATCCGGCCATAAAGATCAAATACATACAGGCGCCGGGCGTGATGGAAAAAGAAGGATCGGTAAAAGCAGTGTTCTTTGTACTGATACCCGAAAAGGAAATACATTCTTTTAAAACCGACGTTCACTTGCAATTGCTGGTGGGCAACAAGATTGTTAAAACGGTAAATACCGAGTTTGTTGGACCGATAAATAATTAGAAAATGAAAATCAATTGGGGAAAAGCGCTTTTTTTAGTGATGACGGCATTTATGCTGTTTATTTTAGGTATGTGTTACTTTTTCTACACGGCGCCTTTAGATGCTTATGATCACCAGTATTATGAAAAAGGTCTCGCCTTCGACCATGATTATAACCGCGAAGTGCAGGTATACAAAGATCACGTTGTGCCGGCCGTAAACGCGGATAATGAAAACCTTGTGCTCACTTTTTCGCAGCCGGTTAGCGTGGGGAAAATAACCATGAGCAGACCGAACAACTCCGCTTTGGATAAGGTTTTCGCGCTGAATAACACTGCATTGAATAAGTTTTTTATCCCGTTGAAAAACATAGCCAAAGGCGAGTGGCAGTTGGTTATCGACTGGCAGGCCGGCAAAAAGACCTATCTGTATCAAAAAGAGGTTTATTTAAAATGAATGCTTACGAGGTTGCTTTTTTTATAGGTTTATTTGGAAGCATCCACTGCGTTGGAATGTGCGGGCCGCTGGCCCTTGCCGTACCCTCATTTCATTCAACATTATGGCTGATAGTTGCCGATAAGATCACATACAATTTCGGGAGGGTTATCAGTTACACATTTTTAGGGCTGGTTATCGGCTTTATAGGCCGTCAATTGTGGCTTTCCGGCTTGCAGCAGGGCATAAGTTTGCTGAGCGGAGCGCTCATCATTTTGGCAGGTTTCTCGCGCATCCTCAAGCTAAAATTAACCGGAAGCGCTTTCGTTGCAGCGATATTCAAGCCTTTTAACAGTTTGCTTAATTATGCGCTAAAACATCGGGCCGGTAACCTTTTGGTTGGCATGCTGAACGGGTTTTTACCATGCGGCTTTGTTTACCTCGCAATGGCTGGGGCTATTAACACCAGTTCGCCTTTGGCTTCTGCGCAATTTATGTTTTGGTTTGGCATGGGCACCTTCCCGCTGATGCTGGCGGCAACTGTAAGCTCCGGTTTCATGGGGCCGCGCGTTAGGCGGCGCATTAACAAAGCTATTCCTTATTTTATGATATTTCTGGGATTTTGGTTCATCCTCCGCGGCGTTAACTTAAATATCCCCTACCTCAGCACGGGGAAACAGCTGGCCGGCGCCGTTATATGTCATTGAATCCCCTTAACCCGCAAAAATGTGACCGGCATCAGGTTTTTTTATGCCCGCGGTCATGTTTTCCATTCTTAAAACCTTCGAAATTTGGCTCAACAAATATTTAAAAATGAGCACAATTCATATTCAGGCGCCGGCAAAGCTAGTTAATCAGGCGCCGGCGATACAGCGCCAAACACTTTGGAACAAATTTACAACCTTTGCCGACCGCGAAGCCAAACACCGTACTTTATGGTTCCTGGTTTCCCTCATCGTGCAAGGCGTATTTTTTCTGCCTATCCCTGCGGTGCTGATCTATTATTTCGGCGCGCCTACCCTTATTGTGGCTGTAACCCTAACGCTGTTTTTTGCAAATGTTATCCTCGGTATGGGCGGGGCAAGCATCCGTACGCTTATCACCTATTTCGCTGTCAGTGTGCTCATTCATTTAGCCATGCTGGCCATATTTATTATTTGATTACCGCCCTTAGTTAGTTTATATTTAATTAGGGCTGACCTCAGTTTGGGAGGTCAGCTTTTTTTTGCGCGGATAGAACCGCAGGACTGTCCCACGTCCCACCCGGCACAGGTGAATACACCCGGCATACTAATATTTTCTGTGTTTTGCTTGTATTTATCAAGAATTTTCTGTATATTTTT
>VFSW01008530.1_pt1 | contig 14709 bp, 12 predicted proteins | sample 5358111 | NCBI WGS metagenome assembly VFSW01 (sample SAMN11554181, study PRJNA540505) | mine drainage metagenome | isolation source: sediment from site ElyBrook_90M | place: USA: Ely Copper Mine, Vershire, VT | collected 2017 | reverse complement strand
CCCTCCCCGGCGTAACCTCCGCCACCCTCTCTTTCAGCGTCCCCATGGGCTACTCCTTCAACAACAACACCATCCGCCCCGAAGCCTACCAGACTCCTCCAGGCCAACCCACGCCGAACTTCGAGTTCCACGCCGTGACGCCCGGTTACTTCCAAACCATCCGCATCCCCATCCTCTCCGGCCGCGCTTTCCACGACTCCGTCAACGCCGCCGCCTCCACTTACTCGATCATCGTCAACCAAAGCATGGCCAAGCGCTTCTGGCCGCGCCGTGACCCCATCGGCGCCCGCGTCCACCTCGACTCCGACCCCAAACACGTCTATGAAGTGATCGGCGTTGCCGCCAACAGCCGCGCCCACATCGCACCGCGCGAAATCCCCCCGTGTTACTAAGTCTCGCTCCTCCAGCAGTACTCACCCATCAAGTACCTCCAGGCCCGCATCGCCGGCGATCCTTCCTCCGCCATCCCGGCCCTCCACGCGCTGATCTCCTCTCTCGTCCCCAACCGTCCCCATCTTCGACGTCCAAACCATGCAGGACGCGATCTACTCGCTCAATGGCCTTCTGCTCTACCAGTTCGCCGCCGGCATCGACCCTCGCGCCCCCGCTACGTACCTCGCCGTCGCCCTCACGCTCGCGTTCGCCGCTCTGCTGGCTAGCTTCCTCCCGGCCCACCGCGCCACCCGTCTCGACCCGATGCGCTCCCTCCAATCCGCCTAACGCAGCCGCATCCGCTCCCGCTCCAACACCGCCGGGCGGCTCCGCCCGAAAGGTGGGCCTGGCCATCCACTCTAGCTTTGGCGGACGTGCCCGCCGCCCGTGCGTTCCTCGGCCGCGAACCCGAGCGCCCCACTGAGCTATACTGAAAAGGTATTTCAACTGATCCGCCTCGCCTTTCTCACCGTCCGGCCTCGCTGATTGATTTTGCAAGCAAACATTTGAATGAACACTTTCTCTGATTTAGTCACCTCCCCTGTCCTGTTGAAAAACCTGGCCGCGGGAAAATTCGTTTCACCCACGCCCATCCAGGCACAAGCGATTCCCCCTGCCATTCTTGGCCGGGATCTCATCGCCACCGCGCAGACCGGTACCGGCAAAACGCTCGCCTTCGCTCTCCCGATTCTGGAGTCGCTCGGCCAGGCGCCGCGGACCGGCCCCCAGGCTCTCGTATTGAGCCCGACTCGGGAACTCGCCCTGCAGATCCACGAAACCTTCACGCTCCTCGCAAACGGCACCGGAATCCGCTCCGCGGTCGTCGTCGGCGGCATGAGCGAGAGCAGTCAACTGCGAACGCTCCGCCAGGGCGCGCAAATCATCATCGCCACTCCCGGCCGCCTCTGCGATTTCCTCGACCGCAAACTCGTCGGCCTCGCCGCCATCCGTCTCGTCGTCCTCGACGAATCCGACCGCATGCTCGACATGGGCTTTCTTCCGGCGGTCGAAAGTATCCTCCGGCGCACCATGCCCGGCCGCCAGACGCTGTTCTTCTCCGCTACGCTCGAAAACTCCGTGGCGCGCCTGGTGGACAAGCATCTGAAAGATCCGATCCGAATCACCGTCGGCTCCACTACCAAGCCCGCCGAGAAGATCGACACCCATGTCTACGAAGTGGAGCAGGACCGCAAGCTTTCGCTCCTCCATCACCTGCTTGAAAGCGGTGAAGGCTCGTTCCTCGTCTTCGCGCGCACCAAGCGCGGCGCCGAGCGGCTTTCAAAGAGGCTTTCCGCCAAGGGCGTGAAGGCGACGGCCATTCACGGCGACCGTTCCCAGAACCAGCGCAATATGGCCCTCCGCGGTTTCCAGGCAGGCCAGTATCGCGTCCTCGTCGCTACCGACGTCGCCGCTCGCGGCATCCACGTCGACAACATCGCTCACGTCGTTAATTACGATCTTCCCCAGCAGCCCGAAGACTTCATCCATCGCATCGGCCGCACCGGGCGCGCCGGAGCGCAAGGCGTCGCCTCAACATTCGGAACACGAGGAGAACGCCGGGACGTTCAGAACATAGAGCGCACTTTGAAGATCCGCCTCACCTTAAAAGAGACTCCTGCCGGCCTCGGCCGCGAGGAGAAAGCGGCCCCGTCCGGCGTCGTGCTCCCGGTAAAGAATCAAGTTCTCGGTAACGTCCGATCGTTCCAACCCCGTCGCCGCCGCTTCGCGGCCGCCGGTTAACTCGTTGGGCGCGAACTCTCGCGCCCTCTCACTTACCTGCCACGTCTCCGGTTGAGCCTCAAGCGGCCCACGGCCGCAAGTACCACGATGCGTACTTGACGCTGAGTTACACTCAACCCGATCATGCCGATCCGTTCTCTCCTCTGCTTCGCCGCCGTTCTTGCCCTCCCGCTCTTCGCTCAGGAACAACAGTTTGCCAACCTCGGCGACTTCAAACTCGCCAGCGGCCACGTCATAAGGAACTGCCGCATCGGCTACCGCGCCATCGGCGCCTGGAACGCCGATCACAGCAATGCGATCGTCTTCCCCACCTGGGCCGGCGGCGCCAGCGAACAATTGTGGAAGAGCATCGGCTCCGGCGAGTCGATGGGTCTCTCCGGCGATTACCTCATCCTGCTGGACGCGCTCTCAAACGGCGTCTCCTCCTCTCCGTCCAACAGCGCCGATCAGCCCCGCATGCAGTTCCCGCGCATCACGATTCGCGACATGGTGGAGAGCCAGCACCAAGTCCTCACCAAAGTGCTGCATATCAGCCACGTCAAAGCGGTGATGGGAATCTCCATGGGCGGCATGCAGACATTTCAGTGGATGGTTCAATATCCAGGTTTCATGGACCATGCCATCCCGATCGCGGGTTCGCCCCGCCTCGCCCCCTACGATCTGATGGACTGGCAGGCCCAGATCGACTCTGTCGAGAACAGCCCCGGCTGGAATGGCGGCAATTACACGGACAACCCCTCGCGCATTGCCGATGCCGAATTCGGAGCCCTCATGTTCAGCACACCCGAATACTACAACGCGCACACCACCAGGGAACAGGTGATGGCGGAGTTGGACAATGCTCCCCACGCCACCGGCGGCCAGGACGCCAACAACAAGAACCGCGAATGCGAGGCGATGATGAGCCTCGACGTTTCGAACGACTTCGGAGGATCGATGGAGAAAGCCGCCGCCGCCGTGAAGGCCAAGGTCCTCGTCGTCGTCACGGCCAGTGACCACGTCGTCACACCGGGCCCAGCCATCGATTTCGCTCACCTCCTCCACGCCCAACTGCTTGTGCTGGACAGCAATTGTGGACATCGCGGCGCCAACTGCGCCGCCCGGCAGGATGCAAGCACCATCCGCGCTTTTCTGCCGTGAACAACGCCTTCCGCCGTATTCCCGGCGATCACCGATGGCGAACCGCCGCCTAGGATCGGGGCGTCGAATCCGCGCAGCCGTCTTCGGGACCTGGCCGCCCTCCACCTTCGTTGTGGTATGGTATTCACCACACAAGCGGAGGCATTCATGGCGCATCCAGACGTCGTCTGGGAAAAAGGCCACTTCGGTCAAACGCGGCGGAGCGATCTTTGGTGGATCTCCCCGTTGCTCGTCTTTCTCGGCCTCGGAACATTCATTGTTTATGCAACCTGGGCTGCGTTTCAAAACCGGTACTACGTGTCCGGTCCTTATATTTCGCCCTTCTACTCGCCCGAGATCTTCGGCGATTCTCCTCGCGCCTGGTTCGGGCCCAAGCCGGGCTGGATCCCCAATTTTCTCCCTTATTCTCCGGCCTTATTGATTCTTTGGATTCCCGGCCTCTTTCGCTTCACTTGTTACTACTACCGCGGCGCTTACTATAAGGCCTTCTGGGCCGATCCTCCTGCCTGTACAGTCGGGGAGCCGCGAGACCAATATCGCGGCGAGCGGTCGTTCCCATTGATCTTCCAGAATCTCCACCGCTACTTCCTGCGGCTGTCGTATCCTGTGTGGCTGGTGCTTGTCTACGACGTCTGGCGAGCTTGCTGGTTCCCGAACGGTTTCGGAATCGGGCTCGGCACCATCATCCTCGCGGTCAACGTCGTTCTACTAGCCTGTTATATCTTCGGCTGCCACGCCTTCCGCCATCTGATCGGCGGCACGCTCGATCAACTCTCGCGTCACCCCATGCGGCACCGCGTGTACGACTGTGTAAGTTGCCTCAACGGCAGTCATAAGAAGTTTGCCTGGGCGAGCCTGTTTTCGGTCGGCTTCTGCGACCTCTACGTGCGTCTGTGCGCCATGGGCATCTGGCATGACTGGAGAATTTTCTAATGACGGAATACCAGACGCACCCCTACGACGTCCTGGTGATCGGAGCGGGCGGGGCTGGGTTACGCGCCGCCATTGAGGCCTCGGCGGCGGGAGTTCGGGTTGGCGTCGTCACCAAATCCCTCCTGGGCAAAGCCCACACCGTCATGGCCGAAGGCGGCGTGGCGGCCGCCCTCGCCAATGTTGACGAGCGCGATAACTGGCGCGTCCACTTCGCCGACACCATGCGCGGCGGGCAGTATCTGAATAACTGGCGCATGGCCGAGTTACACGCCAGGGAAGCGCCGGACCGCGTGCGCGAACTCGAAGCCTGGGGCGCTCTCTTCGACCGTACCTCCGATGGCCGCATTCTCCAGCGGAACTTCGGTGGCCACCGCTATCCGCGTCTCGCCCATGTCGGCGACCGGACCGGCCTCGAGATGATCCGCACTCTGCAGGACCACGGCATTCACACCGGAATCGAAGTCCACATGGAATGCACCGTACTCAGCCTGCTGACTGACTCCGGCCGCATCGCGGGAGCGGTTGGATACGATCGCGAGCGAGGCCATTTCCTCCTCTGGCCGGCAAAAGCCGTCGTCCTTGCTACCGGAGGAATCGGGCGAGCCTACCAGATCACCAGCAATAGCTGGGAGTACACCGGTGACGGCCACGCCCTTGCCTACGAAGCTGGAGCCGAGTTACTCGACATGGAGTTTGTCCAGTTTCATCCCACCGGAATGGTCTGGCCGCCCAGTGTCCGTGGACTCCTCGTCACCGAAGGCGTCCGAGGTGAAGGCGGAGTGCTCCGGAACAGCGAGGGCCGCCGCTTCATGTTCGACGACATTCCGGATCTCTATAAGCAACAAACCGCCGACAGCGAGGAGGAAGGCTGGCGTTACACACAAGGCGACAGGGACGCCCGCCGGCCGCCGGAATTGCTCACCAGGGATCACGTGGCGCGCTGCATCAACCGGGAGGTGAAGGCCGGCCGCGGAAGTCCGCACGGCGGCGTGTTTCTCGACATTGCCTGGATCAAAACCAAGCTTCCCGACGGCGCCGCGCACATCAAACGGAAGTTGCCGAGCATGCACCATCAGTTCAAACAACTGGCGGGAATCGACATTACTCAGGAGCCGATGGAGGTCGGCCCCACCACCCACTACATGATGGGCGGCGTGCGCGTGGATGGCGATTCGCAGATGTCCACGCTCCCCGGCCTGTTCGCGGCAGGCGAAGTGGCGGCGGGGTTGCACGGCGCCAATCGTCTCGGCGGCAATTCGCTGTCGGATTTGCTGGTGTTCGGCAAGCGGGCCGGCCAGTACGCGGCGGAATTCGCGAAGTCTAACCATGCGCCCACTCTCAACCAGGCGCAAGCCGACGCCGCGGCCGGTGCCGCCCTCGAACCTTTCGACCGCGGACCGCAAGGCGAGAATCCCTTCCAGCTACAACACGAACTGCAGGAATGCATGCAGAAACTCGTCGGAATTGTACGCACCGAAACCGAGATGCTCGAGGCGGTTGGGCATCTGGAGCGCTTCGCGGCGCGCGCATCGCAAGCCGGCATACCTGGCCACCGGCAGTACAACAACGGCTGGCACACGGCGCTCGATCTTCCCCACTTACTCACCGTCAGCGAGGCGATCACCCGCGCGGCTTTACTTCGAAAAGAGAGCCGCGGCGCCCAGTTCCGGGAGGACTTCCCGGGCAAGGACCCGGAGTGGGCGAATTCCAACATCGCCGTCCGGCGCGGCGATCAAGGAGAAATGCTCGTGGAGCGCCGCCCGGTGCGCCCCATGCCCGATGAGTTGCGGACCATTGTCGAGGAGATGAAATAGATGCCGGAAAACGCGATGTTCCGAATCTGGCGCGGCGATGCGCATGGCGGGAAGTTCCAGGACTTCTCCACCGAGGTCAGTCCCGGCATGGTCGTCCTCGACGCCGTACACAAGATTCAGGCCGAACACGCCCCAGACCTTGCCGTGCGATGGAACTGCAAGGCCGGCAAGTGCGGCTCCTGCTCGGCCGAAATCAACGGCATGCCGAAGCTGATGTGCATGACCCGGCTCAGCGACCTCAACCTCGGCATGCCCGTCATCCTCGAACCCATGAAAACTTTCCCGTCAATCCGGGACCTGGTCACCGATGTCTCCTGGAATTTCCGGGTCAAGAAGACGATCCAGAAGTTCACCCCCCGTGCGCCGGACGCACCCGATGGCTCCTGGCGCATCGCACAGTCCGACGCCGACCGCGTCCAGGAATTCCGCAAATGCATCGAGTGCTTCCTCTGCCAGGACGTATGCCATGTGCTGCGCGAGCATCACAAGCACGACGAGTTCATCGGCCCGCGTTTCTTCGTGTATGCCGCGGCGCTCGAGATGCATCCCCTCGACACCGCGGACCGCATCTCGGAGCTTCGGTATAAGTTCAGCCTGGGTTACTGTAACATCACAACCTGTTGCCGCCAGGTTTGTCCCGAATCGATCACGATCACCGAGAACGCGATCATCCCCCTGAAGGAACGCGTGGTCGACCGCTATTTCGACCCCCTCAAGCGTTTTTTCCGTATTCTATAAGTGCACGGGAGCAAAGCAAGTGTTTGAGCGAAAACCTCTCTCTCATGAAAGCGTAGCCGGAGCGCTGCAGAAAGCGGAACGCTACCGGCTCCTGAACGAAGCCGCCGAGGCGGAAAGCATCTGTCGAGACATCCTGGACATCGAACCCGACAATCAACAGGCCCAAATCAGCCTCGTGCTGTCGCTAACCGATCAGATTGCCGAGAACCCCAACGCGTTTCCTCACGCCTTGGCCGCCGCCGCCCATCTCGCCGGGGCCTACGAGCGTGCCTACTACAGCGGCATCGCCTGGGAGCGCCGGGCCAAGGCCCGCTACCGCGACGGCGGTCCCGGCGCGCGCCACACCGTCTTTGAATGGATCGCCAAGGCGCTGAAATCCTTCGGCGAAGCCGAGAAACTCCGGCCCACTGGCAATGACGACGCTATCCTCCGCTGGAACACCTGCGTCCGTTTCCTCGAACGCCACCCTGACCTCGCCCCATCGGCGGAGGAAGAATCACCCTCGATCCTCTCCGAGTAAGTGGCCGATCCACAATAACTCCCTCCGTCCGGCTCCGTGACCGAAGGATCGGGGAGACACACGGAAAGTGTAGCTTCCCTCATCCGGTTTCGCCCGCCTTCTAATTAGTCCAGCACTCGCGACCAGTTTGGGAGCCGCCTTCCTTCTCGCCTGGGTCTATTACTTCACACGCCGGGCGCTCTTCTGCCGCTTCCAGCCCGACGAGATGATGAACATCTACTATTACTGGATTCGCAGTCCCTGGGCGTTATTTCATGCCTTGGTGGACTTCCCCTCAACCTTCTACAGACCGTTGGGCGGGGCGTATTACCGCTTACTCTTCCATTTCTTTGGCTTGAATCCTCTTCCGTACCATATTGCAATAAGTTCATTCATGGTCGTGAATACTTTTCTGGCGTGGCGAATCGCGCGGCTTGTCTGCAACTCCTCCCTCACGGCGTACATCACTGCTTTAATCTACTGCTATCACAAAGAGACCGCCCTGGCATATTACATGGGCTCGTACGTTTATGACGTGCTGTGCTGCACCTTCTGGCTCGCCGCTCTGAGCGTCTACGTTTCCGGGCGGCATCAAGGCCGCCGGCTCTCGCGGACACGGCTCACTTGCTTCCTTCTGTTGTATGTCTGCGCCCTGGACGCCAAGGAGATGGCGGTCACCTTGCCGGTCATCCTCCTCGCGTACGAATGGATATTCCACGCGCCACCATCTCTATCGCGAGTTGCCCTCTCGAGATGGATTCGCACTTCCACAACGCTGGCGCTCGCCGCCGCGCTGATCACGGCTGTCTATATCCATGGAAAGTTAACCGGGCCGGACAGCCTCATCGGCCTGCCGGCCTACCAACCCGTGTTCACAAGCCTCCGCTATTTCGAATCGACCTGCCGGTTCGCGGCGACATTTCTCTATCTGAGAGGCGCGCTCAGTCCCGCCATCGTCGTCCTGATCGCGGCCGCCATGTTATATTTCGCGCTGCATACGCGAAAACGTGAGCTTCTCCTTGCTCTCGTCATCATCGTCATCGGCCCGCTCCCCATCGTGTTCATAGACCGGGGCGGCCCTGAACTGTTGATCCCTTACTTTGGCTGGGCCTTGTCCGCCGCGGTGGCATTGAGGAGCATCGTCAGCCAGGTTGCCCACCGCGCGGACTCCTTCCGCGTCCCAGGGAAATGGGTCGAGCCCGCCCTGCTCACGCTGGCTCTGTTGCTCTTCGCCCGCCTCACAAGAACCCAGACCAGATCGATCGCCTCGTCGATCGAACACACGGGAACCCGCACATCGTACCCGATCAATCAGGTTCGTGCGGTGCAGCCGGCCATCTAGCCCAACAGTAAGGTGCTCTTCCTGAACGATCCGTTTCCAGGATCGTGGGATATGAAATTTATCGCGGAGCTCGTTTGGCAGGACCACAGCGCGGACGTCCATCTGTGGCCAAAGAGCTCAGTTACTCCGCCGGAAGCGGGACAATTCGACGACGTGTTCACATTCGGCCCCCGCGGGCTCATTCGCCTGAAACCGTAGCCTTGCGAGATCTTACTAAGTCGCCGGCGCAATCATCAGCAACAGGTCCTTCGCCTCAACTTTCTCGCCGACACTCACGAGCTTCTTAACCACCTTCCCCGCAATCGGTGCGTAAATCGTGGATTGCATCTTCATCGCTTCCATCACCAGCAGCCGCTCGCCCTTCTCCACGGCCTGGCCCACTTCCACCGCAATGCTCGAAATCGCTCCTGGAATCGGCGCACCCACCTGACCCGCTTCCGCCGGATCGGCCTTCTCCCGCGCCGCTTCCACCGCCCGCAGCGCCTTATCCCGCACCGTCACCTCGCGCGGCTGCCCGTTCAGCTCAAAGAAAATCGTCCGCGTCCCGTCCGGCTGCGGCTCGCTTACGGTGAGGAATTTCACCACCAGCGTCTTGCCCGGCTCCAGTTCCACGGCCGCTTCCTCGCCCCGCTCCAGTCCGTAGAAAAACTGTGGTGTCGGAAGCACTTCGATGCTTCCATATGCCGACCGCGCTTTGGCAAACTTGACAAATACGTCCGGATACATCAGGTAGCTCATCAAATCCGCTGGCGTCAGCTTCGTTCCGCTCTTCTTTTCCGCGGTCGCGAGCGCCTGTTCAAAGTCTACCGGCGGCAAGTGTTCGCCCGGCCGGCCCGGCTTCGACTTGGCGCCCCGTAGAATCACGTTTTGCAGATGCGCCGGCCATCCGCCCTCCGGCTCGCCGAGCGCGCCCGCGAACATCTCCACCACCGAATTCGGCAGGGTCAGACTATGGTACGGACCCAGCCGTTCCAATTCCCCAATCCCAATGTCGTGGGATACCAGAAACAGAGCCATGTCGCCCACCACCTTACTCGACGGAGTAACTTTGACAATGTCGCCGAACGCCCGGTTCACGTCCGCATACGCCCGTGCGATCTCCGGCCACTTCGCACCGAGCCCCATCGACTCCGCCTGCGCCCGCAGGTTTGTGTACTGCTCGCCCGGCATCTCGTGTAAGTACACTTCCGCCGTCCCAGCCGGCGGCGCGTCGTCGAACGGCTTGTACCAGGTTCGTACCGTCTCCCAATAATCCGCGCACACGTTCAGCGCTTCCAGGTCCAGCCCCGTGTCCCGCGCCGTGTTCTTCAGCGCCGCCACGATCGAATTCAGGTTCGGCTGGCTCGTCGTACCGCTCATCGACGCAATCGCCGCATCGGCCACGTGTACACCCGCCTCCGAGGCCTTCAGGATCGACGCCGCGTTGATGCCGCTCGTATCGTGCGTGTGGAAGTGAATCGGCACGCCGATCTCCTGCCTAAGCGCCTTCACCAGCCTTTCCGCCGCGTAGGGTTTGCACAACCCCGCCATGTCCTTAATGGCGATCATGTGCGCGCCCATCCGCTCCAACTCACGCGCCAGCTTGACGTAGTAGTTGAGCGAGTACTTCTCGCGCTTGGCGTCGAGAATATCGCCGGTGTAACAGATCGCGGCTTCGCACACGCGCCCCGTCTTTCGCACCGCTTCCATCGGGAGCTTCATGTTCGGCAGCCAGTTCAGCGAGTCGAACACGCGGAAAATGTCCATCCCGTTCGCCGCCGCTTCCGTGATGAACGCCTCCACCACATTATCCGGATACGCCGAATACCCCACCGCATTCGAAGCTCGCAGCAGCATCTGAAAGCAGATGTTCGGAATCAACTCCCGCAGGCGCCGCAGGCGCATCCAAGGGTCCTCGTGAAGGAACCGCATCGACACGTCGAACGTCGCGCCGCCCCACATCTCCAGGCTGAACAGGTTACTCAGCCGGTGGCTGACGTAGTTGGCGATCGCCGCCATGTCGTAAGTCCGCACACGCGTCGCCATCAGCGATTGGTGCGCGTCGCGGAACGTCGTGTCGGTCATCAGCAGCCGCTTCTGGCCCTTTACCCAATCCACGAAGCCTTCGGCTCCCAGCTTGTCGAGCAACTGCCGCGAGCCCGGGGGCGGATCGGCCGCATCATGTGGAGGAATCCTCGCCGGACGGATCTGCGCCGGCCTCGGCTTGCCCGCCACCTCCGGATTCCCATTCACAATGACTTCGCCTAAGTAACTAAGTACCTTCGTCGCGCGGTCGCGCCGCGGCGAAAACTTGAACAGCGCCGGCGTGTCGTCGATAAACGACGTCGTCACCTCGCCCGCCTGAAACCGCGGATGATTAACGACATTTTCCAGGAACGGAATATTCGTCTTCACCCCGCGAATCCGGAACTCCCGCAGACAGCGGTCCATCCGCTGGCACGCCACGCGAAACTCCCGCCCCCACGCCGTCACTTTCACAAGGAGCGAATCGTAATACGGCGTAATCACCGCGCCGCCATACGCCGACGCCCCATCCAGACGGATGCCGAAGCCCGCCGGCGATCGGTAAGTGTGGATCTTCCCGTAATCTGGAACAAACCCATTCGCCGCATCTTCCGTCGTCACGCGGCACTGCATCGCGAATCCGTGCAGCTCCACCTTGTCCTGGCGCGGCAGATTCATCTCTTCCCCGTGCAGCGACAGCCCCTTCGCAATCTGTATCTGCGCCCGCACAATGTCGATGCCCGTCACCATCTCGGTCACCGTATGTTCCACCTGCACGCGCGGGTTCACTTCAATGAAGTACCAGTCGCCGGAATCCGCGTCGACAAGAAACTCCACCGTCGCGGCGTTGTAGTAACCTGCCTCGCGCGCCAGCTTCACAGCCGCTTCGGTCAACCCTCGCCGGATCGCCGGATCGAGACTCACCGCCGGCGCCACCTCCACAACCTTTTGGTTCCTCCGCTGCACCGAGCAGTCGCGCTCGTAAAGGTGCAGTACGTTCCCGTGCCGGTCCGCCAGGATCTGCACCTCGATGTGCCGCGCCCTCCGGATGTAGCGCTCCAGCAACCCCGCATCGTTGCCGAACGCCGCACCGTCCTCCTGCCGGGCGTCCTCCACCCGCGCCACCCGGTCGCCCGCCTCGTTCACCACCCGCATCCCGCGCCCGCCGCCACCGAACGCCGCTTTCACGATCAACGGAAACCCAATCTTCGAAGCGATGCCGACCGCGTTGTCACTCCGCGTCACCGGCTCTCTTGTCCCCGGCACCACGGGAATCCCCGCCCGCTGCGCGAGCTGCCGCGCCGCCGTCTTGTCCCCCAGCAGGTCCAGCAGCTCGGCGCTCGGGCCGATAAAGGTAATCCCCGCCCGCTCGCAGGCCCTCGGCAGCTCCGGATTCTCCGACAAAAACCCGTACCCCGGGTGGATCGCCTCCACACCCTTCTCGTGCGCCAGCGCAACGATCCCTTCCACGTCGAGGTACGCCTGCACCGGACCTTTCCCCTCGCCGATGAGATACGCTTCGTCGGCCTTGAAGCGATGGAGGCTTAGCCGGTCCTCTTGCGAGTACACGGCTACCGTGCGGATTCCGAGTTCATTGGCGGCGCGAAGAATGCGGATAGCAATCTCGCCGCGGTTCAAAGCAAGGAGTTTTTTCATTCGGTTTACGGCAGGCCTGTGGCCCTCGCCACAGTATTCTTCGAGAATACCGCACCCCGCCTGCTCGAATTTCCCGCTCGTTGCTCAACCCGATTTTTCTTCGCCCTGTGACTGAGGTCACTGCTCCCGCCTCGCACCAGGCCTAATCTCAGATCAGAGGTAAATAGCCCATGACCCCCAATCCCAGCCAGACGGTTCGAGAAATCGCCATCCACAACCCCGCCACGGTTCGCGTCTTTGAGTCCCTCGGAATCGATTACTGCTGCGGCGGCAAGCGTCCGCTCGAGGAAGCCTGTCTCCGCGCCAACGTTCCCCTTGATCGCGTCCTCAATCTCCTGGCCTCCATCCAAACCGGGGGCACCGAGCCGGAGGACCGCTCCTGGACCACCGCCTCACTCACCGAACTCACCACCCACATCGTAAGCACCCACCATGAGTACATCCGCTCCGAGGCCCCACGCCTGCACGCGCTCGCCCGGAATGTAGCCGCGCGGCACGCCGAAAACCATCCCGAACTGATCTCCATCGAGGAGATCTTCTCGGCCATGTCGGACGAACTCTACGCCCACCTGATGAAAGAAGAGCGCATCCTCTTTCCCGTCCTCCGCCAGATGGAAACCGCCGCGCGCACCGGCTCGCCCGCCCCCTCCGCCTGCTTCGACACCATTGAGACGCCGATCGCGCGCATGCTTGCCGACCACGACGATGCCGGCGAACTCGCCGCCCAGATCCGCACCCTCGCCGCCGGCTATCAGCCCCCTGCCGACGCTTGTCCCAGCTACCGAGGCCTCTACTATGGCCTGCAGGAGTTCGAGCGCGACCTCCACCGCCACGTCCACCTGGAAAACAACATCCTTTTCCCCCGCGCCATCGAGCTAGAGGGCGCGCTCCGCGAGACCGCCCGTGCCCGCCTGTAGCTCGACGCAAGCGATCGTCGATCGCGAAGCCAAACTGCAAACCCTCGTCACGGTTTACATCTCCACCGGCCTGCTCTTTCTCCTTCTGCCCGGCACGTTTCTTGGCGTTTGGAACCTGCTGTCCATCAGCGCCCATCACACCGTCTCCATGCTGCCGGCGGCCTGGATTCAGGCCCACGGCCACGCGCAGATCTTCGGTTGGCTGGGCACTTTCATTCTCGGCATCGGCTTTTACTCACTCTCGAAAATGGGTAACCTGCCGTCCTTCGCGGTCTCCCGCGGTTGGCTTGCCTACTGGCTCTGGACCGCCGGCGTGCTTCTCCGTTGGCTGACCGGCATCGCGGCCCACCCCTGGATGCCCGCGCTCCCTATCTCCGCCCTGCTTGAACTCGCCGGTTTCCTCGCCTTCTACCGCACGGTGTCCAAACATCGTCCCGCCACGACCGCTGCAACGCCGCGCCAGGCGCCACAGGCCTGGATGCTCATCGTCATCGTCTCCACGATGGGCTTCCTCCTCAACTTACTGGTCAACTTGGCCGTCTCAATCTACGTCGCCCGACGGGCCGCCGGAGCCGCTGTCCCTAACGCTCTCGATCAGCGCCTGCTCATGCTCCCCATCTGGGGCTTCCTCGTCCCAACCGTCTGGGGATTCAACGCACGCTGGCTTCCCACCTTCCTCGGCCTCCCCGCCCCACGCACTAAGTGGCTTTACGTCGCCTGCCTCGCCGCGGCCGCCGCCGTACTCGCCTCGATCGTCGGGTTTCCCCTCCTCGCCGGATTGCTCTTACTCCCCGTTACAGCCGCCTCCATCGCCGGCCTCCACATCTTTGAACCCGCCATCCAGCCCGCTAAGCTCAACGGCGTCCACTCCAGCTTCCCCGCCTTCGTCCGCGGCGCGTATGCGTGGATGATCGTCGCCTCCCTGCTTACCGTCGTCGCCGCCCTCGCCGACCGCCAACACGGCATCTGGGGCGCTTCCCGCCACGCGATCACCGTCGGGTTCCTCGCCCCTATGGGCTTCGCCATCGGCCCAAAAGTTGTGCCCGCCGTCTGCGGCGCCCGCGTGCTGTACAGCCGCACCCTTATGTTCGCCTCCCTCGCCCTGCTCAACCTCGGCTGCGCCCTCCGCGTGGTCTCCGAAGTCCTCGCCTACGAAAGTTACGTGCCCTGGACCTGGCACGTCCTCCCCCTCTCGGCCATCATCGAACTCACAGCCGTCACTCTCTTCGCCGCCAATCTCGGAATTACTTTCCTCCGTCCGCCTGCGCACTTAGCCGGCCGTCACCCACGCCCCGCCACCGCCCGGGCGTAGGGGACAGGCCACGAATGCCCCCTGACTCCATCGTGGAAAGACGCTTCACGCCTCGCGTCGCCTCCATCACAATTCGAGGCATGGTTTTGGCGCCTCGTCTCGCGCCATCGGCGCCAGTATCTTCGCGCGGCGTCCTCTCCGATATCTCGCCGGATTCACTGCCGCCGGCACCCCGGCACTTC
>VFSW01008529.1_pt1 | contig 14710 bp, 10 predicted proteins | sample 5358111 | NCBI WGS metagenome assembly VFSW01 (sample SAMN11554181, study PRJNA540505) | mine drainage metagenome | isolation source: sediment from site ElyBrook_90M | place: USA: Ely Copper Mine, Vershire, VT | collected 2017 | reverse complement strand
GGGAGCGCCTGCATGTAGTAAGTCGAGGTCTCGAAGTGGCCTGTGGCATGGTCAATCCAGTACGCCCCGCGGGAGGCGTGGCCGGACGTTAGGATGGCTGCGCGATCTTTTAGAGAGATGCCAAAGAGCTTGGCCTTGCCGCCTGTGCCAAGCACTACCTCATCGCCTATCGTAGAGGCCAGTTCATTCCGTGGGGAGGCTCCAGCCTCAGCATCACTGGATGCGCCAACCAGAGGATAGTCGGGATCATCGACCGAGGAAAACTCGTGTTTAGTCGACCGCGTCAGGTCCCACCAATCATTGACCGCTATATTGTGTCCGTTGCTATAAGCGCCTGTACCGATGGTCGAGTGGCCGGGGGCGGTCATCGTGTTGGCGTAGTCGTAGTAGCACTCGGGAAAGTACGCACCACGCCTCAGGAAGAGGTTGAAGCCATTCGGGGTCTTGAAGTCGGCGCGATAGCGATCCAGATAATCGCCTCGAAACTGATCCAGCACCAGGATCACCAGGAGCTTGGGCTTCGCGTTGTAAGCGCTTGCGAAGGCTGCAGGGGTGAAGGCAGTCGCAGCCATGGCCACGGTAAGGACGAGCGAGAGAAAGCGCTTGCACATGCCGAAGAGTATAGCCGCGAACTGTGACAAGAACGTCTCAAGAGCTCCTGCCAAGCTAAAATAGAAGAGTATGCACGATTTAGCTTTTGTGCGGGCCAATCTCCCGCTGGTTGAAGAAAAACTCCGTCTCCGCGGCGCGGACCTGTCGCTACTCAGCGGATTCTCCACACTCGACACGGAGCGTCGTTCGGCAATCACTGAGGCGGAGACGCTTAAGGCCCAGCGCAACGCTCTGTCAGCGGAGTTCGGGCGACTCAAGCGCGAGGGCGGCGACGTTGCGCTTGTCGGATCGCAGACGTCCGCACTCAAGGAAAAGACCGAGCAACTCGAAGCTCTCGCCGCTGCGGCTGATCTCAAGCTGCGCGAGTTGCTGGAGGCGCTTCCGAATCTCCCCCACGCTTCAGTTCCCGCAGGAACCTCCGAGCAGGACAACGTCTGTCAGAAAACCTGGGGCGAACCCACCCAGTTCGACTTCCCTGCCAGACCGCATTGGGAGATTGGCGAAGAACTCGGCATTCTGGACTTCGAGCGAGCAGCCAAGATCTCCGGCGCACGCTTCGTCCTGCAGTTTGGTTCGGGCGCGAAACTCGAACGAGCTCTCGCAAACTTCATGCTCGACCTGCACACCCGCGAGCACGGATACGCCGAGGTACTGCCGCCCAGCCTCGTGAACTCTCGCTCCCTCTTCGGTACCGGCCAGTTGCCGAAGTTCGCCGAAGACCTCTTCCACTGCGACGACAAAGGTGCTTATGTCCCCGGCCAATTGCAGGAGAGCGACCACTGGCTGATTCCAACCGCCGAAGTCCCCGTCACCAATATCTTCAGAGACGAGGTCATCGACCTTTCGTCTGGCCCCATCTCCTTCGCCGCGCATACGTCCTGCTTCCGCTCTGAGGCTGGGTCGCATGGCAAGGACACGCGCGGCATGATTCGCCAACACCAATTTCAGAAAGTCGAATTGGTGAAGTTCGTGCGCCCCGAGGACTCCTACGAGCAACACGAGCAACTGACGCGCCACGCAGAAACAGTGCTCGAGAGACTAGGGCTTCCCTACCGCAGGATGCTGCTCTGCACAGGCGACATGGGCTTCAGCGCAGCGAAGACCTATGACCTGGAAGTCTGGGTTCCCGGCCAGCAGACTTACCGCGAGATCTCTTCGTGCTCAAATTTTGAGAGCTTCCAGGCCCGCCGCGCAAATATTCGTTACAAGCCAGAAGGAGCTAAGAAGGCGGAGTTCGTCCACACCCTCAATGGCAGCGGACTAGCGGTCGGCCGCACTTACCTCGCCGTTCTGGAAAACTACCAGCAGGCTGACGGCTAAGTGCGCATTCCGCTGGCATTACAGCCGTATATGAACGGGGAAACGGTGATTACGAAGCAGTCACTGGGGCGGACGCTATGAGGCTTTTGAAGAATTACATCTTTTGGAGCTATGAACGCGGCAGCTTCCACTACGACATCATGGTGACGCTTATCCTGCTGTTCCTCTTCGTTTCCCCCCGGTTCATCGACTTCGCAGATAAGCCCGTTACAAATATTCCGTTGCAACATAGCGAGGTACTCGTCAAGGCGCAGGGTGGTTCGAACAGCGAGGCACGTTTCGTCTATGAAATACGAGTAGACGACCTGCGCGGCGAGAAGACTGACAGCGAAATCAAGGACGCCATCCTCAACATCGTCGAACCCATCGCAGGAGACGTTACGCTCGAGAAATACACCCCTGTGCTGGACACAAAAGGGCACGTCGTTGCCTACGATGCCGTAGTTCTTCGGTAGGCGACAACATCATGCGACGGATGTGGAACGACACCATCTAATCCAGTGTAAGCAGGAGTTCTGTTCCATGAAGCAACATTGCACCGCCTTGTTCGCAATCCTATCTATCGCAAGTCTTCCGCTCAGCATGTCGGCGCAGGCTAGTTCGCCGCAACTCACGAGCGTTCTGAAGCAAATGGATACGGCCAGCAGGAACTTCAAGAGTGCGAGGGCAAATTTTAGCTGCGCCTATTATGAACGTGTCGTGCGAGATACGACCATGCAGAACGGCCCCATTTACTTTCTACGCCAGGGAAGCACCACGCAGATGGGCCTGGTAGTGAATGGGCCACAGGGCAAGCCAGAGAAGGTGGTGGAGTACAAGGATGGGATTCTGCAGATGTTCGACCCTGGCGTCGATCAAATTACCGTCATGCACGCGGGTGCTGACCAGTCTCAGTACGAGGGTTACTTTACGTTAGGCTTTGGTGGAAGCGGGACCGATCTGGCCCACTCGTGGACCATCACCGATCAGGGTCCGGAGACGGTTAACGATGGCAGCCAACCGGTCAAGACAGAAAAGCTCGATCTGGTGAGCAAAGACCCCAGTTCAAAGGCGTTCACCCACATCACGATTTGGGTGGATCCGGCGCGAGCCCTGTCCCTTCGCCAGATCTTCTATCTACCAAATCATGACACTAGAACGTGCAACTACTCGGACGTTAAGCTCAACGGGAAGCTGGACATGAAGACCTTTGAGATCAGGAAAAACTCGCACACCACCGTGGTCAATCACTAAGCGTTGTTGAAGCGCGCACAAGTGCAAGGCTGGCCAGCAAAATCACAATGGGGAAGCATTCCAACGTGTACCGCGGCTCCGAGTTGTCTATCGTCAATAACAACAGACAGCGTGTAACCACTAAGCTGAGCATCGCAAACGCCAGCGCACCGCGCCCACCCCATCTCCGAGTGCGCCAGCAAAGGATTCCGGCAATCGCCAGTCCGAGATAAGCTGCATCCAGAAGCGCATAAGCAATCTCCGCCGCAGATTCCGCCGGATGAGCTTCAATCGCCCACCAGTCGATCGGCAATCGCATCAGTTCCGTCCGAGGTCGAAGCCACATGTTAAACTCTCGCGCAGCGGGCATAACAACGTAATAACGCAACGGGTGGTCGGCGATCCGCTCAGCGGCTATTGCGGCAAAAGCCCTATCAAACTCCGGCGTTGCGGAGGTGACTTCGTTGTATTGCGCAAAAAGTGCGCGCGTCTGCGCCAGTTGCTTGGTGTTGTCGAAAGCGCGTGCCGGCAGATCCGAGAGATTCAATTGCGCGTCATCGTAGTTCCAGTACACGTCGAATGTGGATTCGTAGTCGATTGCCCAAGTGCGATACCAGCGTTGGAATCCCAACGGGACGTCCTCTCCGGGATCGTTAGCATAGCGCGGAGCAAGCGGTTGAATGACGTGAAAGGTACGCCAGTTACGCGCCGTCCATGCAAGTAGCGGCAACACCATGATCAGACTCGCTACAGCCGCCGGCAGGAGCCTGTGCGTCATTTTTAGGCCTCGACTCTTCATGCCCACCCACAACATTGCCGGAACGATCGCGGCAGCCAATAATCCCTGGTCAGGTCTCACAAGTACTGCAAAGGACAAGGCGCAGCCCGTCACAACAGCCCATCGGAGCCCTGACGTACCGATTCGCCAGTCTGCATCCCATCGCTCCAGCGAAAAGAATCCGAGTACGACGCAAAACAGACTCAGCGTCTCAGTGCGAGGTATGACCGAGTAATTTGGGGTAAACGGGCAACGCGCCGCAAGCCACAAGGCAATCAGCCCAGCTCGCTTCCCCCAAAGCCTCCCGGCCAGTCCGCCGAGCAGGGCACAACTTGCAAGGTCAATCACCATCTGAATCGAAATGACGGCAAGATAGTTGGCATTACCGAACACCAGGAAGCAAGCAGCGAGAAACAACGGGTATCCGGGCAGACGAATCAGTGTCGGGAGGAGCGTCGTCTTGGAAAAGCCATAGACATGATGTGCAAGCATGTTGTGCGCGAGCTCGCCATACATCTGGGAGTCACCCGAAAGATGCGGTCGGAAGTGAAAAAATATCAGGCGCAGGATCGCACCGCCCACCAATGCACTACCCCAGCGGTACCAGTCGTGACGTTCTTGCATTTCTCTGCATCATACGAGGCATCGGTACTTGCATACTAGAAGGCCTGCCTTAACGTCATAATCACATGGGTAGTATCATGGGGAGTACGCCTAAGACTCGATGAATAAACAAGTTTTCTACGATCCACAGCGCAAACGCTGGAAGCGGCTGCGGCGAATATTCGACGTATTGGCTCTGCTGGGTGCGCTCGTAGGCGTGTTTTTTGTCGTTGGCTTGGTTCGGATGAAGCCCATGCAGGGCCTAGACCTGCGTTCAGCCACCAAGCGCTACAGGGCTCTCTCGAATCCGCCTGCTCCCGAACTCAACTCGCGCGAAAAGCTAAACCGCTCCGCCCATCGCAAGACCGACCTCAAACCCTCTGACGTGGTTCTGAACCAGGGAGAAGGACTTCGCGCGGCCTTTTATACCGATCTTGACCCGGCCAGTTATGCCTCGTTCAAGCAACATGTGAAGCAGATCGATCTACTTTTTCCGGAGTGGCTGCACGTCGTCACGCCCAACGGATCCCTAACGGCCTACACCTCGGACAACATCCCGTTCGCGGTCGTTGATTCGACGGGTGTTCACGGCGTCGACCGGCAAAACAAAATCGTCCGCACCATCACCGAAGCTAAGGAAGACACGGAAATCTTCCCGATGGTGAATAACTACAGCCCCACGGACGGTGATTTTGAGCCGAATGTTGAGCAGTTCATGCTCAGCGCAACGTCTCGATCAAATTTTGTGCGGCAGATAGATCAGTTTCTGGCCGCCAACACACGCTACCGCGGCCTGACGCTCGATTTTCAGGCGCTCCCTCCAGACGCTCAAGTTGCGTACAGCCAGCTCGTCCAGGCTCTCTACGATGACTTCCATCCCCGAAATCTCAGGCTCTATATCAATGTTCCGGTGACTCTCGGCAGCCTCGACCTGAAGTTCCTCGCCGAACATTCCGACGGTCTTGTGCTCATGAATTATGGAGAGCATCAAACCGAGAGCCAACCGGGACCGATCGCGGGCCAGGACTGGTTTGAGAACAACCTGCGCACGGTGATGAAGGTCGTCCCGCGCGAAAAGATCATTTGCTCCATCGGCAGCTACGGCTATGACTGGACCACGGCACTCCCCCCGACTCCGCCAGCGGGGCGCAAAGGCCATCGCGATCCAAAGCCGCCTACCCCGCAAGTTCTGAACACGACCATGCTTTCTACCCAGGAAGCATGGCAGGAGGCCTCGGATGCGGAAGCCAAGATCAGCCTCGACAGTGACTCGCTGAACCCGCATTTCGCCTATGACGATGATGATGCGAAGGTGCGTCATCAAGTATGGTTTCTCGACGCAGTGACCGCAGTGAACCAGATGCGTGTAGCACGTGCCCTCGGAATCCAGACCTTTGCGATGTGGAGGCTCGGCCTGGAAGACGATTCGCTATGGAAGGTCTGGGACAACCCCCTCAAGGCCAATCCCGTGATGGATCTCGCACAGGTTGCCCCCGGACAGGATGTGGATACCGAGGGTGACGGCGATATTCTTCGAGTGACCAGCCAGCCTCAGAACGGCCACCGCACACTGACGATGGATGACGACACTTCCATTCCGCCGCAGTATCTCAGCGTCGTCTCCGAGTCGATGGACTCCTATCCCCTGCCCTACACCATCTCGCAGTACGGCTATCACCCCAAGGAAGTAGCACTCAGCTTCGATGACGGCCCGGATCCCGAGTGGACCCCGAAGATCCTCGACATTCTCAAGAAGTACGACGTGAAGGGCACATTCTTCATGATTGGAGAGGTCGCCCAGGACAACGTCGGCCTCATTAAGCGCGTGTACCGTGAGGGAAATGAGATTGGGAATCATACCTACACGCATCCGGATATCTCCGAGATCTCCGAACGTCAGGTCGACCTGCAGTTGAACCTCACCGAGAGACTCTTTGCCGCAGAACTAGGCATACAGCCCGTATACTTCCGCCCACCGTACTCGATCGATCAGGAGCCGGACACCAATGACCAGGCTGCGCCCGTTGACCACATTCAACACCTGGGCTACGTCATCGTCGGCGATAAAATTGACACCAATGACTGGGATGAGCACCCTCGAAAGTCGCCACAGGAGATCGTCAACAGCGTATTCGATCAGATCGCTCTCGCGCAGACAAAGCCATGGATGAAGGGGTCAATCATCCTCATGCACGACGGTGGAGGCGACCGCTCGGCAACCGTAGCGGCTCTGCCCGTATTGATCAAGGCTCTCCGTGCCCATGGATATAAGATCGTCCCCGTATCTGAGCTCATCGGTAAAACGCGAGACCAGGTAATGCCTCCGATCAAGGGACGTCAGCGCTACTACGCAGCCATCGACTCGATTGCGTTCTTCCTGATTTCCTTCTTCAACCATTTCGTGATCGGCGTCTTCTTCATTGGCGACGTTTTGATGAGTGGCCGTCTGATCATCATCGGCCTCTTCGCAACGATCGATCGATTCCGTCGCCGCAAAAACTTCGCCACCCCGGACTATCAGCCACGCGTAGCCGTGCTCATACCCGCCTATAACGAAGAGAAGGTCATCGCCAGAACTATCCGGTCAGTGCTGATGTCAACCTACAAGAACATCCGCATCATCGTCATCGACGATGGTTCGTCGGACAAGACCTTCCAAATCGCATCCGAGACGTATGCAAAGGAAATTGCAGCAGGCCGAGTGACGGTGCTGACGAAACCCAACGGCGGCAAGGCCGATGCCCTTAATTTTGCACTGAGTCTGACCGACGAACCAATTTACGTAGGCATCGATGCGGATGGAGTCATCGCTCACGATGCCATCACGCGACTCGTCTGCCACTTCGCCAATCCTCATATCGGTGCGGTTGCGGGAAACGCGAAGGTCGGAAACCGCGTCAACTTGTGGACCCGCTGGCAGGCACTTGAGTACATCACCAGCCAGAACTTTGAGCGCAGAGCCCTCGATTTGTTCGATGTCGTCATGGTCGTTCCAGGGGCCATCGGAGCGTGGCGTACAGCAGCAGTTAAAGCCGGCGGCGGCTATCATCCTGACACGGTCGCCGAAGACGCTGACCTCACCATGAATCTGCTCGAGCAGGGATACGCGGTCATCTACGAAGATCAGGCGCTCGCCTTCACCGAGGCTCCCGTCAATGCCAATGGACTGGCGCGGCAACGCTTCCGTTGGTCCTTTGGCATCTTGCAGGCGATCTTCAAACATCGCGGAGCGATCGTCAATCGGCGCGCAATGGGGCTCTTCGCCTTGCCCAATATTCTGGTCTTCCAGATTCTTCTTCCACTCGTCTCCCCACTCATTGACCTGATGTTCGTCGCGGGTGTCATTCACTACTTCGTCGACAAGCACATCCATCCGGATACGACCAGTCCATCCGACCTCTACAAACTTCTAACCTTCTTCCTCGCCTTCTTGCTCATCGACTTCGCCGCATCCGCACTGGCCTTCATGCTGGAGCGGAAACATCCAGCCAACAAGGGCGATGCGTGGTTGCTCTGGCACATATGGGTCCAACGTTTTACCTATCGTCAACTATTCTCCTGGGTTCTCATTCGGACCGTGAAGCGCGCCATCGATGGCAAGAGCTTCAGCTGGGACAAGCTCGAGCGTACCGCTCAGATGTCCAAGTCCACCGAACGGCTGACCGGAGATTAGCCCTATCCACGTGGCCGACGTACTCGGCCTAAAATGAATGCAAGAGGATTCCATGAGCGCAAGCACGACCAATCTCTCACCCTTTCGCAACGAGCCATTCACTGACTTTTCTTCACCAGAAAATAAGCGTTCCATGCATGAGGCTCTCGAGCGTGCCCGCACAGCGCTAGGCCAGACCTATGATCTGGTCATCGCGGGCAGCGCGATCCGAACGTCCACGACATTCCATTCCGTCAACCCGGCAAACCCGTCGGAGGTCATCGGAATCCACTACGCTGCAGATGCCGAGCAGGCGAATGAAGCTGTCAGCGCCGCCCAGAGTGCGTTCTCGCTGTGGAAGAAGGTTCCCGTTACAGAGCGCGTCGCCCTGCTCGTCCGTGCCGCCGACCTCATTCGCCAGCGCCATTTTGACTTCTGCGCATGGCTTACGCTCGAGGTAGGGAAAAACTGGGCTGAAGCCGACGCCGATGTCGGTGAGACCATCGACTTCCTCGAGTACTACGCACGCGAGGCCCTGCGTCTCGATGCTGCAACAACTCCGATCCAATATCCAGGGGAGCGCAACCTGTTCCGCTACGTTCCACTTGGCGTCGGCGCCGTGATCCCGCCTTGGAACTTTCCCCTTGCGATTATGGCCGGAATGACAGCGGCATCCATCGTCTCTGGCAACACAGTCGTGCTGAAGCCATCTCCAGATGCTCCAACCATCGCGGCACGCTTTCTTGCACTGATGGGGGAAGCTGGCCTTCCCGATGGCGTTGTCAACCTGGTGCAGGGCGGCCCCGAAGTTGGGCGCACCCTCGTCGAGCATCCACAGGTTCGCTTTATTGCGTTCACCGGATCGAAGAAGGTGGGCCTCGAGATTCACGAACGTGCCGCCCGTACCCAACCTGGCCAACACTTCCTCAAGCGCACCATCCTCGAGCTCGGGGGTAAGGACACCATCATCGTGGACGCGGACGGCGACCTCGATGCAGCAGTTGACGGCGTAACGGCTTCGGCATTCGGCTTCAACGGCCAAAAATGCTCGGCCTGCTCCCGCGTCATCGTGGAGTCTTCGATCTACGACACCTTCTGTGACCGCTTGAAAGAGCGCGTCGAGAAGCTGACCACCGGGACGCCCGCTGACAACTTCCAGACCGGGCCCGTAATCAACGAGATTGCCAGGAAGCGAGTGCTGGACTACATCGCGATTGGCAAGAGCGAGGGAAAACTACTAACGGGTGGGTCTGCGATCGAGACGACTGCTGGCGGCTACTACATCGCGCCGACCGTCTTCACCGATGTCTCACCCACCGCAAGGCTCGCCCAGGAAGAAGTCTTCGGGCCGCTACTCGCGGTGATCCGGTCGGAGAATTTCGACGATGCTCTCGCAATCGCAAACAATACGGAGTACGGCCTTACCGGAGCGCTCTACTCCGGCTCGCGCGAGAAGCTTGATCGGGCGCGCGACGAGTTCCATGTAGGCAATCTCTACTTCAACCGCAAATGCACCGGAGCCATGGTAGGAGCACATCCATTCGGCGGATTCAACATGAGCGGCACAGATTCCAAGGCCGGAGGCCCGGATTATCTGACTCTCTTTACACAAGCGAAATCAATCGCCGAGAAGCGCGGCACGGTGCATGACGTCTCTGGCGAATAGGAAGCACTCAACAGCATCTGTCGTTATCCCGTGCGGACGAGCGCAAGGCGCGTGCTCTCTACGACTTTGGCAAGCGCCTGGTGGTGAACGGTGAAGAGCGCGAGCTCCAGGCGGTCTGAGACCCCTGTCTTGCCATAGATGCTCCGCAGGTAGTTCTTCACAACCTGTTCTTTGGTCCCAAGTTGAGTAGCGATCTCCCTGTTCTTGCAGCCCTCGGAGATGAGCGCGACGATCTGAAGCTCCTTTGGCGTCAGCCGTCGAGCGGCCTTTGCCCCTGCATGATCAGGAAACGGCATTGCCTTTAAGAGTGCCTGTTGCAGGTATCGCTCGCCGGCGGTGACGCGATAAACGCAATCGACAAGCTGCGGAGCCGCCACCGACCGCAGGACCACACCCTCTAGTCGCTTTGCTACAGAGTCATCGAGCGTTGCTTCATGCTCCAGAATCATCACCGATCGACTCTCCGCCTTTTGGATATGGTCGAGCAGACCGTGCAAGTCACTCGTCATACTTGAAGGGAAAATCACGATGGAACGCTGTTGTGAGCCAATCGCCTCCAGAAGCCGTTCCATATCCTCGCACTGGGCCACAATGCTAATCGCAGGGTCAGCGAAGAACACACGTATGACGCCAGCGCAAAAAATCGCTTGGTTATCTGCCACAATGACCTGCATCGCTAAACTTCCTCCACGCCTCCAACAATTTTGGCCAAAGCGCACCTCATTGGCCTTATCGGCATTGCGGAGTAATTCCATCGGTGTTCTGAATCAGGACATGCACTCAACGCGGCAAAGGGGGTTCCCACCAACCCTCTTCGCTGGGTATCATCAGGCATGAGCTTGCGACCGTTTCACATCGCCTTTCCTGTCGACGACCTCGATGCAGCGCGTCACTTCTACGGCACCGTTCTGGGTTGTCCAGAAGGTCGCAGCGCAGACCACTGGATCGACTTCAATCTGTTCGGCCATCAAATTGTCACGCACCTAAAGCCTGGCGCCGCACCCCGCAACAGAGCAGATTTTGAGAGCAACCCCGTGGACGGCCACGATGTACCCATTCCGCACTTCGGCGTCGTACTCACGCAGGAGCAATGGAAGCAACTCGCCGAGCAGGTTCGTGCCGCTGGCGTGAAATTCATCATCGAGCCCTACACACGATTTGAAGGCCAGGTCGGGGAGCAGTCGACCATGTTTTTCCTCGATCCCGCAGGCAACGCACTCGAGTTCAAAGCCTTCGCCGACCTGGGACAACTCTTCGCCAAGTGAGCAGATCGATCCCAGCTTAGAAATTCTTCAATGCCAGGTACTGGTGAACGAACGCAATCGCCATACTTCCCTCCCCCACACCGCTCGATACCCTTTTGATCGAGTCGTGGCGTACATCCCCAGCGCAAAACACGCCGGGCAAATTTGTCTCCAGCGGAAAGGGAGGGCGTTCCAGGGGCCACCTAGTCAGATCACGCCCCGTGCAGATATAGCCCGCGTCGTCCCGTTCCAGTTGTTTCGGCAGCCATGCTGTGCTCGCATTGGCTCCAATCATCACAAACAGTGCGTCGGCAGCCCTCGTCTGTACCATTTCCTCTCCATCGACAGCGCGAGTTCTGGTCACGATGCGTTCCAGATGATCCTCACCCTCCGCTCTCAAGACCTCCGTAAACGGCTCAACCTGAATATTCTTCTTCGCAGCAATAAGCTCAATCAAATACTGCGCCATCGTCAACTCCAGCCCCTTCCCTCGGCCCAGTATGGTTCCTTCGGCAGCATAGTTCGCAAAGCAAACAGCCGCTTGTCCCGCGGAGTTTCCACCGCCCACCAGGAACACACGCTTGCCGATCACATTACCGGACTCGTTACGCGAGGCACCATAGAGCACGCCACGCCCCTGCAAGCGATCTACTCCCTCGGCACCGAGCACCCGCCAATCCACGCCCGTAGCCAGCAGAACCACGCATGCTGAAACACGCTGGCCACCATCCAACTCGACGCAGTAGCGGCCGTCGTCCAGCGACTGCACCGCCTCTACCCAGCGAGTCATCACAATCTCGGCTCCAAACCGCGCCCCCTGCTTCAACGCCCGTTCGCTCAAGTCGTCCCCTGAAATGCCGTTAGGAAACCCAAGATAATTCTCGATCCGCGACGAAGTTCCAGCCTGTCCCCCGGCCGCAGACCGCTCAACCATCAAGACCTTCAACCCCTCGGACGCTCCATACACTCCCGCTGCCAGACCTGCTGGCCCTGCCCCCGCGATCACAACGTCATACTCTTCGTATCGGGGCGTTGTCCGTATCCCCAGCGCCTGTGCCACATTACGGACCGTCGGCTCCTCGACGCAGTAATTACGGTCGATGATCACAGACGGCCCCTCATAAACCCCTGCCATGCAGGACGGGATTCGCGCAGGTTCCCGCTCCGCATCCACCCACTCATAGGGAATCCGGTTGGCCGAAAGGAACAGCCGAATATCCCGACAGTCGCTGTCATATTGTGTGCCGACCAGTAGCACCCGAGAGCTCGGTATCTCTTTTGCAAACTTCTGTACCGACATCAGCCTATCGGTCATCGTCTGCAAAATCAGGGCACTACACGCAGCAGAGGTTTGGATCAGCTCGAATACCTCCTGCGCATCGAACCGGGCCACGCGAACCCTGGAGTTCGCCCGGATCGAGACAAATGCGGGAGCACCCAACAGGATTGGAACCTCTCCAAAGAAGTCTCCCGACTTGTATTCATGGATGTCCTTCGATTGCCCCAGAATGTCCTTGAGCAACTGCAGTCGTCCCTCCATCAGGACGAAGAAGTAGGCCACTTCACCTTCACGGATCAGCCATTCTCCAGGTTCCAGCCGCACATCCGCTGCCCGTTCCGCCAAACGCTGGCGTTCCGTCTCATCAAGGCACGCAAAGATGGGGATCTCCCGCAATTCACTAGCAGCAATCATGTTGAGATTGTCCCATGTTCAACTTCGTTGTGGGAGGCTGGCGATGGGTTCAGACCAGGACTACTGACGACTGGCGTGAATTTGGGTGTTTTGATCGCCGTCGAAGAAGTGATGACGTTTCATACTCAGAGCCAAAAGAAAAATCATGACTGTCAACGTAACGACAAACACGAACTGAATATATCCAGACAAGGGTGACTTCCGTCCGCCACTACCGGCCGCATTACCGTTCAATGCCATAGGAAATACCTCTCGTTAACGTGTCTACTCAGCGTCTTGCTATGTATCATGCGGTCGTCGTTGGGCTTCCGTCAATCTATATATCGCCATGGCACCAGATATGTCGATAAAGTTCTGAGCGGTCGATGGATCCCAAAGGCGACCTGAAAACAACTACGGGGACCTTGAATTGCTCCCAGCGATACCCTGAAGCCTGCCGGCGCATCGGGTCACGCCGCCCTAAAGCGCCATCAACCGTCGGTCACAGTCCGACGTTCGCAAGGCCGAACCTCAGCGGTCCGCGTCTTACCTGTTCAGTCCAACGTCTATAGTTTCATGTGTATACTTATTGCCTGATCCTGACAGTGGTCAGACCACATCTCCACGCCTCGAAAGTGCAGAACTCAAGTCATGCTGATCCACGAAGACCGTCTTTTTCCGCCAGACCCGGGCACACGACAGATCGCACGGGCACTCTATGCGCAGGTACGATCCCTGCCAATCATCAGCCCCCATGGGCACACGCAAGCATCCTGGTTTGCTAAAAACGAGCCATTCCCAGACCCCGCCAAACTCTTTGTCCAACCTGACCATTATGTCTATCGCATGCTCTACAGTCAGGGCGTCTCCCTCGAAGACCTCGAAATCGGGCGGCCAGAGCTAAAGGATCCACGTAAGGTGTGGGGCATCTTTGCTCGTCATTACTATCTGTTTCAAGGGACTCCGACGCGGATGTGGCTGGATTTTGCGTTTCAGGAGCTCTTTGGAATGGAAGAGCGGCTCTCGGGCAAGAATGCTGACCACTATTTCGACGTCATTTCTGAGAAGCTGCGGACCCCAGAGTTTCTCCCACGCGCACTGTATAAACGCTTCAATCTAGAGGTACTTGCGACGACGGACTCAGCGCTCGACTCGCTTGCCGATCATCGCGCGATTCGGGATTCGAACTGGAAGGCGAGGATTGTGCCTACTTTTAGGCCCGATTCGGTTGTTGATCCGGATTTCAGCGGATTTGTTGGGAATATTGCCAAACTGGGCGAGCAGACGGGTGAGGATTGCGCGACTTGGGCAGGCTATCTAAAGGCTTTACGCGCGACACGGTTGCGCTTTAAGGAGCTTGGGTGCACTGCGACGGACCATGGGCATCCGACTGCTCAAACCGCGAATCTTTCGCCGGTCGAGGCCGCAAAACTCTTCCAGCTGATGATTGCTGGCAATACGGAACCTCCACAGAATGAATTATTTAGAGCGCAGATGCTCACGGAAATGGCACGCATGAGCATTGAGGATGGGCTGGTCATGCAGATCCATCCGGGGAGCGTTCGGAACCATAACCACGTGATTTTCGAGCGTTATGGGCGGGATACGGGGGCGGATATTCCCCGCGCTACCAATTACGTTGATGCTTTACGGCCTTTACTCGATCAGTTTGGGAACGAAAACGGTCTGACGATCATCCTTTTTACGCTGGATGAATCGACGTATAGTCGTGAATTGGCGCCACTTGCGGGTCATTACCCGTGTTTGAAGTTGGGGCCGCCGTGGTGGTTCCATGACAGTCCTGAGGGGATGATGCGGTTTCGGGAGAGGGTTACGGAGACGGCTGGTTTCTACAATACGGTTGGGTTCAATGACGATACGCGGGCGTTTTTGTCGATCCCGGCGCGGCATGATATGGCGCGGCGCGTGGACTGCGCCTACCTCGCTAAGT